>JGI24890J29729_1000871_pt1 | contig 15950 bp, 14 predicted proteins | sample FreactcultureFD7_FD_29729 | JGI IMG/M metagenome (IMG submission 29729)
CTTCCTACATTACATGTTGTATATGATCCTAATGTTATCGGTGTAACTGTTCCCGAATCAATTGATGATAAAGTAGTTCTAAAATCAGAAGTATTAAAGGAGTCAGAATACGATGATCTTCTAAGAGAATGTGGATTATGTATTTGTTTATCGGTAGCAGAAGGGTTCGGACATGCTGTGAATGAGTGTATGTCTGTTGGATGTAACTTAATTCTTTCTCCAATTTCTCCTTTTAAAGAAGATGTTGTAGGTCAAAAGGTAAATGGTGTATTTTACGGTGAAATGATGGCGTCTGTTCCTCAACCAGATTGTATTGGGTTTTTCGTAGACACTTCAGTAGATTCAATTGTAGAAGCTTTGAAATCATATATTGAAATGGACTTTAAAGAAAGAAAATCTGCATCGTTAGGTATTCGTGAAATATATGAAGCTCATCATAAAACTTGGATTGAAAAGATGAAGACATTTTTACCTTCTCATTTAGTAATTCCTGAAGTAGAATACAGTTTGAAAAATGTGTTTCCAAAAGAAGAAGATTTGCCCGATGTTTCAGTTCTAACAATTACAAAAGACAGACGTATTTTTATGCCGTTAGCGAAATACAATTATATGATTCAATCATATCCTGAAGATAAACTTGAATGGGTTATTGTAGATGATGGAGATGATCCAATTGAAGATACTTTGATTGGTGTTCCAAATGTGACGTATGTAAGGTGTGATCCTGGTATGACTATTTCTCAAAAGCGTAACTTAGCAGTTAAAAGTGCGATGTACGATATTATGGTTACTATGGACGATGATGATGTTTATCCTAATAACAGTGTTCTTCAACGTGTAGCAATGTTGTTAAAAGAACCAGTAAAGCAATGTGGATTCTGTACTACTATTCCCTGCTATGATATTACTAAGTTTTCATCGTTTATGAACGTCCCTCCTCATATATTACGCATGTCAGAGCGTGTTTCTGAAGCTACTTTGGTATTCACTAAAAAATTCTGGGAAGAAGGTCAGTTTGATGAAACTATTCAGATTGGAGAAGGAGACGCATTTATTCGCAATCGCGAACATATGTGTCGAGAGATAAGCCCTCAAGAAGTTATAGTTAGTTTACTTCATCCAAAAAATACATCATCACGTAAGTTACCAGAAATTAAAGAACCAAACGGTTGTCATTATGGATTTAATGAAAATCTATATGCTATGGTAACTCAGATCGGTCAAGAACTTAGTACTTAAGTCCGAAGAGAGATCGAGTATGTTTTCGTCCGTGATGTTTACGAGTGTGACGTCTTCGTCCACCAGCGACTGGAGCCTCAACCTTTGGGACTTCAATCTTCGCACCATCAGCTCCCATGGCTGAAGAATCGGCTGGGTCACCTCCCTTCATCTTCAAACCCATCTTTTTCAACATCTTACGAACAGTCTTTTTCTTGATCAACTTTAACTTCTTTGATCGGTGACGACGTCCACCTACAGGGGCGGCATTAGCGGCAGTGCCATTAAGAGGACCAGCATTTGAATAACCTTCCATTTTTATACTTCCAACTAGAGAAATTTTACGCCGAACAGGAGAGACAGGCTGGTCCTGTGGGTTCGACTGTGAATTTTTGCGCAGACGAAGCTCCCTTTGTTCGTAAATAATAACAACCTGTCTTTAATCCTTGCTTCCAAGCGTATACGTGCATAGACGATATCTTAGCATATGTGGGCTCAGTGAGGAACAAATTCAAAGACTGCGATTGACAAATGAACGGAGCTCGATCACGCGCCATATTAATGAGTGTTTTCTGTGGAATCTCCCAAGCCGTTTTATACAAATCCTGTATCTCTTGTGGAATTTCAGGAATACCTTGAACGCTTCCATTATTTGCGATTATTTGAGTTCGAATATCTGAAGTCCAGAGACCTAATTTGGTCAAATCGTCAACCAAATATTTATTCACAACTACAAAATCACCAGCAAGTACACGACGAGTATATAAATTTGACGTAAACGGTTCAAAGCATTCGTTATTACCTAAAATTTGAGAAGTAGAAGCGGTAGGCATAGGAGCAATTAGTAACGAATTACGAAGCGACACTCGTGTTTTTGACTTCAACCCTTGCCAGTCTAGATAAGTAGTTACTGGACTATCATTCCATAAATCAAATTGTAATTTACCGTTAGAAGCAGGCGATCTTTCAAACGAATCATAGTTATCAGGTTCATTTGGACCGAAATGTGGAATACTTCCTAACTCTGTAGCTCTGTTTGAACTTTCATCCACTGCTGCGAAATAGATATTTTCAAATATTTCACGATTCAATTTATTCGCTTTCTCAGACCCCCAAGGAATTCTCATTAATGCGAATACATCTGCTAATCCTTGTATTCCTATTCCAATTGGTCGATGTCTCATATTAGATTTGCGAGTTTCTGGAGTTGGATAAAAGTTCTTATCAATTACAATATCTAAATTACGAGCCAATACACGAGTATATTTCCTTAACTCCTCGAAATCAAACACACAATCTTTTACAAATTTAGGAAGAGCCAATGATCCTAGGTTACATACTGCAGTTTCATCGGCAGAACTATACTCGATGATTTCTGTACATAAATTTGAACTTTTAATAGTTCCTACATTCTGTTGATTACTTTTAGAATTAGAAGCATCCTTGTAGCACAAATACGGCGTTCCTGTTTGAATCTGGGCATCTAATATCATCTGCCAGATTTTTTGGGCAGGAATTGTTTTACGTCCTTTTCCTTCACGTTCATATTTCGTATAAAGTTCTTCGAATTTATCACCCCAAACATCATCTAATCCAGGACATTCGTTTGGACACATAAGAGTCCATGATCCATTCGTTTCTACTCGTTTCATGAACAAATCAGGTATCCAAAGACCGTAAAACAAATCGCGAGCTCTATCTTCTTCTGCTCCTTGATTCAATTTAAGTTTTAAGAAATCTTCGATATCTGCATGCCATGGTTCTAAATAAATTGCAAATGAACCGTTTCTTTTACCACCTTGGTTCACATACTTCGCAGTATCGTTGAATACTTTCAACATAGGAATCAGTCCTGTAGCTTCTCCGTTTGTTCCTCTAATTTGTGAACCTCTAGCACGAATATTATGTACAGAAAGACCAATTCCACCAGCCCATTTTGAAATTTGAGCACAATCGCCAAGTGTTTTATAAATTCCCTTAATGGAATCTTCAGACATTTGGACTAGAAAACATGAACTTAATTGTGGTCTTATAGTTCCAGAATTAAACAAAGTAGGTGTTGCGTGAATAAAGTATCCTTGAGAAAGAGCATCGTATGTTTCTTTTACTTTTTCAAAGTCTTTTCCATGTATTTGGATTGATACTCTCATCCATAAATGCTGAGGACGCTCTACTATAACTCCATTTTGTCTAAGAAGGTAACCTTTTTCTAATGTTTTAAATCCAAAGTAATCAAACATAAAGTCACGAGAATAATCGATCATAGCTTGATACGTATCTTTAAACTTACATACTAAATCATGATACTCTTCACTCACTAATTGAACATTTCCATGATATAATAATTCAACACATTCTAATAAAGTTTTTGGGGTATTTTTTTGATGATTATCTATTACGATACGAGCAGCTAACTTTCTATAATTAGGATGGTATCGAGCTTGCATCATAGCACATGTTTCTGCTGCAAATTCGTCTAATTTTTGAGTATGAATACCATCTGTGAGCTGATTACAGACCTTTTGTGCTACTAGATCGGGATTAATATGATCCAAGTTGTTTGATAGTTTACGAATGCGATTCAATATCTGATCAAATGAAACCGGTTCACGAGTTCCATCTCGTTTAATTACATACAAGTGTTCAGCCATATTATTGTACATTCTATACAATGACCTTGGGAAAATCCGTTATGGAGGAATATTAAGAAGAAGCAAGATTAACAGAAATATGCATAGATTCTAATTCATGAATCGTTAATGCAGTAGAATAAGAAGTAGTGATTTTTGTAGGTTGGGTTTCGGTATTCGCGTCAAATTTACCAGTTTCTGGTAAAAACAATATTTCGGTTTTATCTGAGCGTTCCATTAAACTTTCATTTAAGAACTTCGATAACCCATGTGAAATTAATCCATCACGTTCCATTTCTCCGATTCTAAGTCCTCCATCGTTAGCTCTTCCTTCAACCGGTTGATGTGTTAATAACTTCTTAGGTCCAGTAGCACGATAATTAATTTTATCTTCAACCATATGTTTGAGTCTTAAATAGTAAGTTGGTGCCATAAATACTTCGGTTTCAAACATTTCACCACTGAATCCATTGTACATTATTTCGTGACCGTAAGGATGAAATCCAGCACTTAATAATAAATCTTTCAATTCTCCAACTCTATTCGTAGTTGAAAAAGGTGTAGCATCCATTAAACTTCCTAAATGAACACCTAGTTTCGTAGACATCATTTCAACAAACTGACCAATAGTCATACGCGAAGGAAAAGCGTGGGGATTTACAATCATATCTGGTCTAATTCCATCTGCGGTATAAGGCATATCTTGTTCTGGAACACGCATACCTACCGTTCCTTTTTGTCCATGTCTAGCTGAGAACTTGTCTCCTAGCACAGGAACACGTCTTTCTGCAATTCTTATTTTTACACCATGCCATCCATCAGATGTTACATATCGATACACAGAATCTACGATTCCAGTTTGTCCTCGTTTTGGAACGTATGAGGAATCTTTGTATGGTAATTGAGAACTTGAAGATGGAGTTATAATTCCAACTAAAACTGTATTATCATCAACTTCGCTTCCAACTTTAATAATTCCATCAGAATCTAAGAGTTCATAATTATATCCTTCTTTACGTTTTACGACTTCGTTATACTTTGGATCTTTTAATGGATTTACAAATTCTGTATGTGACTGTTCAGCTATATTTATAGTTTCTTCCATAACATCGTAAGAATGATAGTAAGTTGTATTGAACATTCCACGTTGTAAAGATGCTTCATTAAGTAATATAGAATCTTCCTGATTGTATCCTGAATATACCATCAATGCTACAATTGGATTTTCCCCATAAGGTAAACATCCAGATTTACCAAGAACTGAACTTGTTGTCCAAGTTTGTGAAATAGGACGTTGAGCGTAATTTAACCAAGTAGCTATAGTATCAAATCGTTTATTGAATGCAGTATTGTACCATGAACAAGCTTGTTTCATTTGCTGACAACTGAAAGCATTACGAGTTCCAGGATTGAAATCTGAATTTGGAAGAATACTTGCAGATGCTGATAAAATAGCAAGTCCATGAATTTCAGATGGATTAGTAGAAGAAAATGGTTCCATTTGGATTCTTAATGTTTCAGTTTCAGATGCGTCAATGTAATCAATGAAATTATTCACTATTTTCTCCCAATTTTTAGTTTCTTGTACTTTAGAAGGATGTACTCCTTCTTGATAAACTGGTCTACATGGTCTTCCTGCGTCTGTAAAAATAGTATACTCGTTTTCTAATCTATTCCATGATAACGAAACGTATTTATCAATTTCTTGATTACGTCTCTTTTTCAAAAGTTCTTGATGAAACTTTTCAGAATCACTTTCAAGAACACCTACCAAATCAGAATTCAAAAACACTTTTGTCCAAGTAGGAATCCAAGTAGATGGGTTAATTTGAGAAATTGGAACAAATGTCTTGTATTTTTCAATAATATCTAAAATTACTTTTAGAGATGATGCTGTTGATGTTCTACACATCAGCGTCATGGATTTTGTTAGTCCGATCGATCGTCCATCTGGGTTATCCGACGGACAAAGCATTCCCCAAGAACTTGCATGAATTCGACGAGATTCAATTATTTTAGTTCCTTTATCCATATCTACATTCACACGTCTCAAATGTGCTACAGTTCCTACATAAGCGTATCTTGAAAGTTCTTGAGAAACTCCGTCGTATTTTTTAGCCCATTTTCCTTTAAAAGATTTTTCAAGATTGTTCAAGAAGTCATATGCACGCCAATAATACTGAATATTTTCGTCTTGAACTAATTCTACTAACTTTTTACCTGCATATATTTGTTGTTCATAATGTACCCTGGAATCAAGTTCTCTCAACATACGATTAGATACATCTTTATAAATTCGTATAAATTCAGAAAAGACTAAATCTCCAGAAGTAACTAATCTCTTAAATCGTAAATGGTCTCTATCAGTTTTTGGTTTAATTCCAATAGCTACTTCCATAGCCATACGAGTCATGTGACCCAATAAATAAGCTTTTCGGCGATAAAGCGAAGAAGATGATTCTTTTTCACGAAGTTCACAATGTGGAAACATTTGAGTATATAAATTCACATACACACCTCCAATACTTCTTGTTTGCGTTTGTCTTCTTAAGAAAAGTAAATTAGGGTCTACATTTTTATCTTCTTCTTTGGCCATTTCTTGTTGAATAAATTTATCATGTGAAAGAACCAATTCAGTGAATATTTCATCATATTTTGTTCTTTCAGAATTTGGAATTCCACATAAAATTGTATCATAAATATCTTGATGATTTGTTAATCCAAGAGCATGAAATACACTTATTAATGGAACTGGTTGAGTAAATCCTGGTAAAGTAATAACTGCTAATCGATTTGTTGTATAAACTGCAAAATCGGTTGTATTTGCTAATTCTACTGGATCATCAGGTTTTATATTTGCAGGTGGAATTACCAAGAAATGAGAATAAGGTCCTTTAGTTCCATCTTCCGAAACTGATTTGAACCCAGCGATAAATTCAAACTTATCTTCTTTTGAAGCAGATTCTAATTTACTTTCCGATTCTTTTTCAACTAAAGACTTTCCAACAGGTTGAGATGTAGGCATCTGTACTCTTTTTGATGCATAAAACATGTTATTACCCAATCTTTCTTGAGTTAAAAGTACCTTTTCAGCTCCTCCAATAATAAAGTATCCACCGAGTTCAAATTTACATTCTCCTGATTCATATAGTTCATCTTGAGTCATAGAAGATAAATGACACGCAGAACTTTTTAACATAAGTGGAATTTTTCCAATAAATGTATTTTCAAAAATACGAGTCTCAACTTCGTTACCAAAAATATAATCAATTTCAATTTCTCCATAAATTGAAAGAGCATACGTCTTGTTTTCTAACCTACATATATGTGGTAATTGGGCGTTACCAATTTCATCTACTGGTGGCGCGTATCGTATATTTTTACCAGACTTCCCTCCAATATATACATCAATTATGCGATCATCTCCCATAATAAGACGTCGTGGGGTTGAACCCTGAATAAACTGTGGAATTTTAGTACTTAATAGATCAGCATACGAATCAAGGTGATGGCGAACCAGAGGATTCGCTGTATCCTTGAAGTATGTATCGAAGACGTGCCTAGCAATCTCCATTCCTTTCCTTGTAAAAAAGAAAGGAATGAGTTATTTATCTACAGCCGTATTGACAATTTTGTTCACTGTTGGATTTTTATTGATTTATAAGTTCGTTATAAATCCACAAGTAGTATTTACTCCTGACGTAAAAAACATGGCTCAATGCCCAGATAGATGGAATTATAACATGGTTTCTCATATGTGTGAGCCTGCATATGATACTCACTGTATGCCGTTTGACCCTTCAGCTCCTACCTTGGAATCAGCTTCTTCTAAATGTAATGTAGCGCGTTCATGTGGTACTACTTGGTCAGGTTATTGTGCTTAAACGTATTGCTATAATTATGTTTAATGAATGCACTGATTGTTGCGGCGTTATATAAATTCAAATCAAAAAGACCATTTGAAGATTATATTCAATATTTAAATGATCTAGTTTCAAATGTAGATTCAAATATTGTATTATTTACATCTCCTGATCTTGTTGAAATTATTCCAAAGTTTTCTAATTTAAAAGTTATTTCTTTAAATATGGATGACTGGAAAAGCAATGAACTAATGTCGAATAAAGAATATGATGAATATGTAGAAGAATATGGAATTCGATATATGAAAAAGGAAACTCCTGATCCAAAATTATTCAAAATATATTTAGAAAAACATGTTTTTGTAACTCGTGCTACTGAGCTTTTTCCAAATTATAAGTTTTATGTATGGATGGATGCTGGATGTATACGTGATAAGGAATGGTTTCCTTATTTAAAATCATTTCCAAGTGTAAGTAAGATTGAATCAATCAATATTGGTGATAAAATATGTTTCCAAAATAGGTTTCATATTGCAAATTATAAAACATATGAATTGGATAATTTTGGGTTTATTTCGGGATCAATTATTTTAGGAAATAAATTTGCTTGGAGAAAATTCAGAATACTATTTTTGGATTGTTTTTACGAAATGAGACGTAATAAAAAATTAATAGTTCAAGATGAACTTATTTATTGTAACATGTTTAGTAAATTTCCAAATGATGTTATGATGGTTGAAACGTTTCATCCAAATATATGTCCTGAAATATTAAATAGATATAGAACTGATTGGTTTGGAGCAATTGGACTTTTTAGTGATAAGTATATTGATACTATAAGAGTAACTCATAAAAATCCTATTAGAATAACATTAGCTTCTTGGGGAGTTGAAGAATTTAGACTTGATGTAACTTCACAAGTTCAAGATTTAGTTGATAAAACTCCAATTACAATTGATAATTCCATGTTTTTTGATACTGGTGCTTGGAGAAAGAAGTTTCTATTTATTCATTATGAAAATGGTATGATACAACGGGTAGATCAAGATAGTATATGGCACTTGTGTTTTTAATATAAACATAATTCACAGAAGTAAGATAATGTATGCTGAAACATTTCGACCAAATTCAATTGATGAAGTAGTAGGACATAATGAACCAAAAGAGTTTTTGAAAAGTTATTTAACTTCTGATTTTTCAAAATCAATTTTATTATACGGTCCTCCTGGAATTGGAAAGACTACAATGGCGTTATGTGCTGCTAGAACGTACGGATTCGATCCACTCGAAATAAATGCTAGCAAATCTATTCGTAGTTTTGAAGATGTTGAGAAAATAAAAGATTCTTGCAGATCGGCTGTGAATATTCATTCTTTTATTCGAGGAGATACAACTCAAAAAACATGTGTGATTTTAGATGAAGTCGATGGGTCAGATCCACATGCTCAGAATAAAATTATAGAATGGATAAAAGATCCTAAAAGAAAAGTACCAATTATCTGTACTGGAAACGATGTTCCGATTATTTTTAAACGTAATATTGACTATATTAATTTAGTTAGATGTTTCCCACCAAGATCTCAGGATTTAGAATCTTTGTTTCCAGACGTTGACGTTTCTACAGTTATGAAGGAATGTCAACATGACGTTCGTCGTATGATGCATCAGATTCAATATGGTGTTTCCGATCAATTGCCTAAATTAAATGCGCCTCCAACTGGTCTTCCAATTGAAACTATGTTTGTTCTTCGTCAGCGGATGTTTGAGCTTCCCGACCCTCTTCGCGAATATCGTGGCGACACACTGGGCATCTCACACTCATCGAAAACCAGTTCAAAATACACTGGCGATGATAAACGTGCAAACACTGTCGTATCCTCGCAGCGCCCGAAGAAATCTGTTCCTGGCAAATAGCACATCGGGTATCAGATGTTACCGTGATATTTTCCAAAGAATTATTGACTTGTCTAACAGTTGGAACAACCGGTACTGGATCGGTAAAATTATAAGGCATCGCAGTTGCTGCCGCATAAGTAAGCATAGTAGTAGCAAAGTTACGTGTTTGAGTAGTGGAATTATAAATACGATTCATCATATCTAACATCACTGCATCAGTCAATAGATATCTTGAAAAAATAGCAGTTCGTTGAGAATTATCTATCATACGCAACGTTCTTACATCTAAAAAAGAATTACGTGTTCTAAGCATTCCTTCCAATACTTTTAACATTTGTTCTTCAATGCTCATTCCATCTGTTTCTTCATCCATTATATCGTAATTATCTCAGTAATTGAAAATCACTCTATTTTCTCAGAAACATATCCATTGGACCTGTTTTATATTTTTTTAAATATGAAGCTCCAAGAAACAGAATAGAATCCAATTCTTTTTCCTTCTGAGCCAATACTTTCAAAGTAGCTTCTTCTTCATCCTTGAATTTTTCCAAATATTCTTCATACACACTTTCATAATTGATTTTTGGTTTATATCCTTCTAAATCATCTATCGCTAAAGCAAACATTTTTGCTACTGGATTTTGAATTTGATTAGTAATATAGAATTCGACATCAGGTTTCAAGTTGTGTTGTTTCACGTAATCAATATGTTCAATTTTATCTCCTTGTTTCTTTGCATCTTTACGATTTTCAACATAGATATAGGCAATACGATCACCTACTTGTGGTTTATTTCCTGGATCTCTTTCTTCCATTCGGTCTGCTAATACTCTATGTGCGATTTGTCCTGGATTTTTATAATCATCTCTAAGTTGTTTCGTAACAATAAACTTATCAAGTGGAACTTTATTTTGAACTACTTCTACCAGCATTTGTTTCACGAAATTTTGAGCTAACCGAATATCTCTTTTCTCCATCAGAACATCCAATGCTCCACCAAATACATCTTTTACAATTGGGGCGTTATCTCTTCGTTTAATCGCAATACCCATAGATTTACGTTTGCATTTCGTAACATCATCTTCGTACATCATACCTACATATCTCTTACGACAGAATAGTACAAACGGATAGAACGTTTTTTCGTATTCGATTTTATAAGGTCTGCGATTGATAGTTTTTGTGATTAAATCTGCTGCTGCCTGACCTAACTTAATTGATTCTTCCAAACTTTTAGTTGGAAACTTGATAAAGATAGAATCCGTGTCTCCATAAATAACTTCTCCTCCAAATTTTGTTTCTACAATCTTTTTTGCGTCATAAATTCTACTACGACCTGCGGAAGTAGTACACGCTGCTACTTCAAATTTTCTAATTGGAGATGTTCTACTTCCACATTGACCGTATACTGAATTGGCTACAACTTTATAAGCTAATTGAAGACCGTTTAAGACTGATTTTTGAGCATCGTCTTCCGTGGTTTCTATTAATTTACGAGTCTCTTTTCGTTTCTTCAATAATATATCCAAAGTAAGAGGTAGAATTCCGACTGTTCTATCGTCTTCGTTTGGTTGAACGAATCCACATACGACTCTTCCGACCGATTCTTTTTCATCGTTATAAACATCGTATCCAATTTCATCAATCTTAAAAGTTCCATCATTTTCAAATGTTCCTTCCTGTTTAATTTTACGACCGTTTTTATCAAATGTTTTAACATAAACCAATGTATCTGGAGACAAATTGTACGCAATCATATTTGACGGATATAAGGAATTGAAATCTAACACAGGAATTGGTTGATCCAAGTACATTCCAATTTTAGGAGGAAGAACAATCGCACCTTCATACGATACATCTCCTTCAATTCCTTCCTGAGTCATAATAACCTGGTTACGTTTAGAAGCATTGTAAACAACTGCTGAATAAATCTTAATTCCCTGACCTCTGATAAAGATATAATCAATTGGAACCCTACATACATCTGCCATACCTCTAGCGTTAACTAACGTATCAAGTTTCGCCATCAATGTAAGAACTAAATCACAATCCTGAATACAGTATTTTGCTACAACTCCTCGTTGTTCTGGCGTTCCATGATGAGAATCAAACATAAATTGTGCAGTAATATCGTCTTTTGTAAACGACCATTCAAGTTTAGAAATATCTACATCGTTCAATATTTCGTCGTCTGTTTTTACTATGAAGAACTTTGGTTCTACCGATTCTACATAGAATTTACGACCTTCCTGATAAGGATTGATTGTATTGGTAACTACATCAAACCTAACTAAATTTCCAGCAAATAATCCACGAGTTCCTTTCGTATAAATTTTAACCCGTGTACTTTCAAGTCTTTCTAGTTTTGTGACTTTATCTCTAAGAAACGTAGATGCTACGTTGTCCAATTTATAAGAATCTAAATTCTGTTCACGTCTAACACTCAATAATAAATCGATTGGAAGTCGTCCAGCCATTTCAAAGAACCGAACCGCAAACTTTCCACTTGCTAATTCAAACGTCTTCTTTTCAGTTTTTACAAATTCACTTTTCCAAGGAGTCATATCAACTCTTCCAAAGTTTAATTTTAATCCCAAATATCCTGCTCTATCGGCAATATATCCATCATCAAAGCCAAACGTATTGTATCCACAAATAGCATCTGGATTTTCGGTATGAATACATTCTTCAAATTTTTGAAGTAAATCATATTCGCTCAAACAACTAATAAATTCTACAGTTGGGTCGTTTGATTTCTCTACAGTCCCGTTCACAAACACTACACGTTTATAAGAATTCAACATATCGTCCGAGTACCGAAAACTAACACCTATTTGAATAACTTCATCTTTAGAATTTGAAGACACTGGGAAATTTCCAGAATCCGAATAAACTTCAATATCGTAAGATGCTAAGTAAAGTGCGATCTTTTTATCAGTACTTGGTTTAACAGCTTTATAATTAACTTCATAACATAAGTCTACATTCAAATCTTCTTCTACTTCTTTCTGATCTCCGTCAAATGAAATTGGAGAAGCAGGCGATAAATCCAGTTCGTGAAATAAACGAATATAAGGAGGTAAATCTGTTTCGTAAGTTTGAAGTTTTAAACTATCTGCAGATCGGGTTGCAGCCTTAAATAATTTTAAACTTGGACATATGAGTTTCCAAACTTTAATTGGTTTCAAGCCGCAGAATCCACTCATAACATCTAATTTCAATTCAACTTTAATTTGAATGTTTGAAAAGTCAATTGGTCTAGCATTATATCGTTCATTTAATTTATCGGATTGTTTACTAAGTTTAGCAAGTAAATCCGAATTTGATAAATTTTGATCATATTTTATGTAGAAATATGGTGAAAATCCAGTTAATCTTACTCTAGCTACAGTATCATCTTCCGTTCTTCCAAATACATCAACTACATACTTATATTTTACATCATGTTCTTGCCAGTCGCAAGGTTGTAGAAACATTGTTGATATCTTTGTTTCAACAATTTTTAATATTCGTTTTCTATGTGAATCATTTCTTAAACAAATGTAAAGATGTCTAGTAATTTTGGGCTTCCGCATTTTTATGCTAACTCACGTCAGGGTGAAGCAGCTAGAGATATTCAAGGTCATAATGAAGTTTCTAAAGCAATAACCGGTATTTCCGAATGGTTAAATGGAGGAGGATGTGGAAACACTTCTGGACTCAATGTTGCTTCGGAACACCCTGGATTAATTCCAAAAGCAGGATACGGAAACACGCCAGGAGGATGTGCGATCGATGATCAAACAGATCTTCTTTGGGGAGCACCCGGAACTGCTCGTTTTAAAGGGCCTAAACAAGTGTTTGCAAGACCATTTGCAACTACTCCCAATTTATCGTTAGGGTCTATTGAACATATTGATGACCAAAGTCGTGCTATTTTTGGTCACTCTACCGCTAATCGTAAAAGTATTCAAACTGTGACTGATAAACAGTTCCCAGTGTTTGAGCCATTGATCCAAGAGCGAGCAGATGATATCCCAGAAAATAACTATTTCGTAGAACCATTCTTACGAGGTGGGCAAGCATCAAGACTTATTCCAAGGACGCGGGTTGATTTGCTGAAGTAGATCTAGCATTATGTTTAGCATCCATCTCTTCCATAAGTTTTCTTACTTTTGCGATTTCTTTTTGTTCAGGAGTTAATTCAATTTTTCTTTTTTTAGGTTCGGTTACAGGTCCTACAAAAAGTAAATAATCACATGCATCTTCTACGGTATTAAATTTACTAAGAGCTTCTGTAGCTTGTTCTTTTGTACATGCCGTAATAGTCATAATAGTTTCAACAGGATCGCTCATTTTTTATTGTTCTCAAAGTAAATACTGTGAAGATGCGTTTTATTGATTCTCTTTGCCCTCCCGCACTCTTGTATGCTTTGTATACTACTATCCATGTAGGTCTTGATTTGTCTCTTGGATTAATTGGAACTGCCGCTGTTAAGATTATCATGGGTATTGCAGGCGTTGTTATTTTAGATGCCTTGTGTGGTGTTGATTTAGGAATTGTCTCATGGGCAATTGTTGCTACTCCATTCATCATGGTTGCACTTGCGTCTTCTATTTCTCTCGGTCTTGGAATTGATCGTCTTGCATCTAAAGCTATGAAAGAGGGATTTACTGCTCTTACTGGAGACAATAAGAAAAACCGTGATAAACTTGTAACTCCACTTAAAGAAGCCGATGCGCTCCCACTTTCAACAAGCGTTATTAATTAAGAATAAAGCGATGGAATATTGTTTATGGGTATATCGATGTGTTTTTTGGTGTAAAAGGTCTGTTCAAAAGTATTTTACGTTTGATGATAATTTAGGCGATAGCCATGTGAATGTTTCAGATATCCCATGGCTATGGATAGGTGTAACAACATCCGATAAAGAATTATTTTCGGTAACAGATGAAATCAATGAGTCAATTAAGTATGGCGACACCGTTGATGTTGTATATTTAGAAGAGGTCACTGGAATCACTGACGGAATTGAATGGAAGTACTTGGACCCAGTAGAGTTAGTTGAAAAGGTTTTTCCTTCTGGAGGATTCTTAATAGAGAATGATTCCATGCGAGCCGGAAATAAGAAAAAACCTGAGTAACTATCAGGTTTCAAAAATACTAATAAACCCAAATAATTATTTTGAAGTAGCAGAGGAATATGTTGCACTTCAAAATATCTTTTTGAAAGATTCATGGCTTGATAATTTAACGTTGTGGGTTGATATGGTTATTTATCCAATTTTCTCATTTGTCTCTATATTTTTATACTCTAAAACACCAACAATGTTTACAATGCTTTCATTACATAAAACAATTACAATTTGGTCAAATTGGTTTAGATTTAAGACATTAACATACGAAATACGCGAATGGACTAACAATGTTCGTTCCATTGGCGGACCTTTTATTTCAGTAAATGATCCTAATTATCATGTGTTCGTATACGCGGATGGTATGCAACGTATTTGGAACTCTTTATTCGTTCTTCCCAAAAAAGGTACTAAAAGTTCTAAGTAACTCGGCACCTTGTTCGATTGCAGGTTTCATTTCACTCAACGATCCCATCAACTCTTTTTGAAGTTCCATTAATTCCTTTGTATCACGTCTCATTCCAGAAATCTGTTCAGGACTTAAGTTACGATATGCATGTAGAATAGTTGTTCCAATATCTACATGTGGATCATTCGTCTTTGGAGGAGCTGGTTTTGGGTCTTCAGATTTCTTTTCCTTTTTCTCTTCATTCTCAAACGATTCCCAAGTAGACATTGTGATCTTGGCGATCAAATAAATAACTGCGATTCCAGCAGTCATAGACAATGTATTTGAAAACTTGAACAACTCAGTTCCTACAAGGTAAGTCAACACAACCCAAACAAGCATATGACCTAGGTTACGTTGAAGAAGATATGCTGTAGTTCCTACAAATAGGAGTCCGGCTAAAAGAATATCGGTATTCATCTTATTTTAATGTGCGCGAATAAAGCTTCCGAAACCACTTCCTGGTTGAGCACCTGCGTTATTAAATGCTCCTCCAGCTGGGCCTCCGAAAGGTGGGTATTTTGTAGTAGTTTGAGCTACATCAATCATACCACGTGACCCCGTTCCTTGAAAAGAAGCAGAGGTAGCACCGTAAGAAGATCCTCCTCGTCTGACCTTACGAGACTTCTTACCTCCCTTTCTGGTCTTACGACGCTTTCCAGAACCATACATAGCATTTGCTCCACGAGTAGAGATTGCGAAATCTCCCATCTCTGACCCTCTGCTCCATTGCATGGCTCCTGGAGCGATTGCGCCAGATGCTCCGTAATATCCGCCCTT
>JGI24890J29729_1000872_pt1 | contig 15923 bp, 6 predicted proteins | sample FreactcultureFD7_FD_29729 | JGI IMG/M metagenome (IMG submission 29729)
GGTGTCATTTCTAAAAAAGCGTATGCGTCAGCCGAAGCTGCCGTTCACGCCATCATGCAATTTGCTGATGAGGTTGGGCTGTCCGATCTGGGCAACCCTTGGATGGTCGCGTCTGGCGGCGGCGTGCACGCCTACTGGCCGTTCAAAGAGACGGTGGACATTGAAGAGTGGAAGCCTGTAGCCGAGGCGTTCAAACGCCTGTGCTTTCAAAAGAAGCTCGACATTGACCAGACCGTGACTGCGGATGCGTCCCGAGTCTTGCGCGTACCTGACACCGTGAATAACGGCGTGAAGGGTAAAAAGAAGGTTCGTGGGCTGACCAAGGTCGTGTTCCAAAACGAAGGCGACCACTTCGAGTTCGAGGACATCAAGGCGCTTGTCACCAAGCATCTGGTCGGCACAGCCTACGAAGTGAAAGCACCAAGCGGCCCAACGCTCACCCTGCCGGGCATGCGCCCAAGCGCAGAACCAACGGCGATCAAGTTGTTCGAGAACAGCGTGACCAAGTTCGGCAAGATTTTCAAAGCCACCAAAGCTGGGCAAGGCTGCGAACAACTCCGATACTACGTTGAGAACGCGACTGAGGACGGCATGGAGCCGCTGTGGAGAGCGCACCTGAGCATTGCCCAAAAGTGCGAGGACGGCGAGAAGGCTGCGATCTGGCTGAGCAACCTGCACCCCTATGCTGAGGATAGGATGCGGCAAAAATTGGCTGAGATCAAAGGGCCGTACCCTTGCATCAAGTTCGACTCGGAAAATCCGGGCGTGTGTCCCAACTGCCCGAACTGGGGCAAGATCACAAACCCGCTGGCGCTGGGCCGCGAAGTGGTGACCGTCACCGAGCCTACCATCGTTGAGATCCAGCATGAAGACGGCGAGCAAGAACGCATCCTGCGCCCCGAGCCACCCCGAGGCTACGCCTACGGTCAGCGCGGTGGCATCTTTCAAGAGAAAGAGGATGTGGACGCCAACGGCAACAAGATGAAGCGCCAAGTCATGTTGCTGCCTTTTGATTTGTTCCCTGTGGACATCCTGAACATTGACGGCGAACACGTGGTTCACCTGCTGGCTTGCCGCACCTACGGCACGCAAGAAATCATCATGCCCCAAAAGGCTATGGTGAGTAAGGACGAGACTGTGAAGGTACTAGCTGCACAGAACATCCTGTCTGCGTTTGGCTCCGGCAATGACAAGAATTTGGCCGACTATGTGCGTGCGTCTGTGGCAAAAATGAGCGACGAGCGTCAACCGATTCGCGTGCCGCTGCACTATGGCTGGCAAAAAGACGACAGCTTTGTGCACGCCAACATGGTCTACAAACGCGACCAAGAACCTGTGCGCATCCCCATGCCCGGGCTGGAGAACCTGACGAGCAACACCCAGTTGACCGGCGAGCTGGACACGTGGACTAAATTCATCAAGCTGCTCGTGGCGCGGGAAATGTGGGATCACTTGGCGGTCATTTTCATGGGCGCTGGCTCACCGCTGATGCGCTTCACCGGGTTGTACGGGCTGACGATCCACTGCTGCTCAACGGAGTCAGGCACGGGTAAGTCTTTGGCGCTGGACGGTGCGGCTTCCATTTGGGGCCATCCTATCCACTACCGCACCGGCTCGGGCACATCTCCTGTTGCTATGCAACAACGCTTGGGGCTGCTGCACAGCGGCCCGTTCATTAGCGACGAGATCACAACCAAAGCCCGGGATGATTTTGAATGGTTCCCCGGCATGACCATGACAGTCAGCGAAGGCCGAGGCAAGGAGCGTATGGAGTCTGGCGCTAACAAAGAGCGTTTGAATCTGTCGATCTGGCAAGCCATCGCCATCTTCTCATCCAACACCCACGCGGTTGACTACATGACGGGCGCTCGTAAGCACTCTTCGGAAGGTGAACTGCGGCGCTTGCTGGAGTGGGTCATGGACGAAAAACTGGAGTGGAACGCAGACGAGGTGGAGATCATCAAGTCTGTGCAGAAGAACTACGCCGTGGCCGGAGATGCTTGGGTTCGCTACATGGTCAACAGCGTTGACACACTGGCGAAGTTCGTGCCCGAGACGATCACACGGATGTACAAGTACTTCAATGCCCCCAACGATGAGCGCTTCTGGATGGCAGGCATCGCTTGCATGGTCACGGCGGCTGTGCATTTTGGGCGCAAGTACGCAAACATCGTGGACGTTCCCATTGAGCCGTTGCTGGAGAGCTGCCGCAAGGTAGTCGAAGTCAGTCGCGCAGCAATGAAGGCGGGCAAGCGCGATGCCGAGGATATTGTCAACGGCTTTGTCCAAGAGTACTACGGCAAGTTCGTCATCATCCGCTACGGTGAGAAGGCAGGCGTTCTTGCCAGCTTGGGAGCCGATACCGCGATCGACAAGCATACTACCCGCAGCGAAGTCATGGGACGGATTGAACACGGCGTAGCCGCAGGGTACGTGGACTTCTACATCGAAGAGCGCTTGCTCAAGTCGTACTGCGCTCACCACAGCTTTGGCTACACCACGCTCAAAAAGCAGTTGGAGTCAAAGTTCATGGTGGCTTACATCCCCAAAAAGGATTTGCTGTCCAAGACCAGCGGCCCCCCGATGCGTGTGAACGTCATCAAAATATCCCGCAAGGAGGACGAGGTTGTCGAATTTACGAATCCTCTGGCCTTGGAAAAAAGTTGAGCGCGGGCAGGGGTTTTTTGTCCCCTGCCTTGACCCCGACCCCATAAGGGTCGAGGGTCTCGATCAAGCTTTGAACGCCCGCATATTCAATGCGGGCGCTACCGTTGGCATACAAGGCAACCTTATTGGGGTGTTGTTTTACCGCCCGCCAGTTTCAAGAACTGTGACGCATCGGCAGTCCGCTGAGCAATCAGAGCATTCCGTTTCGCCCGACCTTCTTCGGGAGTTATTTGACGCGTCGCCACCTGAATCTGAATTGCCTTGGTAGCGTTCGTGAACCTAGTCATGTCACTGGTGAAGCGCGGAGCAAGCGCAGCCTTGTTGAACTCTTCGGAGTTCTTGTTCAGGTACGCTTGTGCGGCGTCCGTGCGGCCTTTGTCGAGCATGTCCTTGTAGGTGGCTTTCACCTGCGCTGCATCGTTCATGACCTTGTATGTTTGTTCGAGTATAGCGCCAGCATCTTGCGGTTGGAACGAGCTGCCGACCAAAGGCATCTGCGACAAATTGGGAGCGATTTGCTCTTGCTTTTGTTTGCCAAAGACCAGCGATGAAGCCATCTGTGTGATAGCCAGACCCAAGCTGCCGGTGTAGCCTTGGATCAAGTGGTCGATCTTAATCGGGGACACATTCAGCTCTTGGCCTAACGAATCGGCAAAACCAGAAGTGGAGGGCCGGGCGCGATAGCCCGGTTGCAAAGACTGTTCGTGACGAGACTCCAAATCGCGCCCAGTGTAGAACGACTTGCCCGTAGCGGTTTCAATGCCCGGGCGCAGCGCTTGGGGGATGCCGTAGGTGTCGCCACCCGGGATCATCTTTTGCACAACTTGCTTGAGACCTTCAGCCGCCTCGTCTTTGTTGCCGTGCAGGGCGCTAACCAGCATCTCAGGAACGGCTTTGAACAGCATACCGGCTTCAAACGGAATGGGTACGCGCAAAGGTTCTTTGACGCCAAAGGTGTCGAGCGGAAGGAACCAGTTGTTGAACTTCTGATCGGGCGTGGCGTTCTTGTACGCATCCTTGTCCTGCATCATGGTGGCGTAGAGCATCGTGGCTCCTGCCACCAGCATCCCGCGCTGAATGATCTTTTCTCGGATCTTCAGTTTTTCGTTCATGGGCATCGTGCCACGGATGGATTGAACCAGCGTGTTGATGCCTTGAATCTGTGAGTTGATGAAGGGGTTCAGCGTGTTGAGTACGTGGATACTGGGCGAGATGCCACGGCGGGTAAAGTTCATGGACTCCAGCGCCATGTAACTAGCTTCCATTTCGGACAGGCCTTGTTTGATGTAGCTCTCGTAACGGATTTGACGAGTCAGCGCATCGGCCTTGGCGTGCAGCACGTGGGCTTTAGCCAACAGAGTTTCCCATCCGGGTTTACCTGACTGCACTTCGCGCAGGATGTTTGCCATGTCGTCGGGCAAGCCTTGGAACACTTCGCCGCCAGAAAGGCCGCGCCGCTCCATCAAGTTTTCCCCAACGGTGCGCAGCGCTTTGCCTACGGTATCCAGATTGGAGCCGGAAGTCATGGCCGACGAGAGCGTATCCTTGAACAAAATCCGACCAGCAGAGATGGGGTTAGCCACAAACATTTGGCGCAGCAGTCGGCTGGGCAGTCCCATCAAATGCAGCAGCGAACTGGTTTGAACCGGGATGCCTTCCATGCCCTTAACGAGCAGGTCGGCAGGGACGCCCTTGCCGTCTTGAACAAGCGCGTGGTAGTCTTCGCCGTCACGCTTGAAATTGAACACATCGGTTCCTCGACCAGCGCCTTTGCCGATACGGGCCATGCCAATTTCTTGTAGGTTGAAGGCCGCAGACTGCGCAGCTTGGTTACGCAAACCCATCTCCAACAACATATTGGCGTTGCGCACAGCCGCAGAGTTGAAGTCCAAAATGCGCTCGTTGCCGCCAACCAGCTCGTGCAGGTAGGGCTGCGACTTGATGTTACCGATGTTGCCGATCTCTTCGCCGCCCATCATCATGGTGACTTCGCCGTTCTTCTCGCGGTAGTACGGGATGTAGTCTTTGTTCGCCAGCATCTTGGCGGCAAGTTCTTTGGACAAGTATCCCGTTTGAACGGCAAAGTTGACCATGTTCGAGTTGAACTTCTGGTACTCCGTGTGCGCTTCCTTGAAAATCTGCTCAAGCCCGGGCTTGCTGCGGATGTCCTGCATGGCGTCGTTCAACTCACGCTGCGTCAGACCCTCATACTGGAGCTTGGCAATACCCACGCTCTCAGCGCGTTTGGCTACGCTGTACAAGGAGAACAGCGCATCGGTCTGCCGCCCACCGCCCGTAATGTCGTTGGCCTTGGATAGAAGCTTGTTGACGTTGACGAGGTTGGCATCCTTCTTGGTTTGGTACAAGAACTCTTTTTTGCCGTCAGCACGTTTGAATTCTTTGCGTTCCAGCGAGCCGTTAGCCAGCACAGAGCCCAGCAAGTTCGAGCGCTGGGCAGACATGCGCAAAAAGTACATCATCTGTGTACCGGCCAAAGAGTCCATGAGCTTCGAGGCCCGCACCAAAGGCGCGAACTGGTCAACCATTTTGGTCATGAACTCAAGACCGCCACGGCCCAACGCATCCCGGTCATAGCGTTCAGTGAAAGGCTTTTGGGTGGCAATCGTCTTGTTGGCAACCGCTGCGGCACGCTCAAGGCCGGGCGCATATTTGGCTTCGCTTCGGAACATGGACGCCATAGCGCCGGTCTGCCGGTCATAGGCAACCGAGTCTGCACGCATTTTGTTCACGTAGTGGTCGGCAGCGGCCAACGCATCACGGGGATTGAGCCCAAAGAACTTCATGACCGAGTTCATGATTCGGCGCAGCATTGACTGCCCTTGCCACTCCATGCCATCGAGCTTTTCGCGCAGGCCTTGGTTAGAGGTCAACTCGGCGGCGAACTCGTGCAAGTCTTTAGCTGCATACTCGCCTGTCAGAACGCCGTCAGCTTTGAGCTTGTTGTACAAGCCTTCCAGTTCGTTACGGGCGTAGCGTTTGTAGGGGCTCAAGTCTTTGGCCGGGGTATCCAGCAAACGCGAAGTCGCGGCGTGAGTAGCTTCGTGAATGAGGTCTTCCTCATTCATGCCGTCGATGTGGAACTTGATTGTGTTCGTGCTGGGGTCGTAGAGCGCCGGAACGCTCTTGCCATCGTGTTTCAGATCAGAAACAATCTTGACGTTGGTGTCCTTGTTGTGTTCCAGCAACATCTGTGCTTTCTCACGGATCAACGGATTGGCGCTGCTCTTTGCCAAGTCGCCCAGCACGCCAGTCAAAGCACCTTTGGCAAGACGGTTTTGGTTGTCTTCGCTCAGGTCTGTACGAGTTTCTTCGCGGTATGTGGTGGGCAGACCTTCGTCTTTGGGTTTGCCAACACGCAGTTCTCTGGGCGCACGGTTGACCTTGCGAGTCATCTGATCGGTGCGCTTGCTGGCGACGGTCTCGGGGCCGGACTCTTTGAGCGCCTGAGCGTAGTCTTGGACACGCTGCTTAACGGTGATTTTGTACTCTGGCGTAGCACGGCCAAGTTTGACGGCAAGGTCTTTGAGTTCCTTGAGCATCGCTTCTTTGTACGCGTTGGCTTCTTCGGAGTCGATGCCGTGTTTGTTGCGTAAATCCAACAGACGTTTTTGAACCTTAGCCAGTTCTTTTTTGTAGCCGGGTTCTTGACGGCCTAAGTCCTGGGCCAATTTCTGCGCATCAGCAGAGCGTTCGACTTCGTACTTAACATCCCCAGCGTTCATGCGGCGAGCGCGTTTGGCAGCGCGGGATATGCCGGGCTCTTGGGCACGGGCTGCGCGATCGGCGGCTTGCGCCAGCGCAATATCACTGGCTTTCGCCACATCCTGTACGTTGTACAACCGGCGATGCAGGTCTTCGATCTTCTTGCGAGCAGGAGCCACGTACTTATCCACAATGGCGTCGTACTGTCGCTTCAAGGTGTCCAGCTTGCGCTGGGTGTAGCCGCGCTGTACGGGCGTAGGTTCGCCTTCTTCTAGGGAACGAGTAAGCGCTTCGTGCTCATTTGCAAGACCGACGAGGCGGTCATACAAAGACATATTTGAATTGCCTTGGGGCTTGTTAATCTGCGCTTTAATACGCTCGATCTCATCCATTGTCGTCTGATAATCGTAGGCTTGTTCACCGCCCTCATCCCAGAGACGCTGCTTGTACTCGTTGGGGTGCGTGCCAGCGCGAAGCATCCGCTTGTTGTCGTCATCAGGCAACGTAGCCCGGGTCACAACTTTGCCGGGCAAGTCCAGTTTCTTGTCCAAAAGCTCCAAAGTACGCTGCCGCTCCATGCGAGCGCGGGTCTCTGCCGGTAAGTTTTGCTGCTCGGTGTTGCGGATATTCTCGGGGCTGAACAAATCCAGTTGGCCCAAATCGGGCTTGTCCGTTTCTTCCGTCGCGGGCGCTTCAGCCTTTGGTTCTTCAGCTTTCGGTTCCTCTGCTTTCGGTTCTTCCGTCTTGGGCACTTCTTTGAGCGGCGCTTCTTCGGGCGTGAACATTTCCAGCTGATTGGGAACCGTGCGGTTTTTGATGTCCTCGATGTCCTTGGTATGCTGCGCTTCAGCCGCAGCCTGCTGCTCACGGGCAGCTTGCTCTTCTTCCTCAACCGTGTTGAGCCGCTGCTGATTGGCTTCACGCGTTGCGCTCTTTGCTTCGATGATCGGAGCCTTCTGCACAATCGGCACAGGTTCTTGCACCAGTTTTTGGGGTTTGCCCAAATCCAGCGTTTGTTGCGTGCCGCCCACTGCTTGCATATCCAGAATCTTTTGAGCGTGCTTGGCCGCAGCCTTCATATCGCCTTGTTCTTTGGCTTTTTCCAACGCCTTCTCTGCTTCCGCAAGTTGAACTTCTGGCGGTTTTGGTTGTTTGCCTGCCAGCTCTTTGGCTTGTTTAAGCGCTGCTTCGGCTTGGTCATGCTGTTGGGCCAGCTCCAGAATCTGACGGGGATCCATCGTCTGAGAAGCCTGCGTCTTCAGATCGTCCAGTTGTTTTTCCAACAACAATGCTTGCCGGTGATAGTCCACAGGTGCTTCTTCTGGGGCAGCTTGAGGTTGTGGCGCAGCTTGCGTATTCTCAAACTCCGAAGGAGGTGTTTCCATCCCCGGCAACTCACCTTGCGGCCCGGCAGAGAAAGGCGCAGGGGCTTGTTCGGCAGTGGCTTCGGTGGCAGTCTGCGCGGCTTCTTGCTCTTTAGCTGCTTTCTCAGCAGCTTCTGCACGGGCACGTTCTACAACGTCACGCGCCTTTCCGCGACCGAGGTAGCCATCATACGCACCAACAGGAGAAGACAGAATAGCCGCCAGCATGGCGTTGCCGTAGTCATGGAACGCATCTTCATCGACTAGGGANTTCCCTAATTGGGCACGTTGCAGNGCGGTTTGGGTCACCATCAATGGGACGCCGGTGGCGGCAGTATGCGCTGCACCCGCAGCAACGGCTTGTCCNAGGGTTCGGTTGGCAACTTTTTCTGCGCCTTCTTCTGCGCCGCGCTCCAACANATTCTTGACGCCTTTGCCAAACAAAGCACCGGCAACACTCTTACCTAAAGTCAGGGGCTGAACAGCGTCNAGTACCGCTTCGGGAGCGGCATACGCCAGCGCCTTGCCTGTGTGAACGTCAACGGGCTCACCTTTTTGCATCTGCTCAGCAGCTTGCTGCTGAATATTGGAGCCGTAGTGTTGCGCAAAAGCAAGCGCCAAGGGAGCGCCAATAGCACCGACAGCAGTACCAAGACCGGGAGCAACCGCAGAACCGGCCATAGCCCCCAGTCTAGATGCAGCGCCGTACTCACCCAACACAGGCAGCATGCCGCCGACGACAGAAGGCAGATCACCAACACCGGCCATGATGGCAGAACCAACACCGCCGCCCGGCTTTTTATAGGCTTCTTCAATGTCTTTCAGAATGTCTGTAGAGGCCGCGTGAGTCTTGTCATACGCTTGCTGCGCCTCAACCGCAGACTGGGCGGCTTTGTTTGCGCCAAACAAAGAGCCTGCTGCCGTACCAAGATTGGATATGCTTTCAGAAAAGCCACGCCCCAATTCACTTCCGAATGTTGAAGGCTCCGGTGCAGGCGCGGGGGGTGCTTGTGTGTTAAGGCCAAAAGAAGTAGGAAACTGCTTCATGGCCGCTTGCATAGCGGACGAATAGTCCATGCCCTCGGGAATTTCTAAATACTGACGATCTGGCAGCTGGATATAGGGCATGGTATTGCTGTTCGGTTAGGTTTCGCCCTGCGCCACGGGCGATAATCTGACTGCGCTTATTGAGCCAATTTTAGCGTTTGTACGCCTGTTGGCAAGCTGTTTAAAACGCCGCCGCCCCCGCCGCCATACATAGAAGATGCCGCTACGCCTTGTGCGGTCAACTGCATAGCCCGCTGCGAAATGGCCTCCGGTGTTGCCGAAGGGCCAAGTTCTTTTTGTGCTTGCGCTTCGGCTTTGAGGAAGTCTGGGTGACGTGCAGCGGCCATTGTCTGCGCCACTTGCATACGTGTGTCGTTGCGTTGACCCCAAATATCGCGTTGGGTTTGCGACTGCATATTGGCAATGTCACGCTGGTTCTGCGCCTGCAGCATTGCGTCGGCAGCGGCAACACGGCCTTGTTGGTTGGCATTGAACATACTAACGCCTGCTCCGAGTGCTGCATCTTGTCGTTTCAAGTTGCGATCCACAGCTTCGTTTTGCTGTTTGAGCGCAGTGTCTGCATCGCCGTGCGCCATAGCGTTGGCTGCTTGATCTGCAGCAATTCGTGCCAGTCCGTGCTGTTCTTGTGCCTTCGCCAGTTTTTCCTGCACATCGCTGTAGTCAGCAACGCCTTTGCCCGCGCCTTCTGCAATAGCCATCCAAGGATTGCCCGAACGAATCATAGCCAAACCGCCTTGAATGATCGCCAGTGCGGACTGCTTGTCTGCCAAGTCCTGAGACTTTTTGTCCATCGCATCCAGACGGTCGTACACTTTGCTATTCTTCGGGTCGTAGCCCATTGCTTCTTGCGCGGCTTTGACGCCTTGAATAGCTGCTTTAGTGCTTTCGTCTTCTTGCTGGGGCAACAAACCGGAGTCCTTCAGACTGTCGGTGGTTTGTTTCAGGTTCTTGTCCGTGAGGCCAATAGACCCGTACAGCGCAGCAATACCCTTAGCATTAGGCATCACACCGCCCGAAGATGGGGTGGCAGGTGCGGGAGCGGATGCGGCGATTCCTGCGGGTGCAGGGGCGGCAAGGGTGGCAGTTGTAGCAGGCGCTGGCATTGCCGGGGGCGCGTAGCTGGCTTCGCCGGGAGGCGCAGCAGTGGTGGCCGGTGTGGGCGCAATCGGAGCCGCAGGTTGTGCGGGGGGCGCATTCACGCCGTATCTGTTGCGCGTGTTGGCCGTGAGGAACGGATTGGCAATCCCCGAAAACGAAGACATGAGCGAGTTCCGACCGAATACAGGATTCACTGCCGAGCCAACAACACTGCCATCACTGCCATCGAAATGGGGGATTTCACCGCCTTGCTTGGCATAGTACATCGAGGGGCCATAGTTAAGCGCGTTGGGCACGCCCATTTGAATCGCTTGGTCGGCAGTAATGTTCGGAATCATGCCCGTCGTGGGGCTGTACTTACCCGAACTTGTTGGATCATCCGCATCGGAGTCGCCATCATTGCTGCTGGTGCTACCGCCATCGGCATAGGACGCAATCCCGCCACGCGCCATACCCTCAATATTCTTAGTAGGCAGCTGGGCAATACCTTGGTTCTCCGGCAACATCTGCGGAGCCGGGGCAGCTTGCGGTTGTGGCGCAGCTTGGGGAGCCATCTGCGGAACCATTTGGGGAGCAGCTTGAGGAGGGGCGATCCCCGCCACTGCCTGTTGAGCGACAGAACCTTGAGGTTGTTGGGGAGCTGCTGCCGATTTCTTGGCGTTGGCGATCTGAGACGCCATGCCTACGATGATCCCGCCATTGGGGTCGTTCATGTGCGCTTGCGCAAACTGCTGGAGCTGTGCCAACGGCATTCCCATCATCATGTTGCGAAGCCCAGTAATGTCTTGTTGGGTAATACCGGGACTGGGTTGGGCGCTGCCCATAGCGGGATTTTGTGTGTTCATGGTTTGTCCTTACGCCATTTTTGCAACAGCCAGTGCTGCCAAGCCACCAGCAGCCATTTTCTTTTCTTTCATCAAACCGCCTTTTTTTGCCAGCTTACTAGCACCCAGAGCCGCAGTACCGAGACCCGCAGCAACAGAAATGGGCGATGGGTTGGAGTAGATGCTGGTGGTGCTTCCACTGGTGGGCAAGCCGTTTACCGCGTTCAAGAAGAAGCTGGCGTTTTGATACGGCAGTTGCATCTGGTTGAGGTAATTCTGGTATGCAGTCGTATCCAAGTTCTGTTGGTACTGCTGCTGTTGAGCGCCCAACTGGTTCTGCAAATTGATGTTGCCGACCTGTTGGGTGTACTGGGTGTTGCCCAGATTGCCCAAGTTAGTTGCCGCAGTATTGGCTCCGCTATAGCCGCTTTGTGCGCCAGCCACGCCTTGGAGACCNGCTTGCGCACCAGAAATGCCTTGGGCTGTACCGGCCANTTGTTGACCCACGCCTTGGAGTCCGGCTTGTGCGCCGGAGATGCCCGTTTGGTACTCGGTGTTGGCNGCGTTGAGGCCAGAAATGCCCGCTTGAGCGCCCTGCATACCGAGATTGGCNGCAGTCTGCATGTTCGTGTTTGCGGTGTTGAACGCGTTGTTATACCCCTGACCAATCAAATTGGACATCGCTAACTGGTTCGCCTGATTCTGCAGGGCATTTTGAACACCCATACGAGAGCCGCCAAACGCACCGGCTTGGGTAGCCTGCGCTTGATTTACAGCTTGTTGCTGCCCTTGTTGCTGCGCCAACAACTGTTCTTGCGGAGCGAGGGAAGCCTGCAAGTAGGGGTTCATATACGCCTGAACAGCGCCGGGATTGGTGGCATTCTGCCCGTAACTCAGACCTTCTTGCGCCCCTAAGTTACCGTATCCTTGCGCATTACCTGCCATGTTTGCGGCTTGACTACCATAGTTTGCCCCCATGCCGCCGTACATTCCGCCGCCCATCGTGCCGATGTTGGCTCCTTGCGCACCGTAGTTAGCGCCTTGTTGGCCGTAGCTCATCGCATTGCCAGCCGTGTTCATGGAGCCCATACCCGCTTGCGCAGCCATTGTGCTGCCCGCGCCGATCTGAGGAGCTACGCCCATGTTGCCTGCGGAATTGAATGACTCGTTTTGCAGATTGCTGAAACCTGCAACTTGCCCGTTGGGTAGTGCTTGACCGCTTTGGTAGGGGGTATATCCTTGGCTTGTCAGCGCGGAGACTTGGCCGAGAAGTTGTTGGCCGTACTGCGCAGCGTAGGGAGCCAGCACGCCGCTGGTCGTTTGCATGGATGAGGGGCTAGACGATCCACCACCGCCACCGCCCAAGTAAAACTTGAAGTCGGGCATCAACAAGTTAAGTAGCTGTTTAATGAACACAGTGCACCTCAGATCTTTGTTTCAATTGTTGTGTAGCGCTTATAAAAGCCCAGTCGTTTTGCCAGCCTTGCCACCGAGTCTCGGACAACTCCTTGCAGCTTTGTCGCGCCAAACCGCTTAGCCATTTCTTTTAACTGCGCGGAAAGGTCTTCGGTAAAAATGTCTCGGCCCCCAATAAACGTGATGAACGCAATACGGTCGTTGGGGTAATTAAAAAACGTCAAACTCACCGCGCCGTGAATGACGTTATTGTCGTCTACAAATACCCCTAAAGTCCACTGGCCTGTTGCAAGGTAAACCTTGATTTGCTCAGTGGTGTAGTCTTCCCCGTATTTACTTGCCTCAGAAACAAACTTTTCTATGCGCGGCCAAGTTACGTTGACAAACTCGATCGGGACGTGCTGAAGTTTCATGCTGGTAAGTGTTTGGCGGCTTCGGTGTCGTCGGCGTAGGAATGCTTGCCGCCCATTGTTTGTTTACGACCTGCTTGGATGCGGTCAATCATAGCGTACAACTGTTTAGCGCCAGCGTTGGTGGAACCATTACCCAGCTCAGAAACAATACGGGCGGGAACCACAAACTCGCCTTCGGCCAAACGCGCTGGCTGGTGCTGACCAATCTGCGCGGGGATGCTGTCCGATACGCCGTCGCCCGGACCGCGAAGCAGTTGCCCGCCATCAGAATAGCTTCCCAAGTTCGAGATGCCGCCCGTTGCCATCTTGGTAAGACGCTCAATCCCGCGCAAACCGCCAATCGTTCCGTGCAGTGTGTCGCCGCGAGCAAAGCCTTTAGCCAAACCGCCGCCAGCCAGAGGCTGCGATTGGGGAATCGTAGAAGCTTGATTAGTACCTGCCACATAAGTGGGCAGCGCAGTGAAGGTCTGCGTGAAGTACGGTTTAGACGCGTCACCGGCAGCGCCGGGAGCCGCGTTGGGGGTTTGCGTAAACGTGTAGGGGCGAACCGTGTTTTGCAGGTTTGTGATCAAATTATTGGGCGTTGTAGTAGACGCGGACATCACAGCGGGGGCCAAAGCCGCCGCCCCTTTAAGGTAGTCCATTTTGCTCATGTTGTCGCCCAAATAGCTGGCCGTGTCCATCGGGTTGGATAGGGCTGTTTGCATTGCCGTAGTTGGATCTGCCTTAGCTTGCATGAGCGCATTGATTGGGTCGCCGCTGGAACTGTTGGCGATCTGAGCAGCCCCTGCATCTGTGAGACTTCCGCCCAAACTTGCACCGCCATAAGCGCCAAGACCGNCCACCAAACCTTTTTGAAGACTTCCAGTTGCTAAAGCCCCAACACCNCCAACACCTGCGGCAATCTCAAGGGGTGTGAGCGCACCGCCTGTCAAAGCGTCCAGCCCAATACCCGCCACGGCGGGGAGAATAGAATCGAGGAAGTTAGCCTCGATCAAACCTGTTTTGGGGTTTTGGGGAAGCTGCATGCCGTGTTTAGCGGCTAGGGCTTGGAGTCCTGCTACTTCTCGACGAGACATGTGAACCAACTGGTCATCGTTACCGCGCCCTTGTGCGGCGATTTGCTGGGCAATGTTTTGTAGACTCATGGCTTGATCTTCAGTACGTTGTTGGCAGAGGTATCATAGTAAATATCACCGCTGCGTAGGTTAGACAAATCCGCTTGAGTTGGCAAGCTAGAAGTGAATGTGTTTGGGTTGGTTGGGTTTGGATGTGTGAAGGCCAGCCCAGATTTAACGCTAGTTGTCCCGACCCCAGTAGATGAGGCGATGATCGGGCCGTTGTTATCCAGCTGTGCAAAATAGAGCCGTAATTGGCTCACCAAGTTATTCATCCATACTTGGTCATATTCGTTTGGTGCACTTTGCAGGCGCGGTGCAGTTACGTTTGCATTTGCCATTTTTACTCCTAGCTTTTGCGGCCATCAGGGCGAACATCCATCCTAGCAATGCCTAATTGCCACTGCGTACCCAAAGTGTTTGAACCGAATACAGCAGCCATCTGCCGCCCACGTACCCGAATATTGATCTGCTGGGTAAACTGCTGTGTGCCGTAAAAGGGCGTCGTGTTTGAATACGACTGAGTGCTCTGCACGGTGGGGTAAATTGTTGCGCTGTAGGCTGCACCTGGATTTTGACGAGGCAGCAGGGTCATATACATAGAAGGGTTGGCAACATTTGACCCATCAAACGACACGTCAGGAATCATGCGCCAAGCAAACCCATACTTGTCACCATCACCAATATCGAAGTCAGAGGATTGGATGTAAGCGTTAATTGGAGACGGTGGGTTTGTAGTCCCATCATCAACCCCATTTTCATGGTAAATCTCAATACCGCTAGTCCCGTCGGTTGAATACCCAGCAGCCACCGGATAGCCCCGCAACGGGCTGTACGTCCATGCTGTGCGGGCCATAGAGCCGTAAACCCAAGTCTGGTCAACGTAGTTATAGATCACATAGCTGTCGATGGTGTTTGAGCCCGCCGAGCAGTAGTACCACCAGACTTCGCTGAACCCCTCATTAGACCCGCCAAATACTTGGAAAGCCTGCTGCGTGTTGATGTTCTCAAACACATACTTCCGCAAACTGCTAGGCAAAGTCTGAACCGTGCCGTTGTAGAAATAGAACTTATCCACACCCATCCAAAATAGCGTGTTGTTCGCAATCACAGCAGCATTAGGCGACATGATGGAGATGTTTGAGCCCATGATCTGAAAGCCCCATACATAAGGGGGGCCTAGGTACTGCTGAGAGTACAGGGCAGTGTCGGTGAAGACTAATATTTCCTGGCGTGACTGAATTGCCGTGATGATGGCAGAGCCTTGGCTTAGCCGGTAGTTACCAGCCTGATTGGTGGCAGATGGGTTCCAAACTAGGATGTTTTCTTGGTCAGACCATGAAACGAGCATCGGGTCTTGCGAGCCGTTGCCATTGTTATCCGTTCCATAAGCAATAACAAAACGGGATTGATCGGACACTAACACGTAGTTTGCAACTGTCGGGCAGGCGGGCGTACCAGTATCTGTGTACCAATACTCCTGTGGCATCGTATCCCCATAACCTAAAAACGAATTGGTGTTCGTTGGGGAGATTTGCTGAGCGCGAAAGAAGCTGGCTGGATTAGCCGCCGTTACCCAATAGAAGATGGGGCCACCACGAGGGTTAATGACTAAGTTCTGCCCATAGTTGGATTGGCTCCAAAGGCTAAGTTGGTAGCCACCAGTAGAGCCGCCCCACCCAGTTGAGGCAAACCCAGGAGTATTTCCGCCCCAGCCGCCAGCACCCCAACCCACAGCAACAGAATAGGCTGTAGGCCCTGCATTGTATTGAAATGCCCCAACTACAGCAGTCCCACCATTCCCAGTATCGCTTGAGTTTGCAACTACGGTCGCAATGACTTGAAACTGGGTGGCGCTTAAAATCTTGGTAATCTGGAACTCAGCGTTCAGGATTGTACTGGTGATGTTGCCGCCTAGACTCGTAGCGCCACTGAAAGTCACGAAGGTTCCAACCGATAAAGTCATCGATGTAGAACTGTTAACCGTCAGTGTTTTTGATCCAGTCGTTGCGGCAAAAGTGATGACACCAGCCGCAGTGGTGTTCATGATCGGCGTTATATCGTAAAAATACCCGCCGTTGCCGTTCTGAATGTAGTACTTGACGTTTGTGCCAACACCCATCAAGTTGTAGCCAGTTAGGCTGGCCCAGCTAAATAAGGACTTAGCAACACCCCAGAAACTACCTGTTGGGGGTTTTAAGGTGGAGAATGTTACACCTGTGTCCGACATCC
>JGI24890J29729_1000873_pt1 | contig 15919 bp, 26 predicted proteins | sample FreactcultureFD7_FD_29729 | JGI IMG/M metagenome (IMG submission 29729)
TGGTTAGCACCGCTTAAAGTTTATATTGCCAAAGAAATTGACATGACTGGCGTTAAAAAGCTGGCTGGCGAATGGAAGGCAGATGATGTAGCCGAGCGTGGAATGAAAATCACAGGCGACATTGTGGATGAGTGGGTCAAGAAAACCCATGAAGTCTTTGGCAAACCAATGAAGACCATTGTGTTCTGCGCTGGCGTAGCGCATGGGGCCGACTTGGTTAAGCGATTCGCAGAGAAAGGTTATAACTTTGTTTCTATTTCTTATCGGGACAATGATGAGTTTAAGAAGGCTGCCATTGAAGACTTTGCTAAACCTGAGACACAGATCAATGGGCTGATTGCCACCGACATCCTTACAAGGGGCTTTGATGTATCGGATGTAATGATTGGCGTATCCGCTAGACCATTCAGTAAGTCTTTGTCATCCCACATCCAACAGATGGGGCGTGTTATGAGACCGCATGAAAACAAAGAGTTTGCGCTATGGCTAGATCATTCAGGGAACTACTTGAGGTTTCGTCAAGACTGGGATGATGTATATACAAACGGGGTCACCGCCTTAGATAAAAAGACCGAGAAAACACAGAAAGAACCAACAGAAAAAGAGAAAAAAGAATCTAAATGCCCTGAATGTGGATACCTATGGCCTGTCAATGCCGATACTTGTCCGTCTTGTGGTCATGTAAGACTGCGTAGAAACCAAGTTTCATCCGTTGCTGGTGAATTAGTGGAGTTAGCTGGGAATGTTACCGCCACAAAAACACATAACAAGCAGGACTTTTATTCAGAGTTGCTTTACATTGCCGAAGCAAGGGAATACAACCCTTACTGGGCAAACCACAAATACAAAGAGAAGTTTGGTGTATGGCCTAGAGGATTAGAGAATGTTAAAGCACCGCCAACACTGACTACAATGAACTGGGTGAAGAGTCAAAACATCCGCTGGCAAAAAGGAAAAAACAAATGAGATTTGAAGACTTTGCAAGACAGCATGGACTAATCATTGCATCCGTGATCCCTAACAAATGGGTCGCAGTGCCAACCGAAGACAAACCAAGATCACAAAATGGCAGATACAAACATCTAGGTGAAGTTGCCTTTGTGCAGAACTGGGCAACCATGGAAAAACCAGTCGTTTGGCATCCCGAAGGTAGATATGACGCTTCCGCCACTCGAACCGCCATTAAAAAGGATATGGAAGAACGCAACAAAAAAGAAAGAGATGCTATTGAAAAAGCAAATAAGATCATTAACGAAGCAGTCAACGAACTCCATCCATACCTGACCGCCAAAGGATTCCCTAAGCAGCATGGCTTAGTTTGGTATGAGAACAATATTGCCAAGCTAGTTTTACCTATGCGCCATGAGAAATCACTCAGGGGTATCCAGTTAATCAATCCTGACGGCACAAAGAAATTCCTATTTGGCCAACGCACCAAAGGGGCTTATTTCTGTATAGATGGTGGTGGTCTTCCAATCTTCTGCGAGGGATACGCTACCGCCTTATCGACCAAGACTTGTATGCAAGCGAACAAGATTCCATGCTCGATTTATGTATGCTTCTCCGCATCCAATCTAAAGGAAGTCGCATCAACTATAAAAGGTGGGATTGTGGTGGCAGATAATGATGCCAATGAGGTAGGGGAGTCATCTGCAAAAGATACCGCCAAACCTTACTGGCTATCTGACAAAGATGGTGAAGACTTCAACGACTATCACCAAAGGGTAGGAATATTTACTGCGTCTCAGTCTCTAAAAAAGATCGTAGCTTCTTGCTTGAAAGTGCCATCTGTTCAATATGCGCCAAATTGCACTTAAATTCATTCCAGTAGTCTTGTGTAACTCTACGGATAAACTTGGCCTCTATCTGCCTGACCCTTTCCCTAGTCAGGGCAAACATATAGCCGCACTCGAATAGCGTATAGCCCTTACTGCGCTTAGTCAGGATGTCCCAATACTTATCCCTGTCTTCTTGCTTGTTCTTCTTATAGGCACTGTCAAACCATTCCCTAGTAGGGAAATCCACCAGTAGATACTGGTAGTTTCCCCCCATGTTAGGAATGGGAACTTTACCGCATCCCATTTTGAGATTCATATTACATACTCCAAATTAACCCATACACTCATGGAATTATAAAAATGCCCATTAGGTTCTACTTCCAAAGGGTAGGCTGATACACGCATAGCATTATTTCTAGGAACACCTAAATTCTCTTCCCAAATATTAATGTCCCAAAAGCGAGTCTTGAAATAACAATCAGGATCAGGTATCTCGACCATATTCCACCAGTCCAATGATCCGTCATAGTTATAGATGATTAATTGATTTGCCTGATACTGCAACTCGGCCTTGACCATCCGCACCGCCTGATCGTTATCCCAAAAGACGGATTCTTCCCCGCCTATTTTTACGCCACCAATAATCATTTAGGCTCTTCTTTCTTGTCCTCAATGACTACATCCCCATGCTGGTTTATGTAATAGAGATCACCATTCTCTTTGGCCTTAATCAGATTGCGATACTGGGCTTTCTGATTCATCTCCATCCACTTTGCCGCATCCTTATCTGCTTGGTTCATGATTCTTCCCTTATTCCTTGATAATCACAACATTCTCTAAAGTCAGCACCAGTCATGGTATCCAGTATTGCATCACCCATTGACAATGCTTGGTCTTCATCATGCGCTTCTACTTCAATCGTTACCCATGATGTATAACTAATTTCATATTTAGGCATCTTCTTCTTCCTCTTCAAAAATGTAATAAGGCACTTCTAAAAACTCGCCCTCAAATGGATTCTTGGTAACAAAGTAGTTAATCCTGTTTACAAGGTGATAGCCATTGGTGATATACAGATTGCCATCATCCCCCTCTACTAAAGTCCAAACCCTGTCAGGCTCAGTATTTGCTACGCTTAGAACATACTCTAGCTCTCTTCCAAAGGTTTCAAACTTATCATCTTTTTCACCTTTTTCACTAGCAATATGATTTTTAATAGGCTGATACTTAGCATCCCAAGCATCTAATTCATCTTCCCAATTAAACATTTTCAATCTCCTTAAACTTTTGCTTTTTGGCAATCAATTCTGCTATCAATTCGTGATTGTCATTTTTTTCAGATAATTGAGATTCCAAATTTTCAATCTCTTCAGATAAATTTTCTGCTTTCCGTTGAGTCATATATTTAAGCATTTCTTTCTCCTATCTCAAAACTGGCAAAACTGGATTTGCCTGATTGTTGGTAAATAAAGCACCGCCATTGTTGCCCTCATCATCCGCACTGGCAAAAACCAAATTGCCATCATCAAGGTGAAAGACAACTGGCCTCTCAGTCCAATCAAGATCATCTGCTTCCTCTTGGCTCATGTAACGAACATCAACAATCTTTCTGCCAAGCAACTGCTCTTTGGCTTCTGTCAACCAGTGCATTTCGTAGTCTTTCATAAATTTCTCCTAAATTAAAGATTTCTATCTAACAAATTGTTAGTAATTTGATTAAAAAACTCTTTATCAATTTTTACTACTTCATTGATTTGATCTACTTTTTCTTGGGCCTCATTTTTTGTTGAGAACATTAAATGATCCCCAACCTCATCACGATATTCGTTATAACTATCCTCATCAATGATGATCCAGTAGTTAGCCACTAATCCAACTGTTTTCCACATAATCTTCTCCTTACCAACTGGCTTGATAAGTGAATGAATACTCATCAGGTAATGCAAGCACCTTATCAAGACCTTCCACAGTATCTTTTAAGTCCTTGTAATACCATTCATCCTTGTTGTAACTGCCAAAGAAGAATCCCTCAGTAGGCTCTAAGTCTTCATCCCTTTCAGCATCAGGATGCTCAAGGATGTCCTTGCAAAGATCACGCAGTGTTTGCAACTGCTCTTTGTCTACCTCATACTCTCGGCAGTTATCCTCTCCGTCTTGCACCACATTCACAAACCACCCATGAATGGCATTGGCCTTTCTCCAATACATAGCTTCAAGGCTTATCTCTTTAACGACCAGACTCGCACCATTGAATCGTTTTTCAGGATCACCATCAACTCCAATGACCTCACCAACTTTTTTAGCTAAATCCTTATCTTGGTCAGACCAAAGATAGCGTTTAGCACTTAAATACATATCTAATCCCATAACATTCTCCTAGCAGTTAATGATTGCAAAATGGCAATCCCAATGCCCATCAGGGCATCAGGATTACAGCACTTAAATATTTTGAACAACTCCTAAAACAGTAAATTCTTTCTTTCTCCAATCAGGAAGACAAACCATATGACCATTACTTCTAGCAACAAATATATTGCGCTTATTCCTAAACTCAGCATATTCAAAAGTATCTTCTTCAAGGCCAATACTGGGGAATTTAAACTTACTTGCAAACTGAATGGTTTGACCAAACTCCAACTTAACATTTGCTTTACTGGCATTAGTCAAGCACTGCTCTCGCCATTGTTTAGCGTTATCGTTGAATGGCTCGCCCAATGCGTTTAGCTTCTTAATCAGGCTCACTGGGGCATTAAAGTAATAAGGCAATACAGTCTCACCCATCTCTTTGTAATAAACCCAGTAGCCATCATTTCTGCGCTTCTCAGTCAGGATTACTAATCCCTCATGTAACTTATCTCCAGTAACCTTATTCTCTTTCCAAGAGATGCAGTAAGCAACTGCGCCACGCATAGATATATCGGTTAAATAGTATTTGCTTTCTTCATTCTCAGAAGTAAATTCTTTGATGACAAAATCTTTGCGGCTCTTGCCAAAGTATTGCGATCCAGTCCATCCCATGTTATTTCTCCTTAAAATTGTGTGTTGCGAGAATTGCTCTCAGCAAGAATAAATCGATCACTGGGGAAGTCTCCGTCAGGCTCGATAAACTCATCAACATCTGATTGGTCATACCCTGAAAGAATCTCAGGCCTGTATACACTCAACTTGGCATCCACGCACTTATCGCAGACCCTTGTCAGGAAAATACCTTGAGCATCATACTCATCCCATATGTATTGGTTTTCATGTAAGCAGTGCATATTAAAATCTCCCAGTTTGAATAAAAAGAAACATGGCAGATGGAAATACATACATAGCTATATATCCCCATGCCATAGCGAGTAAGGCATTTAAAACCCATTCAAATTTACTGAACATTTGTTTTCACCCATGTAATTAATTGACCATTTGCCTTATGACTGGATAGTCTCTCAAGACCATTCCAACCGATAAATGACTCAGCCCATTCATAGCACTCAGACCATGAATGGCACTGATGGTAGGCAACCCGTTGCGAATTGGTATCTACGATCAGTGCTTTCATTATTCGAAGTCCTTTGGCACGATTACATCAAACTTACGAAGCAACTCAATGGCCTTATCAGACAAGCACATTACTCCGTCATAGTCAGACAAGGTGCGGATGCCGAACTGGTCAATGGTGAACCACAGGCCAATATGCTCGAACCCAACATCCTCAATATCCCACTCAATGAATCCAGTAGCGTCATCATGGAAGAACAACTCCATTGTTGACTCATGAGTCCCAATNTCTCTTTCGCCCCAACTGCCTTCCATAATCAGTGGGGCATTAAAAGTCATAGTGCCGATAGAATAAGTAGNCATGATTAATACTCCGAAGTAAGCATCAGAACATTGTTAGTCAAGAAAAACTTGTAAAGACCATCAGGGCAGTCAGTCAAGGANATATGCTTTTGCTTGAGAACCTTACAGTCTCCGTCTTCTACGCAGATGTCGGCCTTACCATCCTCAACTGCTAACTGGATGGATAAGAGAGACTCATGCTCAGTCAAGGGGAAATACTCAGTAGCAACAATGTCCAAGAACCAGTAAGCACCAGCTTCATCAGCGAAGTATTGAACCCCGTCAGTGTGAAGCAAGTCAGGTGCAAAAATCTTGTGTGTGCGCCAATAATTCTCAGTGCCATAAAACTGGCTTAAATCTAATTTAGTAGTATTCAAGATAAATCTCCTAGCAGAGTTATGACTATCAGGATTGATAATCCACAAACCCACGCAGTGCATGGGCTTGTAGGTAACAATCAGATGCCCCTGTAATTGTCAGAATTGTATTCACGCTTCTCAATGTAAATATCAGAACTATTTACATATGCCTCAATAGCATCAATGGCAGTAGGCAAGTGAAACTGGGCTTCAGACAAGAACTCAAGGATGTCTCCATCAAGCATGAACTCAGTAACCAAGTCCCAGTTGCTATTGCTAAACTTAATCTGTTGATTGTGTGCATACATACGGATGTAAGCAATAAGCAGATGTTCGCACTTCTCAGCAGTTTTGGTTCTTTGTTTTAATTCATTAGGTGTCATTTGAATCTCCTAGCAGTTAGTTAGTGTTGCTCTCATGTCATGTGAGAGATTCCATTCTCAAGCATACAATACTTGACTGTCAAGTGTTTTTTGAAAATAAATTTAGCCCTTATAGAATGGGGCTTTCAGGTCGATTGCCCAGGGGCTAGAAGCACTTACTCGTGTATCAAGGCTCATAAAAATTCAAAGCAGGGCATTGGAGTGCGCTTACTGGGAACTAAAAGCGGGTAAAGATAGCGAAGCGGAACAGTGTAAAGGCTTCTCTAATACAAGGAGAGAACACTACTCATTACCTGATTCTCACCTTAACATTGTTAGTGTCATCAAGTGTTCAAGTATGCTAGTATCGTGATACCTAATATATACCCACCCAATGAAGATACCTAAGCTAAACCGAAAACAAGTCAGAGAAGTATTAGACCAGATGCCAATGGAGAGAATACTCATTGGTGCTCAGAGCAAGACAACAACCTTGACAAACAGTCAAATCAAGTTTGCTGAAGAGATGGCTCTTGGAAAAACTAAAGCTGAGGCTTATAGAAAGAGTAGGCCAAATGGTAGGCAGAGTCAGGCTAAACCCAAGACTGCGAGTAGGCGAGGGAATGAACTGGCACGAGATAGCCGAATTCAGGCGCAGATAGATGCCTTCAGGCTGGCTATTGAGGCTCAGAAATATACTACGCCCCTGCACCTTCGGGCATTGGTGATACAAAGACTGACGGAAAAGGCCATTGATCCTGAAGTAAAAGACACGCAACAACTCAAAGCACTGGAACTAATAGGGAAACTTACTGAAGTCCAGTCATTCACTGAGAGACGAGAGGTGATCAACATCAACGCAGACTCAGGCGAGATGCGAGAGAAGCTGATTCAATCTTTGCGGCTGGCATTATCCAATCAGGATGTAGAAGATGTAGACGAAGCAGATAGATTACTGGCTGAGATTCGCACTTCTCAGCAGTTTTGGTTCTTTGTTTTAATTCATTAGGTGTCATTTGAATCTCCTAGCAGTTAGTTAGTGTTGCTCTCATGTCATGTGAGAGATTCCATTCTCAAGCATACAATACTTGACTGTCAAGTGTTTTTTGAAAATAAATTTAGCCCTTATAGAATGGGGCTTTCAGGTCGATTGCCCAGGGGCTAGAAGCACTTACTCGTGTATCAAGGCTCATAAAAATTCAAAGCAGGGCATTGGAGTGCGCTTACTGGGAACTAAAAGCGGGTAAAGATAGCGAAGCGGAACAGTGTAAAGGCTTCTCTAATACAAGGAGAGAACACTACTCATTACCTGATTCTCACCTTAACATTGTTAGTGTCATCAAGTGTTCAAGTATGCTAGTATCGTGATACCTAATATATACCCACCCAATGAAGATACCTAAGCTAAACCGAAAACAAGTCAGAGAAGTATTAGACCAGATGCCAATGGAGAGAATACTCATTGGTGCTCAGAGCAAGACAACAACCTTGACAAACAGTCAAATCAAGTTTGCTGAAGAGATGGCTCTTGGAAAAACTAAAGCTGAGGCTTATAGAAAGAGTAGGCCAAATGGTAGGCAGAGTCAGGCTAAACCCAAGACTGCGAGTAGGCGAGGGAATGAACTGGCACGAGATAGCCGAATTCAGGCGCAGATAGATGCCTTCAGGCTGGCTATTGAGGCTCAGAAATATACTACGCCCCTGCACCTTCGGGCATTGGTGATACAAAGACTGACGGAAAAGGCCATTGATCCTGAAGTAAAAGACACGCAACAACTCAAAGCACTGGAACTAATAGGGAAACTTACTGAAGTCCAGTCATTCACTGAGAGACGAGAGGTGATCAACATCAACGCAGACTCAGGCGAGATGCGAGAGAAGCTGATTCAATCNTTGCGGCTGGCATTATCCAATCAGGATGTAGAAGATGTAGACGAAGCAGATAGATTACTGGCTGAGATNACTGGGGATGATGATAGTGATTATGAAGCTGATGACTTACTTCATGAACTAAATGCTGAAGCTGATGATGCTATGGCTAACAGTGTTAGTAATGTCGAGGGGCATGGGCTTGTCGATTCGGGATTTGTCGAGACCCACTCACCCCCGCCCCCCAATATTTGCCTCGAGCCTTCCTCAGCCAACTTGCATAGTATTCCAGACAGTCAGAGTTCCCATTTTACGAATCCCAAATCTCACCCCAACAATGTTAAGGTGACAAATCCTTCAGAATCAAATACTTACGTGTCAACTAGTATAAACCCTAATATAGGAAACCCCCCCGTCATCGTTTCAAATGAAAAAGGGTAGGGGTATATTTTTTGAAAAAATTCGTTTCCCTTGGCGATATAGATGAAGCAATAAGGTTGCTAGAAAGCTATAAAGAAGAGCACGACCCCGAAGGAGAAATCTATTACGCCTTGGCTATAGCGACATATATTATGAAAAAAAATCTACATGAGGTCTTTACGGACTTAATGTATACGGAAAGAGTAGCAAAGTATGACTCCTAAGCAACAGACGATCTTTTATATTATTGATGAGTTTTGGAAAAAGAACGGGTTTGGTCCGTCTATAGATGACATCATGGAAGCTACAGGTGATAAGGGCAGGGGAAATGTTGCCCGTCAGATGTGGAAACTGGTCGAGTTTGGTATTTGTAAAGGGGTCAAGAATCGGGCGAGAAGTATTAGGCCAAGCTACCTGAAGGTTAGAAACATTGAGTAAGTTAAATGAGTTCTTAGACTCTCTGCCTGATGGTGATAGGGATAATATCTTTGCTATGGCGCAAGGCTATACCGATGCAAAAATACGGGAAAAGTCTAGCAAGAAATTTATGGAGTTTGTAAAAGTCATGTGGCCAGGATTTATCCATGGGCAACATCACGCACTGATGGCTAAGAAGTTTGAAGAGATAGCTGCTGGGAAGATTAAAAGACTGATTATTAATATGCCTCCTAGACATACAAAGTCGGAGTTTGCTTCTTATCTACTCCCAGCTTGGTACTTAGGAAAGTTTCCTAATCGTAAAATAATTCAATGTTCCAATACCTCTGAGTTGGCCGTAGGTTTTGGACGTAAGGTTCGTAACTTAGTTGATGGAGATACCTATGCCAAAGTCTTTCCAAATGTCTCTCTCAGACATGACTCTAAGGCTGCTGGCCGTTGGGCTACTAATTCCAATGGCGATTATTTTGCTATTGGTGTTGGCGGTACTGTTACAGGTAAGGGTGCTGATCTGCTCATTATTGACGATCCCCACTCAGAACAAGAAGCCGCTTTAGCTTCAGGGAACCCCGAGGTATACGATAAAGTCTTTGAATGGTATGAGTCTGGACCAAGGCAACGTCTCCAACCAGGAGGAGCGATCGTAATCGTTATGACCCGCTGGGGTAAACGAGATTTAACTGGCCGAGTCTTACAAAGTATGGTTGAAAAGGATGGAGACGAATGGGAAATAATCAGTCTTCCAGCCATTAAGAAAAACGAAAAACCTTTATGGCCAGAGTTCTGGTCCTTTGCCGAACTTGAAAAACTAAGAAATGTACTACCAATTTCTAAATGGTCTGCACAGTATCAACAAAACCCAACCTCGGAAGAAGGGGCGATAGTCAAAAGAGAATGGTGGAAAATCTGGGAAGAAAAGAACCCCCCGCCTTGTAAGTTTATCATCCAGTCTTGGGATACAGCCTTTACTAAGAATGAGCGTTCAGACTATTCAGCCTGTACGACTTGGGGTGTCTTTGATAAAGATGAGAATCCAGACGATGTTCATGTAATTTTGTTAGACGCTCATAAGGAAAGGCTAGAGTTCCCAGAGTTAAAAAAACGGGCCATGGAACTTTATAATGAATGGCAGCCTGACTCTTTTATTGTGGAGGCAAAAGCCTCTGGCGCTCCCCTCATTTATGAGTTACGCTCTATGGGGATTCCTGTTCAAGAGTTTACGCCAGTACGTGGAAATGATAAGATTAGCCGTATTAATGCGGTGGCTGACCTATTTGCTTCGGGCAAAATTTGGTGTCCACCTACACGCTGGGCAGAAGAGGTAATGGAAGAGATGGCTGCGTTTCCTAATTCAGATCACGATGACTTAGTGGATTCGACAACCCAAGCTCTAATTAGATTTAGAAAAGGCGGGTTTTTAAGGCTTCAAACAGATGAAGTTGACGAACCAATATACAGACGCAAAGCAGCATATTACTAGGAAAAATTATGGAAAAAGCATTATATGAACTCCCAGCTGGGTTAGGCGCTATTGACGCACAGGAACCAGACTTAGAAATTGAAATTGAAAACCCAGACATGATTAATGGGTTAGAGATTGCTAAACAAGATCTAGAAGAAGGCGAAGATGAGTTTGATGAAAACTTAGCAGAGCATATGGATGCTGGTGAACTCGCCATGATTGCTGGCGAAATCCTAGGAGACATTGATGCCGACATCTCTTCCCGCAAAGACTGGATGCAAACCTATACAGACGGTTTAGAGTTATTAGGTCTTAAAATTGAAACCCGTACCGAACCTTGGGAAGGTGCCTGTGGTGTTTATCACCCACTAATGTCAGAAGCCCTAGTCAAGTTCCAGGCCGAGACTGTAATGGAAACCATTCCAGCTGGTGGGCCAGTTAAGACTTTAGTTATTGGCAGAGAAACGCCAGAAAAAATGAAAGCGGCAGATCGTGTTCAAAAAGACATGAACTACCAGATCATGGAAAAGATGCCAGAGTATCGCCCTGAGCATGAGCGTATGTGCTGGGGACTCGGCCTTTCAGGTAACGCCTTTAAGAAAGTCTATTACGATCCAAACTTAGAACGTCAAGTTTCCTTATTCGTTCCAGCTGAAGACTTAATCGTTCCTTATGGCGCTTCAGATCTTCGGAGTGCAGAGCGTGTAACCCATGTAATGCGTAAGACAGAAAATGAATTACGTAAACTTCAAGTCGCTGGATTTTACCGAGACGTAGAACTAGGCGAACCCTCTACCGCATTTGATGAAGTAGAAAAGAAAATTGCTGAGAAGATGGGTTTTACGGCAAGCTCGGATGACCGTTATAAATTATGTGAAACACAGGTTAATTTAAATTTATCGGGCTTTGAACATAAAGATGAAAACGGAGAAGAAACAGGAATTGCCTTACCTTATATCGTAACGATAGAAAAGGGAACTCAGACTGTATTAGCTATCCGTAGAAACTGGAGACCAGAAGATGCTAAATTTCAAAAAAGAAACCATTTTGTCCATTATGGATACGTTCCTGGCTTTGGCTTTTACTGCTTTGGCCTTATTCATCTTGTGGGTGCTTTTGCTAAGTCTGGTACTTCTATTATCAGACAGCTTGTTGACGCAGGGACTTTATCGAATTTGCCAGGTGGCTTTAAGACCCGTGGCTTGCGAGTAAAAGGTGACGATACTCCGATTTCCCCAGGAGAGTTCCGTGACGTTGACGTACCCAGCGGAGTATTAAAAGACAACATCCTGCCTTTGCCTTACAAAGAACCATCACAAGTGCTTTATTCTTTACTTGGAACTATCGTTGAGGAAGGCCGTAGGTTCGCCTCGGCAGCCGACATTGAGATTTCAGATATGTCAGCCAACACCCCAGTTGGTACGACTCTGGCTATTTTGGAAAGAACTCTTAAGGTCATGTCTGCAGTTCAAGCCCGTGTTCATTACTCAATGAAACAAGAGTTAGGACTATTAAAAGACATCATCCGTGATTACACCCCAGCAGACTATAGCTACGAACCAGACGAAGGTACTCGTTTTGCTAAACAGTCAGACTATGATGATGTAGACGTTATCCCAGTCTCTGACCCTAATGCTGCAACGATGAGCCAAAAAGTAGTTCAGTATCAAGCCGTTTTACAGCTGGCTCAACAGGCTCCTCAGTTATATGACTTAGCCCAACTTCACCGTCAGATGTTAGAAGTTCTTGGTATTAAAAATGCTAAGAAACTAGTCAAACTAGAAGATGATCAAACCCCAGAAGATCCTATTACTGAAAATATGAACATCATTAATATGCGGCCAGTAAAAGCTTTTTTCTATCAAGACCATGAAGCGCATATTCAAGTCCATATGAACGCTATGAAAGATCCAAAAATTGCTCAGTTAATGGGCCAAAACCCAAATGCACAAGCAATTGGAGCAGCTGCGATGGCTCATATTAATCAACATCTAGCCTACGCATACCGTAGACAGATGGAACAGTTAATGAATGTTCAATTGCCAGATCCAGACCAAGAGAAGGAAGAAGGTATTCCACGGGAAATGGAAGTACAGATTTCTGCAATGGCTGCTCAGGCTTCGGATATGCTTTTAAACAGAAACAAAAACGAAATTGCTGCGCAACAAGCTCAACAAGCAGCTCAAGATCCTGTCATTCAAATGCAAGCACAAGAACTCAAACTCAAAGAAGCAGAAGAATTACGCAAAAAGCAAAAAGACGTTATGGATGCATCTGCAAAAGCAGACCAAATCCGTATCGAACAAGAGCGTATTTCATCCCAAGAGCGTATTGCTGGCCTTCAAGTCGGGGCAAAACAAGCAGCCGACAAGGAAAAGCTTGAATTAGAAAAAATAAAAGAAGGCTTTCAAATTGGCAAACAAATTAGTGAAATGAAAAATCCAAAAAAGGAGAATAAAGGCTAATGGATAAGAATTTGGATTACCTTTTAGACGAGTACAAAGAACGCATAACAGTCCTCAAACAGGCTGTTGCTGCGGGAAATTGTCAATCTTTTGAGGAGTACAAGTACGCTTGNGGACAACTTCGAGGTCTGGAGTCTGCTTGTTTAATTATTACAGACCTGAAACAAAGACTGGAGAACTCGGATGAGTGAAATCCTTATCGGCTCAAATCCCGATAACCCGCACATCGTGGGAGTAGTAAATTTTAGCAATGAAGAAAAAGCAAAAGCATTACCAGAACCTTCGGGATACCGTATTTTAGTGGCAATACCAGAGCAAGAGAAAGAGTATGAAAGTGGAATCCTCAAATCGGATAAAACTATGCAATACGAAGAAGTTCTTTCAACTGTCTTTTTTGTCGTAAAAATGGGTCCAGATTGTTACCAGGACAAAGGTCGATTTCCAAATGGCCCTTGGTGCAAAGTCGGTGACTTTATTCTAGCCAGACCAAACTCTGGCACAAGGCTAAAGATCCACGGACGAGAGTTCAGGATTCTAAATGATGACTCTGTAGAGGGCATCGTACAAGATCCACGAGGAATAACACGAGTTTAAGGAGAAATCATGGCTCAAATGCAACTTGAGGAATTTAAATTCCCAGATGAAGAAAAAATTCAGGCTCAAACACCTGAAGAAGAGTTTGAAATTGAATTAGTAGACGATACACCAGAGGAAGATAAGGCAAATGCAACACCAATGCCCAAGCAATTGGTCGATGAAATTGATGCAGATGACTTAGAAGCCTATTCTGGAGAGGCTAAAACCCGATTAATGCAGATGAAGAAGGTCTACAATGATGAACGTAGACGTGCTGACGCTGCAGAAAAGGAACAAAAGGAAGCAATTCGTCTTGCCCAGTCAGTTCTTGCTGAAAACCAGCAATTAAAGGGTAAATTGACAGTAGGTGAGCAAAACTTAGTTACCAATGTTAAGCAAAACATCAGTTATGAGCTGGAAAAAGCGAAACAAGAGTACAAAGATGCTTATGACTCTGGCGATTCTGACCGTTTAGTAGAGGCTCAGGACAAATTGACGGATGTAAAGTTCAAATCGCAAGAATTAGAACGGTATCGTCCCGAATTTTCACAAGAAGCTTTACAATCTCAAGAATCTGGTGTACAAAGACAAAATCAACCCCAACAATTGGACTCAAAAACCCAATCGTGGCTGGACAAAAACCAGTGGTACGGGAAAGATGATGATATGAGCTATCTGGCTCATGGCGTACATAGAAGGCTAGAAAGAGAAGGAGTCCCAATAGGCTCCGACCATTACTGGGCTACTATAGACGAAGAAGTACACAGAAGATTCCCTGAGAAATTTGGGGGAGGCGAAGAAACCAAAGATTCTTCGGACGCAGAAATCAAACACTCTGCTAAAAAACCAGCAACTGTTGTTGCCCCCGCAACTAGATCGACCTCGCCAAAACGAGTAACTCTTACGCTAAGGGAACAAGCATTAGCTAAGAAATTAAACCTTACTAATGAGCAGTATGCTCGTGAAAAAAACAAAATGGAGTCCCAAAATGGCTGAAACAAGAACACCTAGAGAAGTAAGTACCCGTCAACAATTTATGCGTNCAGAATCCTGGAAGCCGCCTGAGTTGTTGCCAGAACCAGACAAACAGGCTGGATTTGCATATCATTGGGTTCGTGTCTCAACTAATGGTCAAGCTGACCCTCGCAATCTTTCTGCCAAACTCAGAGAAGGTTGGGAACCAGTAAGAGCAGAAGAACAGCCAGCAATGGAACTTTTAGTCGATCCAACTAGTCGCTTTAAGGACAACATTGAGATTGGCGGGTTATTACTTTGCAAAACCCCAGAAGAATTTGTGACCCAACGTAATGCTTATTACGCCAAACAAACACAAGCTCAGACGGACGCTGTAGACAACAACCTCATGCGCCAAAGCGACCCACGGATGCCTCTCTTTAAAGAGAATAAATCCACAAGTAGCGTTGGTAGATAGTATTTTTTATTAATTAATTAGGAGAATTAAATGGCTTATCCAACCGTTTCTGCTCCCTATGGCCTAGANCCAATTAACCGTTTTGACGGTATTGCATATGCAGGAGCAACTCAACAGTTGACTATTGCATCTACATACAATACTGCCATCTATAACGGTGACGTTGTTGCTGTGGTCAGTGGGAATATCGTAAAATCGTTAGTAACTTCTAACGTTTCTACAAACTCTTCAACAGCTACCTATGGTGTTTTCATGGGCTGCCAGTACGTTAACTCACAAGGTCAAACAGTACAAGCTCAGTATTACCCAGGTAATGCTTCAGCTACTTCTGCTATTGCTTATGTAGTTAATGACCCTGTTGCTGAGTACAAAGTAGCTGTTACTTATTCTGGTAACTCTACAATTTCTTCAACAACTATTGCTGCTATTGGTACTAACGCTGCCTTGATTCAAGGTACGGGTTCTGCTACTACTGGTAACTCTGGTATTTCATTGTCTGCTCCTGCTGCAAATGCAGGTAATGCAGCTGTATTGCCAGTTCGTATTATTGGTGTAGTTAAAGAAACCGCAGCAAATGCCACCCTTTACACTGAAGTAATCGTAAAGTTAAATCAACCTCAAATCTTGGTCTCAACCGCCAATGATTTCGCATAATAGGAGCTAATTAAATGGCTATTTCACGTGCACAACTACTGAAAGAGTTGCTCCCAGGATTGAACGCATTGTTCGGTTTAGAGTATGCTCGCTATGGCGAAGAACACAAAGAAGTCTATGAAACAGAGACCTCAGAGCGTTCTTTTGAAGAAGAAACAAAACTGTCAGGTTTCTCTGCAGCTCCTGTTAAAAACGAAGGCTCTGCCATCGCTTATGACAATGCTCAAGAAGCATGGACAGCTCGCTACAACCACGAAACTATCGCCCTTGGCTTTAGCT
>JGI24890J29729_1000874_pt1 | contig 15919 bp, 12 predicted proteins | sample FreactcultureFD7_FD_29729 | JGI IMG/M metagenome (IMG submission 29729)
CGAGATCTGGAAGTGTATACAGTTAAAATTATGGGATGAAAAATCGGGGAAAATGATCTCCATGAAGGAGTTTCAGAGAAGCTTCCAGGATTAACGTAAGGCTTTTTATTCCGTATGATAAGGATGCTTGTTTACCTGAAAAGTCAGGTCCACGTCGAATATAAAGGTGAAAATGTTACCGATGAGGAAAATTCAAATTAATCATTACATTTACACGTTGAATGATAATTCTCTCCAGGCTTCATAAATTTTTGTTTTGTGTTCCAGAAGGTTTGTCAGTTCACATAACATATTTTCCACTTTATTAACAAAACAATGAACATTTATGTTGCCAACATCCCTTTCAAAGCAACGGAAGAAGAACTGAAGGGATTATTTGAAGAATTCGGTGAAGTTAGTTCAGCTAAAATCATCCTTGACAAATTCACTCAGCGTAGCCGTGGTTTTGGATTCGTAGAAATGAAAGATGAATCTGCCGGTCGTCAAGCCGTTAATGATCTGAATGGATCTGATTTCATGGGCAAAAACCTCGTGGTAAACGAAGCAAGACCCAGAACTGATGCTCCTCGCAGTGGCGGTGGAAACCGCAGTGGCGGCGGAGGCGGATACAATCGCAGAAACAACGATTATTAATATTCGTTGATTTATTGCTGTGCCTCTTTGTAAACTGTCGCTCTCCGGGTGACAGTTTTTTTTGTGCCTAGCCGGGGAAATCCATCACCTGTTCAGCTAACAGCTATTGATGTTCTACTGAAAATTTTGTAAACTTTGTAAAACAAAATTTACTGTTATGATTGTTACCGACGTCGAAAAATGGGGTAACTCACATCGCCCCGGCTGGCTGGATATCTTTCGCATAGTGCTTGGGATATTCATTACCTACAAAGGTATTTTCTTCATTACACATATGAATGATCTTGAAATGACCACTTCCGGCATAAATGTCTATTTTGCCGGGCTGGTGATGGCTCATTATATTGTGTTTGCGCACATTCTAGGAGGCCCACTGATTATGTTTGGGCTCTTTACCCGAATCGTTTGCCTCATACAGCTTCCCATCCTTATTGGCGCTATCATTTTTGTAAATATGCCAAAGGGTTTTCTTTCCGTTCCACTCGTTGAACTCTGGGCCTCCATGGTGGTTTTGATAGGCCTTGTTGTTTTTATGATCTTTGGCGCCGGCCGTTATTCGCTGGATGCAAAGCGCAGGAAAGAAATGGAGGCTTCACATCATTGATCTTTACTTAACCTAAACTGAAAGGGCATTCATTATGGATGCCCTTTTTATTTTATCTTGGCGCTTGTTAATTAAATGTATGTCATCCATCTATTGCATCGGAGTCGATATCGGAACCGGAAGCACAAAAGCACTTGCTATTGGTCTCTCCGGCAATGTACTTTTCTCTTCTAGCGCTACATATCCAACGCTTCATCCTTACCCGGGCTACAGCGAGCAGGTGCCTGAAACAATCTGGCAAGCCTTTATAAAATGCATCACAGAAGTTATTCAGCATATGAAGGAGCCTCCCGCGTGTGTGGCCTTGAGCAGCGCCATGCACAGCCTCATTCCGGTGGATGAGAACGGAGAACCATTATTGAATATGATCACGTGGGCCGATAATAGAAGCGCTGCCATAGCCGAACGGATAAAAAAGTCTTCGCTCGGAGAAATGATCTACGAACAGACCGGAACCCCTATCCATCCGATGGCCCCTCTTTCCAAGATCCTGTGGCTCAAAGAGAATGAACAGCACGTTTTCAAACGCACGCATAAATTTATTTCCATTAAAGAATTTATCTGGTTTAAACTTTTTGGCGTTTTTGAAATCGACCAATCTATTGCCTCTGCCACCGGATTATTCGATCTTGAAAAAAGAAAATGGAATGAAAATTCTTTAGCACTGGCCGGAATCGGTTCCGATAAACTTTCCCTTCCTGTTACAACAGACCATGAGCGTACCAATATTATTCCGGCAACTGCCGAAGCCTATGGCCTGTCTCAACAATTGAAATTTATAATCGGCGCAAGCGATGGGTGCATGGCAAACCTGGGAAGCTTTGCTGTCGATCCGGGTATTGCAGCATTGACGATTGGAACAAGCGGAGCAATCCGGGTAGGAAGTCATAAGCCTCTCCATAATTTCGAAGCCATGACATTCAATTATATTCTGGATGAAACCACGTTCATTTCCGGAGGACCAATTAATAATGGTGGTGTTATCTTAAAATGGTATGCTGAAAGCCTGCTCCAGAAAAAACTGATTACACCTGCAGATTACGACACTCTGCTGAAAGAACTCGACCTAACAAATGCCGGAGCCGACGGATTGATCTTTTTACCTTATTTATTAGGTGAACGCGCACCCATCTGGAATAGTGAAGCCAGCGGTGTTTTCTTCGGCATAACCGCGCAGCATAGCCAGGCACACTTCACTCGCGCCGTGATCGAAGGGATAACCATGGCGCTTTATGACGTAGCAACAGCATTGGAAAAAACAGGATTACTTATTGAACAGGTAAATGCGAGTGGAGGGTTCGTACACTCGGATGCCTGGATGCAAATTCTTGCCGATATCTTTAACAAGAAAATCTGCCTGGTGAATTCAGACGATGCTTCCGCCATCGGAGCGGCCTATCTCGCCATGAAAACATTGGGATTAATACCTTCATACGATTCTGTCAGAACTCCTTACAAAAAAGAATTTAAGCCAAACGCGGCTAATCATGCCATTCATGCAAAGAAGTTTGCTCGTTATCGAAAGCTTTACAATAGTTTGAAGGAAGAGATGGGAGATTAGTTTCAAGTTCAACGTTCCAGGTTCAAAGTTTTAAAACTAAAAAAAAATTGAAACACGAATGATGGATGAAATATAATGTTGAACCTGGAACTTCAAGCATGGAACTTATCAGAACTTTAAACTTTGAACCTGGAACTTGGAACTATCACCCCCGTTTCAACTCTACAATTGTCAGTTCCGGAGGCATGCCGATCCTTCCGGGATAACCGAGATAACCGAATCCACGATTTACATAGAGGTATTGACTTCCATCCCGATACAAGCCGGCCCATTGCTTATAAGCATACTGTGAGGGACTCCATTTAAAACCACCGATCTCGATGCCGAATTGAAAACCATGTGTATGCCCGGCGAAGGCTATATCAATGTCCGGATAGAGTGGTTTTACCTGCGCATCCCAGTGGCTCGGGTCATGTGATAGTAATAATTTTACAGCAGCGTCTTCTGTTCCGGTATACGCCTGCTCAAGTTTACCGTGCTTCGAAAATTTTGCGCCCCAGTTCTCGATGCCAATGATGGCAATCTTATCCCCTCCTTGTTCAATAAAACGATGTTCATTCATCAGCAGGGAATAGTCCATGAGTTTATGCGCAGTCATCAAGTCTTTAAAATTACGCTGTTTTGCTGCAGCACTGCTCCAGCGGTGGTAATCTCCATAGTCGTGATTTCCCGTAATGGAATAAACCCCGCGTGGCGCTTTTAATTTATTGAAAATATCAAAGTATTCGTGGATTTCAGAAGCTTCGTTATTAACAAGATCACCCGTAAAGAAGATAACATCGGGTTTCTCTTTCAGCATCATTTCAACACCACCCTTCACGGCAGTCTTATTGAAAAAACTTCCTGAATGAATGTCGGATAGTTGTCCGATTTTTATGCCATCAAAAGACTTCGGCAAGTTGGGAAGCTTTACGGTTAGTCGCCTTACACGATAATCGTGTGCTCCTGAAATAACACCGTATGCCATCGCTCCGAAAGGAATACTCGCGGCTACTAAAGCCGTCTTCGCCAGGAATTCAGAACGCGGAATGGCCGGACCTGTTGAATTTACGGGAGCATCTTTCGTAAACAAGCTCGCTATCCATCGAACACCACGTTGGATATCATCAACAAACACGAAAATGACTCCGAAAATTTTTGAGATATACATGGCCGCAAGCCCTGTAACCATTAAACTTCTTACCGTGTGGCTCCATTTATAGGGATCGGAAAAAGCCCACCAAAGTAAAGCAAGCAGGCTAAGTACTGTTGGAAACCAGTAACCATAACGGATCATTGCTTTCCAAAATGAAGAAGAATCTTTCGTAACTGTCAGTACAGCTTGAAAGACATACACATCAATCAGTAAAAAAAAGATTGAGAAAAATACCAACGTCATAATCCTGGATCGCATCGTATATAAAACAAAAAAGTCGTCTTGAATAGTAAGACGACTTTTAGGGAGTTTTATTGTTTCTTAATTTAAGGCTACTGAATCAAGTGCCTCTGTATTTCTGCGTGTAATCGCCGTATCAATTTCCGGTTTCTTCTTGAACACCCGTTCTTTCAGCTTCGTAGTAAGAAGATACATAGACGGCACAAGGATCAACGTCAAAAATGTTCCGAAGATCAAACCGAATATCATTGTCCAGGATAACGGACCCCAGAACGCAACGTTGTCGCCTCCAAAATAGATGTGTGGATTGAATTCTGTGAACATGGTTACGAAATCAATATTCAAACCGACTGCCAACGGGATCAAACCAATTGTCGCGGCCATGGTGGTAAGCAACACCGGCGTCATACGTGTCTTGGCTGCTTCAATGATTGCTTCATACAGCGAGATTCCCTGGGAGCGTAACAATTCCGTAAACTCCACCAGCAAAATACCATTTCGCACCACGAGGCCGGCCAATGCCATAATACCAACGCCTGTCATGATAATGGAGATCTCCATCTTGAAGAGTGAGAAGCCGATCAGCACACCGATGATACTAAATAAGATCTCCGACAAAATGATCAATGGCTTACTGATAGAATTAAATTGCAATACCAGGATCATAAAAATCAGTGCGAATGCCAGGCCAAAGGCAACGCCAAGGAAAGATGAGGTCTCTTTCTGATCCTCCTGCTCTCCCGTCATTTTAACAGTAACACCATCCGGAACGGGGAATGAGTTGAGATATCCTTGAATTTCAGCTACTACATTGTTAGCATTGTAGTCGCTCAAAACATTAGAAGATAATGTAATAACACGTTTTTGATCAATGCGCTTTATACCAGCATACGTATTCGAATAATCTACCTTGGCAACCGCCGAAAGTGGCACCTGGCGAACAACTCCTCCGGACGCCATATCACGGTATGTGAGCGGCAGGTTCATCAATAGATTTATATCATTCCGTTGACTCTCTTTGATGCGAAGTTGGATCGGGTAATCGTCGTTTTCATCTCTGAAACGTGATACTTCAAATCCGTATACAGCGATCGCCAACGCCCTTCCGATATCGGTAGTTGAAATACCTTCACGGTTCGCCTTCTCACGATCAATGTTTATCACGATCTCCGGTTTGTTGCTTTGGAAATCCGATTTCAACTCTTCCACGCCGGCAACTTGTTTTGAATCGAGGTAGCGCTTCAGATCATCGGCCGTTTTCACCAGCACATCAAACCTGTCAGCGGCAATATCAATGTTCACCGGTTTTCCGGTTGGAGGGCCGCCCTGCTCCTGATCAACCGAAATCTCGGCGCCACGAATGCCTTTCACCGCATTACGGATTTTCTCCATAAATACTTTGGTAGACTGGCCGCCACGATCGGCATATTTTACAAACGCAACCGAAACTTTTCCAAGGTGGGGACTTGTATTGCCACCCGCTTCAAACGGATTCTCGCTTGCACCAATAGCAACATTTGAGATAACCGATTCAACCATTGGATTTTTCTCGCCTAATGTTTGAATCACTTTATTCTCTACCACACTGGTAATTGAATCCGTTACGCGTTGGTCGGTTCCGATCGGCATACGGATATAGGCGTAAATGAAATTCGGATCGCCATTCGGAAAAAATACTACCGGAGGTTTACGGATGGCCGTGAATACAATGGCAAAGATAAACAGGAACACTACACTCAAGGCTACAAAAATGGGTCTGTAACCATAGAGCGTCCATGTCAATATGCGTTTATAACTTTCCTGAACTTTCGGCCACGCAGACGTCTGAAATTTTGATATGACGTTTTTAAGGAAGAAATGATGAAGCGCATAGAGCAAATACATCAGTACAACAAAATTTCCAAATCCAAAATTGATCAGGTATGCAAGGATGATAATACCGATGAAGGTTATCGATGTAATTTTAAATCCTTTGCTGAACTTCGGCTTATTCTCGTGATCATGATCGTGCGGCGTCATGAAGTCGGCTGCAAAAACAGGATTGATAACATACGCTACCAGCAACGACGCAAGCAATGCAATGATCAATGTGATCGGTAGGTACATCATGAATTTACCAACGATGCCAGGCCAGAATGCCAATGGCAGGAATGGCGCTAACACAACCATCGTACCGGAAAGCACCGGTAAAAATATTTCACCTGCAGCAATCTTAGCAGCCTTGCGGATCGGTACCTTACCATTGTCAAAAACACGGTGTGTATTCTCAATAACAACAATGGCATCATCTACCACAATACCAAGCGCGAGCAGGAATGAGAAGAGCGTCATCATGTTCAAGGTAAATCCGATCGCCGGAAAAACGAGAAAGGCAATAAAGCTCGAAATCGGCACCGACATGGCCACGAACACAGCGTTCGTAACGCCCATGAAGAACATCAGGATAACCGTTACCAGAACAAATCCGATAATGATGGTGTTGATCAGGTCGTGAAGGGTCGTACGGGTATTCTCGGACTGATCTGCTGTTACCGTTAAGTGAAGGCCATGGGGTAAAATACTGCTTTCATACTCTTTTATAATTTCTTTGATCTGGTCGGATGCAAGAATCAGATTTTCACCATTTCGCTTAATGATATTGAGGGTGATTACGTTCTTTTTATTAAGCCTCGAAAAGCTCTCACGTTCTTTGTGCGTGTCAATTACGTCGGCAATATCTTTTAAATAAACCTTTCCTCCTTTTGTAGATCCGATAACAGTGTTCGCCATCTCTTCCGCATTCAGGTATTCACCGCTAACACTAATGGAACGCTTCATGCCATCCACCGAAAGCTGACCGCCGGGAACAATAACATTCTCTCCACCAATGGCGTTACTGACGTCCATCAACGCGACACCCGCCAGCGAAGCTTTATATAAATCAACATTGATCTGTATCTCGCGATCCAATGCGCCGACAATATCCACACGACGAATCTCTTTCAATGCTTCAAAACGATCCTGCAATTGTTCGGCATAACGCTTCATGGTTTGCAAATCGTAGTCGCCCGACAAGTTTACAAACATGATGGGCGCTTCGGAGATATCGATGTCGATAACCTGCGGATCTTTGTCAAGGTTTGTCGGGAGATCCGGCTTGGCTTTATCCACGGCATCCTGCACATCACGTTTAGCCTCGGTTACATCAACGTCTGTTTGAAATTCCACGATCACGTTACTGAAGTTCTGAAGCGAATTGCTGGTTATCTTCTTTACACCGGCAATAGCCTTTACTTGTTTCTCAATGTGTTTTGTGATCAGGTTCTCTACATCGGTCGGTGGCGCGCCGTTATAAATGGTTGCCACATAAATCTGCGGAAATACTACCTCCGGAAAGTTTTCCTTCGGCAGGCTGGAATACGTAAAAAGACCTGCCACGCAAATGATAATCGTCGCCACATAAATAGCGATCCGGTTATCAATGGCCCAACTGGTGACTTTAAATTCTTTTTCTATGTCTTGCATAATGATTTTGGTTGAAGAATTGGAAAATCAGTATCCTATAATTGAATGTAATCGCCATCGTTGAGTCCTTCGTATCCTATCGTGATAATTTTGTCACCAGACTGAAGGCCTTCCACATGGGCAAGGTTTCCATATACACCGTCAATCGTTACAACTTTCTTTTTGGCAATGGTCTGGTTGCCTTTCTTTTCAGCGACGTACAAAAGCTTTTCGTTGTTGAGCGACTGAATCACATTGATGGGCACTACCAACGCTGACGGTATTGTTTCAAACACCACTTTTACGGTTGCCGTCATGTTCGGTCTTAACTCCGGCAATGTGGGCAGTTTTATTTCAACGTTGAAGGTTCGTGAAAGCGGATCGATATTTTTGGCAACGAACGTTACGTTCGCTACGATATCTTTCTTTAGCTCAGGAACACTTACAATTACTTTATTACCTTTTTTGATTTCGGTAACATACGCTTCTGAGATGCGTGCCGTTATTTTCAGGTCGTTTTCATTGATGATACGCGCGGCAGGAAGACCCATTGACAGGCTCTCTCCCACTTTTACGTTTAATTCATCAACGGTACCGCTGATGGGTGATTTGATACGAAACATGTCAAGTTGCTGTTCAATAGATTCTAACTGGCGTTCAAGGCTTTCTTTGTTGGTCTTTGCCTGCAGAAACTGAACTTCTGTACCGATCTTCTGATCCCACAGATTTTTCTGACGGTTGTAAACGGTAGTCGACAGTGCCAACTGGGATTTTGTGCCTTCTACACTTCTCGATAATACGGAATTATCGATTTGCGCAAGAACTTGCCCTTTTGATACTGACTGACCTTCTTTCACATACACATCGGTTATTACGCCGGACGCTTTTGGGCTAACAAGAATGTTGTTCTCAGATTCTACACTGCCTTGCGTTTGCACAAAGTAATCGAACGAACGAGGTTTGACCTCAGTGACATTCACTTCTTTTGATTTTACTTTTACAGCTGAAGGATCTTCTTTGTCAATTTCAGCTTGCAGTTTGCTGATCTTGGCAGTTAACTCAGCCTGTTCGGTCTTGAGTTTTTTTAACTGCGCAGGCTTGTCTCCTTTTTCAGAAGAAGCACTGCAAGAGGCAAGCAATACCCCAGCAAAAACAACGGCGATGAATCGATAGTATACAGATAATTTCATATTTAGGAATTTTATGGCGGTCATAGGATTATTTACTAGTTATAATTGAGGGATTGTTTTGCGGATTCAGTTTTCCATAAGCCTTGTCCAGGTCAACTTTGGCAACCAATGCATCGTATAACGCATTGTAATAATTCACCTGAGACTGTTTAAGACTGTTTTCGGCATCGATCACTTCGATATTGGACCCGACACCCTGCTCATACTTGATCTTAGTGATTCGGGCAACATTCTCAGCAAGACCTCTGTTGGCGTCCTGCGATTTCAGCGATGTTACGGCATTGAGATAATTGATTGCGGATTGCTTTACTTCCAGATCGATCGATGATTTCAACTGCACAAAGTTGCTTTCAATTTTTTGTAGTGCCAGCTTCGACTGCTGTTGTTGGTATACATGCTGGAGTCCGGTGAAGATCGGCACGTTCAGATTCACTCCAATAAAAGAATATTGATACCATTTATCGGGTCCCAGCATTCCACCGTAGTCATAACCCGCCGGAATTGATGTATTGGTTTTAAAAAGGCCTGCCACGTTCGGAGATTGGGTAGAATATCCAAGCGTGCCGTTAAAAGACAATGTGGGCATCGAACTTGCATATTTGTTCTTCAAATCGAGTTCCTGAAGGCGTTTATTGGTTTCCAATAATGCATAGTCTGTACGCTTTGCATAATCCCAATCGGCAGAATAACTATCCAGTAGATTTTCATCAATTTGAATAGACCCGATATTTCCTTCAAGAGTCATATCCCGATCCATCGGATAATTCATTTGAAACTTCAAAATCTGAACTGACAACTCGCGTAAATTATAATAATTATCGCGTTCAGATTTCAAATTATTCAACGACACCTGTATTCTGCTTACATCAATACTCTCAGCAAAACCATTTTCATTCATGGCTTTTGTATTGCGTAATAAAGAATCCACTCGAGCGATATTATTATCGAACAACTGCATGCGATCATTGCTAATGAGCACTGCATAATACGCTTTGATAACTTGCTGAACAGTCTGTTCTATTCTCTGATTGGTTGTTCTTACCGCGAGCTGACGATAGGTATTGGCAGCTTTCAATCCCACCAGGTACGAGCCGTTAAAGATTATTTGGCTAACCGACACCGACGCCGTACCGTTGCTTTTCAACTGGAATGGGCTTTTTAATGCAACAACATCGGTTTGTGATACACCCGGAACGTCGATTAGCGGCTTACCCGTGTCCGGATCGACACCTCCAAAGCCTTGTGCCGTGGAGTAATAGCCAAAAAATCGTTGCAGTTGCTGATTATGCTGAAGCGATAGGGAACCATTGATCTGCGGCAAACCTATTCCCCTGGTCTCTTTAACCTTTGCGTTGGCGATTTCTTCATCAAGGGTAGAGTTGGTGACAGTTACAGAATGTGCAACTGCATATTGAATACACTGTTCGAGTGTGAACGATGCGGGTATACCGGGTGTGGTTGTGTCTGTATTTTGCTGCGCGTGCAAAACTGCCGGTAACATCATACTGAATAATAAAAATCGGTAAAAGAGTTTCATAATATATTTAAGGTTGTAGTTTGTTGGGTCACTTCTTTATATTTCTGGTAAAGCTTTCTTCCTTTGTCAGTACAGATACCGTAAACAAAATGATCGAAGAGCTGCAATTGTACTTCTGCTAAATTGAATTTGTCCTTCGGGAAAACACGAATATCAAACGCCACCGGTATGGTTTCGATTCTCATCACCGCCATTACCTCCGGATCTATTTCAGGCCGGTAATAACCTTCTTCGATCCCCTGCCTGAGGTTTCGTACGACTGAATCACGGATGAACTTATTCTTGTGTTCGATCCACACTCCCCACGCCTTCGGATGGTATTTCTGAAGATCAAAGAGAAGTGAATGATTCATTTCAGCTGCATCATTCTTAAGACAGACCGAGATTCTGGCTAACTCATCAATCGCATTCGTAGCGCTGACCGTTAGAGCCTCGTATTGTTTTTTGCTTTTTTCAATTTGAAACTCCGAAGCCAGTGTTACCAGGTCTTCCTTGTCTTCAAAATGCTGATACAGGGTTTTCTTGGAAACTGTCAGGTGGCGGGCAATGTCATCCATCGAAATGCTGCGCACACCATATTTTAAAAAGAGCTCTGCCGCTCCATTTAAAATCTTGTCTTTTATGCCATGTTCTTCCATATGGGTTGCAAAACTATGGAAACTTTTAAAATATCCAAAGTTTCCATGGTTTCCTTATACGCCCATTCCCGCGAAAGGTTTGGGTTTTTTTAATAGTTTTTTGGAGATTTTGTCAGAATCAGGATATCACACGTTTGAGGAGCCGGTTTTTTCATCTGAGTCCGTGCGATCAAATTGGCACCATTTATCCTTCAACTTTCTCTTGAAAGCGTCACGTTCTTCAGGACTCATGGATGAAAGCCTGTTCTTCCAGGCACTCGCCCGGTTATGATCGCAGCCGCCCCGATGGCCCCAGCTACCTTTTCCGGAGAATAGTATTTTAGACAGGGCCAGCAAACCCAGTGCCTGCCAGTAAGTAATAACCGGTCCGGCAAAAAGTACGGGCACCAGCCAGTTCCAAAGTAACATGGTAACATAGGTAACGGCCACAATAAACAATGCGCCCAGTAATATGAACCCAAAAATTTTCCATCCTCTTTTCATAACTCAATATTTTTAAAATTTCTTATTTAATCTGTTTCCGTTGCTATTTTGCTTACGGTCACATTTCATCGTATAATTTTTGTAGTTTCTTTCGCAATGCGATAATCGCATACCGTTTTCTCGACAATAATGTATTGATCGACACGCCGGTTTCTTCGGATATTTCACGAAAACCTTTCTCTTCTAACTCATTCAGAATAAAGATCTCACGCTGCTCTGCGGGAAGTTCGTCGAGTGCTTCCATGATAGCATCCCAGGTCGCTTCGCGAAAGAATGAATCCTCCGGTGTGTTACCAAAGTCGGGAAGAATATCCTGCAAGGTCAGCGGCGTGTCGTCTTCCGTTCCGGCGTGAAGACCCAAATCAGCACGCTGCGGCCGAACGGAATCCCTGCGGTAACGATCAATGATCTTATTTCTGGCAACGGAGAACAGCCAGGATGTGACGCGGTCAAGTGATTCGATCGTATCGTAGCCGGCTACGAACTGATAAAACACATCCTGCATTATATCTTCAGCTTCCTCCACCGAAGAAACACGATTGCGGATGAAACTCAGCAACCGGTCCTTCTCTTTCAGGAAAGTCTGTTCTTTAACTTGCATAGCCAGATTCATCGCACATTCAGTCTATTTACGAACATAGACGGGACATAGGCGAATTTTATTTTGAACAAATGATAAAAAGTTTCGGTTTGATCCTGTGTTGATGTTGATAAATTTGCAGCTGATTGGAAGGATATTCATTTTTTGATCATGGTTGAAGGTACTTTTATAGCCTACAGGGACTCAAAACTTTTTTATAAAAAGACAGGCACTGGATCAAAAGTATTGCTTGTTTTTCACGGCTTCGGACAAGATCACGATGCTTTTGAGGTCCTCGCGAGTGCTCTTGGAGATTCGTATACTGTATATGCTTTTGATCTCTATTTCCATGGAAAAAGCGAATGGGGATACGCAGAACAACCGCTTGAGAAATCATTTTGGAAAGAGATCATCGGAAAATTTCTGATGGATAATCAAATCGATGCCTTCTCGCTGGCAGGTTTTAGTTTAGGAGCGCGCTTTGCGTTGGCAACGACCGAAGAATTCCCATCCAGAACAGAACAATTATTTCTTCTCGCACCGGATGGTATCAAGGCAAGCTTTTGGTTTACCCTGTCCACCTACCCGATCGCCTTGCGTAAAATTTTCAAGAGCATGATCCGTCACCCTTCCCGGTTCAAGATCATTGTGAACACACTTCACGAACTCAGGCTGATGAACAAGAGCTTATTGAAGTTTGCAGAACATCAGATGAATACCGTAGAGAAACGCAGAAAGGTCTATTTCTCCTGGGTCGTGTTCAGGCATCTGAAATTCAATCGCACGAAACTCCTCCGGTTGTTAAATGAAAAAAGTATTCCTGTAACGATTGTAATCGGACAGCATGACCGTGTTATCACAACCGCCAGTGTAACGGGGTTTGTGAAAAAGATCCGGAACGGAAAATTTAAAATAATCAACACCGGACATGCTGCTTTCTTAAAAGACCCGCAGCTTATTTCGTTGTTTAAAGGAGAATTGTGAGAACGTTACATTATCATAAATTTTCTCTGGAAATTCTCCCAATCCATGTTACTTTTGCGCTTCCTTTAATACACCATTTTCCATGATCTTATTCTTCCGTTCGAAGACCAACAAAATTTACGCTGTTGGCTCTGCGCAGCCTTTTCAAAATTTTGATATCCAGAAACTTACCTGGCTTTTTGGCGGGGCAGAATCAACTTCAGAAACGACCTTAAAAGGATTTTTTATCGGTCCCCGAAAGGAAATGGTCACGCCGTGGAGCACCAATGCCGTCGAGATCACACAAACGATGGGCATCATCGGCGTTCAACGCATGGAAGAATTTGAAATCGTTCCGAACGAAGAAGCCCGGCATGACCGAATGTTGCAGGTGCTGTACACTGTTCTTGATCAGGATATCTTTACCATACATCATACACCTGAACCCATCCTGGAGATCGACGACATAGCCGGATACAGCAAAAATTCAGGACTCGCATTAAGCGTCGAAGAAATTGAATACCTGGAAAACGTAAGCAAACAATTGGGCCGTAAACTTACTGATAGCGAATTGTTTGGGTTCTCGCAGGTAAACTCGGAACATTGCCGGCACAAGATCTTTAACGGAACCTTTATCATCGACGGAGAAGAAAAGAAAAGCTCGCTCTTTCAACTGATCAAAAAGACATCCAAAGAGAATCCTAATTTTCTGATATCGGCCTACAAAGACAATGTAGCTTTTATCAAAGGACCGAGGATCGAACAATTCGCGCCTAAACGCCAGGATGTGGCCGATTATTTCGAAATAAAAGACATCGATTCGGTCCTTTCCATAAAAGCTGAAACGCACAATTTCCCTACAACGGTAGAACCTTTCAACGGCGCCGCTACCGGAAGCGGTGGCGAGATCCGCGACAGGCTTGCCGGTGGAAAAGGATCTCTTCCCCTTGCCGGAACGGCCGTATACATAACGTCTTACCCTCGTTTGGAAAACGGAAGGCCGTGGGAGAAAAAATTCGCAGAACGTACATGGCTCTATCAGACGCCGGCAGAAATTTTAATTAAGGCTTCGGATGGAGCCTCCGATTTTGGAAATAAATTCGGTCAGCCCCTCATCTGCGGTAGCGTGCTCACGTTTGAACATTTTGAAAACAATAAGAAATACGGTTTCGATAAGGTGATCATGCTTGCCGGCGGTGTCGGCTTTGGCAAAGAAACTGATAGTCAGAAAGGACACTTGGAAGCCGGCGACAAGATCGTTCTGCTGGGAGGAGACAATTACCGTATCGGTATGGGCGGAAGCGCGGTATCATCCGTGGCCACAGGAGAATATGGAAACGCCATCGAACTCAATGCTATCCAGCGATCCAATCCGGAAATGCAGAAGCGTGCCATGAACGCCATTCGCGGAATGGTCGAGTCGGATAAAAATATGATCATCACCATTCACGATCACGGTGCAGGCGGACATTTAAATTGTCTTTCCGAACTGCTGGAAGAAACCGGAGGCACCATTCATATTGACAAACTGCCAATCGGTGATCCGACACTCTCCGATAAGGAGATCATCAGCAACGAGTCCCAGGAAAGAATGGGACTCGGCATCAAAGAAAAGGACCTTGAATTACTCCAAAAGATCGCCGAACGTGAGCGTTCACCGCTTTATGTAGTAGGTGAAGCAACGGGCGATAAGAAACTTATTTTCAGTAAGAAAGGGCAATCAAAAAATCCGGTCGACCTGAAACTTGAAAACCTTTTTGGATCATCACCCAAGACCGTCATTACCGATACGACACAACACACGAACTACGCACCCGTTCAATACGATATCGTCCACCTTCAGACATACCTTGAACAAGTTCTTCAACTGGAGGGGGTTGCCTGCAAGGATTGGCTCACGAATAAAGTGGACCGCTCGGTAACAGGCAAAGTCGCTACACAGCAAACCTGTGGCCCCATACAACTACCCTTGAATAATGTGGGGGTAATGGCCCTCGATTTTATCAGTAACAAGGGCATCGCCACAGGAATCGGCCATGCTCCCGGTGTTGCTATGGTGGATGCAGTTGCCGGAAGTAAACTGGCGATCGCGGAAGCATTGACAAACATAATCTGGGCTCCGCTAACACATGGATTAAAAGGTGTTTCTCTCAGCGCTAACTGGATGTGGCCTTCCAAAAACAAGGGGGAAGACTCTAGATTGTACGCTGCTGTAGAAGCAGTTAGTGATTTTTCATTAAAGCTTGGAATTAATATTCCTACCGGGAAAGATTCACTCTCCATGACGCAGAAGTATCCCGGCAATGAAGTCGTATACGCACCGGGGACCGTAATTATTTCTGCCGCAGGAGAAGTGGATGACATTCGAAAAACGATAACACCTTCTCTTGCCCCGGTCAGCGGATCAAAACTCGTTTACATTGATCTTTCGAAAGACACGTTCAAACTGGGTGGAAGCAGTTTCGCGCAAATACTCAACACCCTCGGTAACGAAGTTCCTACGATCAAAGACGAAACATATTTTGCGAAAGCATTTGATGCCATTCAACATCTTATCAGAAAAGATCTTGTATTGGCTGGCCACGACATCTCCGAAGGCGGTTTGATTACGGCATTACTGGAAATGTGTTTTTCCGTTCCCGGTATCGGATTGAATTTAACGCTGAAAGACCTTGACAACGATCTTATCAAAATTCTTTTCAGCGAAAATCCTGCGGTACTCTTACAGACAAGCCGGGAGGCGGAAGTACGTGCATGGTTGAATAAAGAAGGAATAAACTTTACAATCCTCGGACAGGTTTCAGACGAACGGAAACTTGTCATCCATCATGCCTCAGTTCATACATTCGAGATCGATACGCTAAGAGATCGT
>JGI24890J29729_1000875_pt1 | contig 15913 bp, 29 predicted proteins | sample FreactcultureFD7_FD_29729 | JGI IMG/M metagenome (IMG submission 29729)
AGAATGGTGCCACATTACATGCCTAAAATTGTCAGGTAAAATTTAATGAATCAATTAACCAAAGAAGATCTGCAATCATTTGAAGAGGAAATTGGAAATCTATTCAATGCCGCTAAGATACGAGCGCCCATACATTTATACGATGGCAACGAATCACAGATCATGCAGGTCTTTGAAAAAATTGATGTGACCAACGACTGGGTGTGTTGTACCTGGCGTAATCATTATCAGGCTCTACTCAAAGGCGTTCCCAGAGATGTTCTCAAAGAACGAATAATGTCAGGCAAGAGCATGGTGATGAATCTGCCAGATTACAAATTTATATGTTCCAGCATAGTAGGAGGTATTCCTAGTATTGCCACTGGCATCGCACTCGCCGCCAAACTGAAAAATACCGGCGAACACGTATGGTGTTGGACTGGTGACATGAGTGCAGAAACAGGCGCCTGGAGCGAAGCCTATCGTTACGCCGTTGCACAGGATTTGCCCATCACCTTTGTTGTTGAGGACAATGCACTCAGTGTTATGACTCCTACAGCAGAAGTATGGGGCAGCAATAAATGGTACCTACCGGAACAAGGGGTGGACTGGTATGAAAATTCACATCTCATATATTACACTTATAAGAACAATAAATGGCCACATGCAGGAGCAGGGGTAAGGGTTCAATTTTAATGAATAGAGAATACAACACCCAACTGAAAAATGCAATGAACTGGCTCGCTCAGCAGGAAGATACAATCTTCCTTGGACAGGCAGTTTCTTATGGTGGAACAGGATGTTATGAAAGCCTCACGGATATTCCTGCGCATAAGAAGCTGGAATTTCCTGTTGCGGAGAATTTTCAGATAGGTGTTAGCACGGGACTCGCACTCAATGGTTATGTACCAATCAGTATTGTACCTCGTTGGAATTTCCTACTTTGTGCCACAGATCAAATTATCAACCATTTAGATAAAATGTCGTTGATGAACACACAATGCCAGCCCAAGGTGATAATAAGAGTCGCGGTGGGCAGTAAAGTTCCAGTTGATCCTCAGGAACAACATAAGGGGAATTTCAGCGAAGCATTCAGACATATGTGCCGGACTATACGCATAGTTGAGCTCACAGATAGTTCAAGTATTGTAGAAGAATACCAGGAAGCATATAACCATACCAGAAGTAGCATCATGGTAGAGTTTCCGGATTATGGTAAATGAAAATACTGTTAACAGGTTCTACAGGATTTCTCGGCAGCTACCTTAAAACATTCCTGACATCACAACATGAAATAGTTGCACCAACGCACAAGGAATTGGATCTATCAGATCCCATCGCCGTTGGTGTGTACTTCACTCAAGAATACTTTGATGTTGTGATACATTCTGCAGTTGCAGGCAGGGAACAGGTACAATCTCACAATCATGATATTGTGGATCAGAATTTGCAGATGTTTTTTAACCTTTATTCAAACAAGCATCACTACACAAAATTTATAAGTTTTGGTTCTGGTGCAGAATTTGGTCTAGATAGAGATATTGACAACTTCAGTGAAGATCAATTATTGAATTATTTTCCTGTGGAAAGTTACGGGTTCAGTAAAAATGTCATCGCCCGCACGATTCTTAATACTGAAAACTTTCATAATCTTCGGTTGTTCTCCTGTTTTCATAACACAGAGTCTGAACGACGTCTTCTTAAAAAATTCATCAGGCATGCCAGCAACGGAAACCCATTGGTTATTGACAAGGATCGCTATGTTGACTTCATGGGTTTACACGATGTTGCATTGGTAGTTGATGCGGTATTGCGTGGTATTGTCACAGACAATGACATAAATGTAGTCTACCAAGAAAAGTACAAAGTGTCTGAGTTATTGATAAAATACTGTGAGTTACATGGAATAAATCCCGCTTATGTAGTGGTCACAGGTGATTCCGAAGTCAACTACACAGGCGATGGTGGTAAAATTAAATCATATGGCATTCAATTGGATGGCCTAGAACACTCATTAAAGAATTATACATGAATCCTATAAAAATTTATTATCACCTTACTCCTCAGAATTACTGGGAAGAGTTTTATACAAAAAAAATTGATCTGATGAAAAGTACGGGATTGTGGGATGCTGCATCCGAAGTAATTTTCTGTTTGCATTATGATACCGCCAGCATTGATAAAATCCATGAAGCGGTGTCTGATCATAAAGTTCGCATTGTCTATAATCCGGAATCAATAAGACCCTATGGTGAACAATATACTAACCTTACCATCAAACAAGAAGCAGATGATGGCGATGATGACTATTACATTTTTCGATTCCATAACAAAGGCATCAATCATTATAACACTGTGAATTGGGCAGACAACAAAGCTATTGCAGATGAGATGAATTATCATAACATCAATCGCTGGCAAGAATGTGTGGATAAATTAGATCAAGGTTATCAGGCAGTGGGCACAAATTGGGTCAAGCAGCCTTGGCCACATTTCAAAGGAAATTATTGGTGGGTAACTGCTGATTACATGAGAACAATGACACCACTTCAGCCACCGCACATCAGTGGTGGAATACAACAGATCAAGGGTGGAGGCTGGACTATTCACGACGCAGAGAGTTGGATAGGCACGGGCAATCCCAGAGCATATGACATACTACGTGGGACAGATCAAATAGGTGATCACCCGGATTTACAAAGGTAACACAATGACTAGAAAAATTTATGATTGTTTCACGTTCTTCAATGAATTGGAATTACTTGAAATACGTCTCAGAGAACACTATGATCATGTAGATCAGTTTATTATTGCGGAAGCAAGCAAAACTCACCAGGGAAATAACAAGCCATTTTATCTAGAAAACAACTGGGATAGATTCTCAGAATTTCATGATAAGATCACCTATGTTAAAGTTGAAGACATGCCCTGGAGTCCTAACACATGGGTATTGGAAAACTTTCAGAGAAATGCACTATCACGTGGATTGTTCAATGTCAATCCCAACGATGTTATTGTGATTTCGGACCTAGACGAACTGTTGCGAGCAAGTACATTTGACTTCATTAGAAATGATACAACTCACAAACTGTGGATCTGTAGACAGCCTATTTTTTGGTCAAAGATAAATTACGTTCAAATTGAGCCCAAGGGTGAAGGGTATAACGTAAACTCCATGGCCATCAGAGCAGACAGTTTCAAGACCGCACAGGAATTGCGTAACATGACAATGTGGGCATTCCTGCATGTTCCCATGCAGCATTCAGATGCTGACATTCAGACCATACAACATGCGGGTTGGCATTTCTCATACCTAGGAGATGATACACAGGCCAAGGCCAAGTTGGAAAGTTTTGCTCACAATGAATCATTGCACCTTGTGAAAACACTTGACACGAACCGCTGGATTGCCGAGGGAAAGAATCCCATTGCTCCAGAAGCAGCAGGAACATACACCGCCGCTGTGATAGATGATTATTTTCCTACCACCATAATTCAGAATCAAGAGCAATATGCACACCTTATCGTTCCCAATGGAACAATGAAAATGCGTGATATATTACCGGCGTTTGACCTATGAGCAGAATACTCGTAACAGGTGGCAGTGGATTTGTAGGGAAGTTTGTCGTTGAGCATTTTTCTCAAAGACACACTGTTCTTAGCCCCAGCAGCAAAGAGTTGGATCTGCGAGATATAATAGGAGTCGCACAATGGTTTCACCATAATCAGGTAGATATTGTGATACATTGCGCGCTCACTGGCAGAGAAGAACTTGGAAGTTATAATTCCACATATCTGTCGGACGGGCTGGAGATGTTTCGTAATCTCTGGTTGCATCGTGATAAATTTCATAGGTTGATAAACCTAGGAACAGCCTATGAGTTTGACCTGATGAAAAACAATGAGTTGGTCACGGGCGATGACATTCTAGACCATCTGCCTACTACCAGCTATGGTTATGCAAAAAACATCGCGGCTCGTATTATACGTGACACTCCTGAATTCTATAATCTTAGACTGTTTGGTGTATTTCATGAAACAGAAAGTCACAAACGATTCTTGCAACGAGTCAAATCACAGCCCAACATACTCATCTACAATGATCAATTTATAGACTATGTATATTTGCCAGACATACTTCCAATGATGGATCATATTGTTGAAGGTCCCATCCAGCATCGTGATATTAACATAGTATATAACGATAAGTATCGTTTGAGCGAGATTGCCGGTATGTTATGTGATGTGTTAAACATAGACAAAAACAAAATCAGGGTGAATGGATTCAATGGAAAAAATCTCACAGGCAATGGAGATATATATTCTATGTATGTTCCAGACCCCATAGGACTCAAACAAGGATTGGAAAATTATAAATGAAGGTAGTGTATGTAACAGGTTGTTTAGGATTCATTGGATCTGAAGTTACAAGACAATGCTTGGCCAAGGGATGGTACGTTATAGGAGTTGATAAGGAAACTTATGCAGCCAACCTACAGTTCCTTCCAGAGTTTCAGGCCAACCCAAGATTCAAATATATAAAAACAGACATACGTGATATTGAATATCTATTAGATTGCGACTACGTAATCAACACCGCAGCAGAAAGTCATGTTGACAACTCAATAGTAGGCTCGGAAGTATTTCTTGACAGTAACATAAATGGTGTTCACAACCTGTTACAGATTCTACAGAAGAACAAGTTCAAGGTTCCCACCTTTCTGCATTTCAGCACAGACGAAGTCTATGGTGATATTGAAGTAGGCGCGCATACTGAATCAGATCTACTGAAACCCAGCAATCCTTATAGTGCAACAAAAGCCGCAGCAGACATGCTCATTTGTGCATGGGCACGAACCTACAACGTTCCCTGGATAATCATTCGCCCCACAAATAACTATGGTATTGGGCAATATGTTGAAAAGCTAATTCCCAAAGCTGTGAAATATCTTAGCATAGATCGCGGAATTCCGTTGCATCAAAATGGCACGCCTAGAAGAACGTGGTTGCATATGAGTGACACAGCCAAGGCAGTTATTCAGATAATTGAAAACGGAGTGACCAATGAGATTTTCAACATCTCAGGAAACTACGAAGACAGCAATATCAATATTGCAAAGAAGATCATCAATCTTGTGCATGGCACAGATGACTATGATCAATACCTAGATCTCACATGGTCTCGTCCAGGACAGGATGTTCGTTATTCCCTGGATGATTCTAAACTGCGTGAGATAGGGTGGCAGCCCGAAGCCAATTTTGATGAAGAATTGGCAAAAATTGTAGAATACTACAAGAACAATTTTGTTTGGTAATTATGAAAAAGATTTTAGTAACGGGTGGTGCAGGTTTTATCGGAAGTCATTTGTGTGAGAGACTACTGCGTCAAGGACATCATGTTTTGTGCGTGGATAATTATTTCACAGGCAGCAAGAAAAACATCGAACCACTTCTTTATAATCCAAGATTCGAAGTAATAAGACAGGATGTATGCTTTCCTTTGTACATGGAAGTTGATGAGATCTATAATCTCGCCTGTCCCGCTAGTCCCAAATATTATCAGCAGGATCCTATACAGACCACAAAAACTAGTTTCCTCGGAGCATACAATTTATTGGGATTGGCGAAAAGAACAGGTGCAAAAATCTTGCAGGCCAGCACCAGTGAAATCTACGGTGATCCGCAGGTTCACCCACAGCCAGAAGACTACTGGGGCAACGTAAACCCCATCGGCATACGCAGTTGCTACGATGAAGGGAAAAGAGCAGCAGAGACGTTGTTCTTTGATTACCATAGGCAGCATGATGTACGAATTAAGGTGATGAGAATTTTTAACACATATGGGCCCAAAATGGCCCCAGATGATGGCAGAGTGGTTAGTAATTTCATCGTTCAGGCCCTAACTGATCAAAATATCACCATTTATGGTGATGGATCTCAGACACGTAGCTTTTGCTATGTTGATGATCTTGTGCAAGGAATGTTGCTGTTAATGCAAACAGGCGATGATATAACTGGTCCAATTAATGTGGGCAACCCCAGTGAGTTCACCATGCTGCAACTTGCAGAAAAGGTACTGGAGTTCATTCCCTATTCAAAAAGTGAGATTGTTTTCATGGAACTGCCAAAAGATGACCCCAAGCAACGCAGGCCCAATATATCAGAGGCAAGAGAAAAGCTGGGTTGGAATCCAATAGTTCCACTTGATCGTGGACTAGAAACAACAATTAATTATTTCAAAGGTTTGTTAGACCACTAAGGGAAAAAGAGTATCGTCTACGAACGCTTGGGCTTCCGTTTCTGTGAAGCCCAGCGTTTGTAATACTCGAGCAGTGTGCGGATTCTGACGCTGCTGTGTACAATAGAAATTGTGCTCTTTGGTGTAATCACCAGCACCCGTTTCAAGATTCAACATATCTAAATAGTGATCAAGGGTTTCAATTCCAAGATCGGCGAACTGATTCAGTTCATCCAGGCCCACAGCGCCGATGGCAACTATGTCTTTGCTAAAAATCGGCTCAGCCCATTCTGGCAACTGGCGACGTTTATTCCATTCCAGGTCTTTGGTTCTTCTATGGAACCATTTTGCCAGCTTATTGGTTTTACGAACAGGACTGAAATCATGAAATGCGCCGCTAACCTTATTAGGTCCCGCGACTATGTCAAATCCGTAAATTGGACTAGAATCTGTTAAAAGTGGAAATACCGTTACATGCAGCAACCAGAGTTTGTGTGTGTCTCTGGCATCTACAACACTGATATGTGCGCGCCGGTAATTGTCAGATAAAAACACATAATCTGTGACGTTGCCAGCGTTTGTTGTATGAACAAGTTTTCCAGTAGCATGGAATCTTTGTAATATTTCACCTAATACATTATCGCACTTTTCAGATATTGTAGTCATCATACTCCTTCATGATGCGTATGGCCCAGTCAAACGCAACATTGGCTTCTTCCGCCAGACTATCATCTAGTTTTACTCGCAGTCGATTTATCAGACCAACTCGATCTTCAAACTCTAGACTACGATGCGGTGCATCAATGATTTTTCTAATCATCTGTCCGCCGTGTAGATCACCCATGTGCCAGGTATATAGGTGTGCAAGAACTAGTCCTGGTGCTAGATCCAGGATATACTGGCGATACTCCGCCGTTGCAGGCGAGACCGAAGCAGGAATTCCCATGGACTTATAATCTTCATATAGCCAGTATGCACGATCAATTCCATTGAGATCATCCATGAAGCCTTCTGCACGGGCTTTGGCTTCGATGGCACCATAAAAAATCATTTTGTTATAGGTGAAGTCAGCCCATGTTTCCAATGGCAATGTTTTTGCGAACACTGCCTTCATAAAGGCGGTGGTCTCTGCTTCGGCATGTTTGTCTTTGGTTAAGTCTCGCAGGCTCATTCTGGTTCAACTTTAATGATCAGCGGGAATCCATTCTGTCTGGAAACATTGGTTGCTTCCATGCCTTTTTGTTCGGCGATCTCAAAAGTAAACACGCCCGCAACTGCCTTGCCCTCGTTGTGTATCTGCATGGTGAGAGTAAGTGCGGTTTCCTGCGAATGCTTGAATACTTTCATCAACAGGGCAATGACAAATTCCATGGGAGTTGAGTCGTCGTTATAGATAACCACTCTGAACTTACCAGGTTCAATGGTTACAATATCAGTCTTTTCCACAGTTTCCGTAATAGTTTCAGCCATTTTTAAATCCTATTTCCTGTTGTATGTAAAGGGTGGGGATTTCTCCCCACCCTCCATTTGTTTACTTGATCTTAATTGTACGTGGCTTGAATGCTTCTGGAACATTGCGTACCAGAGAGATTACCAATAAGCCATCTTTGATTTCTGCACTTTCCACTTCAAGGTATTGACCTAGTGTAAAGTTACGTGCAAAATTGCGGGCAGCCAGACCCTTATGCAGATATTCTACCTGCTCAGTGTCTTCGGGCTTAACTCCCCAAATTTGAAGTTGGTTGTTTTCCACCGTTATCTCGATTTCTTCCCTACTAAATCCAGCAACAGCAATCTGCACTTCGTATTTGTCATCGTTGAGCTTTATGATGTTGTAAGGTGGATAGTTATTAGCGAGTTGATGAGCAAAGCGATTTTCAAAACCATTGAAGATGTCATCAAATCCTAGTAGAGTTCTATTCAGAGCATGGGTATCAAAACGTGTTAGTTGATTCATTGTGTTTCTCCTTCATAAGCAAGAATCATATGTAAGACCCATTAGGCATCTTACATGTATATTTATACACGATTTCACGGATAAAGTCAATATTTTTATGACCAACGCAGAGTGAATAATATGTGATCACTCTCATTTTTAAAGTAGATTTTGTTTAAAAGAAAATACCAACGTTTGTTGGAGGTATCGCCGAACCTATCATTACACCATTTGATAACTTCAGGTGGTGGTGAATAGTTGAATTCAATTATATGGTATGTGGTATTCAAGTCAAACTTCATGCCCATTTTAATGCAAACAGTGTTGCATCCGCTGGATTTGCAAATGTTAACGACATTAATGGTCCCATGGTTTGATCTTCAGTGATCCAATGTTCTAAATTACTTTTCCATGAGACAGTGCAATTGAAATACTCTTCAAAATCTCTCCTCCTATGGCCATCATTGAACTTCAGCACATGGCAAATTTGGTGCCAGCGGATCGCCGGAACTGAAACAACTTCGTTCATATCCATTTTAATGCAAACAGTGTTGCATCCTTGGAATCTTGAAATGCAAAGAAGATATAGTCTGCTCCACCAATGCCATTTTCCTCCCAATTACCTGAATAATCTTTGATTACTCGATGCCACGAATGTCTCCATTTACCCTTACAATTATTGTCGCACCAGACAAGAACCTCGGTGTGCCTTGGAGAAGGAAACATGAAATTATTTTCATATATAGGATGGTAAAAATTAAGTATGGGAAATATATGAGGATAGCCATGGTAGATATCCTTCAGTCGCTGTGCCCGAGGGTTATAATCAGTGTCGTATTTGAGATCATATTGGCGTTGTGTCGTACAACCATGTTTTTTGAGAAATCTATGGTGGCGCCAGTCCGCAAGTGTTTGCTTGAATTTACCGTAGGTTAACTCCATTTTAATGCAAACCATGACGCATCGTTTTCATCTTCAAAAACCACACTATGGTTGAATACGTGATACGGACGTCGTATATTTGACACACACCAATCAGCCATCAGAGGATCAAATTTTATTGGTATTTTATGCCAACCTATGGTAATGAACAAAGAACACATGATTTCATCGTCTATTTCTTTTTGAATAGACTCAGCCATCTGCCTGATAATCTGGTCACGAAACGAGTCGTATGTAATACCGTTTTCTTCATATTTCAAGATCTCGTTTGGTATATCGTCCATATTGATTATGTTTTTTCGCTCCAACGCAAAGAAAACAACGTGGCCTCCTGATCGGTCTTAAATGAAAAACGAGCTCGGCCAGTTTCCATTTTATCACCAGTGAATTTGTTTTTGTCGTAGTTGTTATTGGAATACCAGGTTGCAACTCCTGCGGGCTTATCTAACTGGCTTGCCCAGATCGCCGCTCTTCCAAAATGTTCATTGCACCATTCGATCATTTGTTTATAACGATCAATGTTCAATTCTTCAAATCTAATATCAATCATGCTTTGTTGCCCCTTAGTATGTACATTGTGACTTCTGGTCCATCGAGTTTTACGACTTCGCCTGGGTATTGATTGGATGTGGTGCCTTTGCACCTAACGCCCACCATGACCTTATGCAATTTGTCAATCTTACCAACTCTCAATCTTCTTGATCCTGCAGAGAATGCAACGCAATCACCAACAGCGAGTTCACGACCCAGGACGTCTTTATGTATGGTAGGTTCTTTAGACATGTTATACCTTTAGCATTGCCCACATGGCAGTTTTACTCAGATCTTTTTCAAATTCAGGATAAACTTCATCTAATTTTGAATGATTAATTGGAGTGTAACCTTTGTCAATCTTAGAGTTGATCATTGTTTCCAATGACCACATCGAAGTATGAATAATTTTTGTTTGCAATTTTTTGCCACGTCTTCCCCAAAAAATGACAACATCCATTTCAAACTGTGTCACAGGTCGAAGCTTTATTGCACCCCACACTTTATCGTGATTGTCTTGTTTGCACCATCCTATGAATTCGTACTTCATATCATGACCACCTCAACAAAAACAGTGTTGCATCTTTCTCAGATTCAAAATGTACATGCACGCCGTCGAAAACCGCATTATATTTTTCCAATTCTTCACTTCGCCTGACCAGCCATTCTCCAGTGAAAAATTTATATCTTTCAGGAAATACAGTCTCACGAGTTTTCTTGGTGAAATTATCCCACCAAGAACATCGCTCACCATTAGAACGTATAGGCAATCTATAGGTCATATCATACTTCAAAGAAAAATGCGGGGTCAAAGTCTTCAGCACTTCTCTCGTATCCTACATATCCACGTGGATTTGCGAGTACTCGAGTACTCCCTACAAGGTAGTCTACAGGGTCATGCATATGGCCATGTACCCAATACTTGATTTGGGGATTATCTAGAATAAGGTTCTCTAGGTGATTGTGATATCCGCCGTTCAAATGGTAATCATCCTTATACTTGGGATTAACACTCAACGCAGTAGGAGCATGATGAGTGATCACCACAACATTGTCCTCTGGGTGATCAACCAAGAATGATTTTAACTGTTGCACAGAAAAATTATATTCCTTAATGGCATCATATACTGAAAACTTGTTGGTCCAATATCCATGTCTCTGGTGACTGTGTTCAAAACGGATTAAACGAAAATCGTTCATACCATTCTGGACCGTCTCCATTGTTAGTGGATTTCCACCATGCATATTTGTCCACATTGTTCCTGCCCAGAAATACACTCCATCTATTTCGATGGATTCATTTTCAAGAAAATGAACATTGTCAGGCAGAATCCTTTCCAATTCAGCCCTACTGGTGTCATAATATCCATGGTAATATTCATGATTACCGCAGATATAAATTACATGTCGATATTTGGCAAATTCTTCTGTGATAAACCTTTTATACCTATCTGCCAAGAACACATTCCGACCTGTATTTTCAGCCAAACGAATGTGACCAATTTCCAGAGTGTCACCTGCGACAATCAGTATATCGCCACCCGGCAATTCGAGATCCTGTACATTGATATGTAGGTCTGATACTAAATTTATTTTCATACCTTATTATAGCACCTATGAAGGTGAAATGCAAATATATTTCATAATAAATATAGAATGCAAATCAAAGAATTACTGACTGAACGTAGACAACAGAACACGTTGATTGTTTATCATGGCACGTCAAGCCATTTCAAAAGAACCATACTAAAGCAGGGACTGTTGGCCAATCCGCCCAAACGAACTTACGATGTTTCTAATCCAGATGCAGACGTGGGAGCAGACTCCGAATGGGAAGTCGCAACCTACGGTGGTATATATGTTACAACAGATCCTGCGTACGCCAAAGGCGCGGCGCATGTTACTGTGGGCAAGCTCAGAGAAACTGTGCCTGCCTCTGACAATCAGATCATGATATTGACCATACAGTATGTACTGGGTTCTGCAGGCATTGACGAGGATTTTGTGCTTGAAACCCTGGAAAATTCAGTGATCGCATATCAGCAACAATTGCTCACTGCGACACATCCCACCAATCAATTGGTGAATGCGATGTCATCACAATTTATGAAGTTGTTTCAGAAAGAAAACTTTGGTACCATGGCACAGTACATGCCACAAATACTTGCACAATATTTTACCAGTTTGATACAGGTGCTCGCAACAATGCAAGCGGATCAACGTGCAGAATTCTTGGATGAATTCATGGCCAACAACAATAGAAATGCAAATCTAAAGGCTGCAACAATAAAGATCATGGATAACATCAGTGGAAACTACAAAGATATGCCCACTAATTTTAGAATTGATAGAAATGTGGGATTCAAGGGAAAGACCAGAATCCTACAAATGTCCGTTGGAAAAGAAGTTTTATACCAGGCACCTGATTATGCAGTGGCCACCAAAAATTCTACGAAGATGAATTACGATTAATTTTTGTAGAAAATGGTAATCTGAGTCTACGGCAGATATTGGCTAATTGAGATGTAGTCTTGCCACGCTTAATCTGCCGTAGACCTGTATTATTGTGATGCCGTCAAGTTTTCATTTCTCTAGGTATTCACCGTACTTCAACAAGAACATCGTACGTTTGGGTTCACTGAAGAAATCCAGACACATGCGATGTTCATAGTTTTTTCTATTTGCATCCATATAATGCTGTTCCCTGGTAGTAAACCCAAGTGTATTTCTTAGACGATGTCTGAACAAAAATACATTAGGATAATCCTGGTTGATTCTTTCATGCAATTTGTACCATTTATACATGGGCATTTTAATTGCTTTCCAAGGCTTGTCCATGATTTATTCTACATCCTCGTAGTGCCCTGGAATCCATCTACGCTTCTTTCCGTTGATCAGTAAGTCCGGAGTTTCGTACCAGTTGTCCATGACATTAGAAACTTCTCTGAAAACGTGTGATAGTACAGCGGTATATTCTTTGCGCAATATCAGTTGGTTCGTCACCACCATTTGAGAATTGATATCTGTGACGTCTCGTATGGTAAATTTGATTAGGATGCAATCGTTGTCAGTTTCAACATCTGAATTTTTGTCCAGGTGTTTGAGAACGATCACACCTACTTTCCTACCATAGTTGCATTCAATATAGACTTCTTTGCCATCTTCAGAAAATTGGGCAGTACTCATATCTTACTGCGGCCTAGTTTACGTATGACATTCTGTACACCAATCGCCTGACGCTTTGCGTCTTCAAGAGCATTGTGCTTTGCAGACTGCGGCATTTCAGGGTCATGCCCTAGGTCGAAAATTGTGCGGGTATCACGGCAATTCCAAAACTGCCAGGGAGCATTGCGTCCCATCTGCCGTAGCAGATCTTCAACAATGATGATGTCAAAGACAGCACCGTGACTCCATACCTTGTCGCAACCCCAGGCAAATTTATGAAACTTGTCCATGGCGTCTGCAAGTGGAATACGATCTTCATCACTGAAGGCTTCCAGCATAATTTCTGGATCTTGTTTACCCCACCAGTCCAGGGTTTCGTCATTGATTTCTCGACCCAGCTCAGACTGTTGATCTGTGTCGATACGCATGTATAATTCTTTGAAAATTTCATCGGTATATGGATCAAAGATAACTGCCCCAAGGGTCAGAATTACTGCCCTTGGGCTAGTTGCCATTGTTTCCAAGTCGAACATAAGATGTCGTGCCATATTTTTAATTCCTTTACGTGGAATTATAGCAGGAATCACTGTATGAGTCAATCTATAATGCTTACTTCATCATATTTTAAAAGGAGAAATGTCGTTATAGAATGATCTGCTGGTTCAAATTCTATGATGTATCCTGACCCAATCTTTCGATAGGGCCAGAATTTTACACCAGATGCTCGAATGGCTTTATTCACTGAGTGAAAGTGTTCCCAGGGAATCTTGATCTTCATCCTCGTCATACGCATCTTCCTCTTGTTTATAATACCAATCTGGATCATGTGTGGGATCATCATAATCTTCATACTGTTTTTCATTGGGCATGAGAATTCTGAATTTATCGTTTGCCGACAATGTTAGCATTGTAAGATCACTCTTGTTCATGATTTCTGTGACAAAAAATACTGATCCACAACGTCCACCGATCTTTTTAAAAGGACCATGTTTGACATTGGATTGTTTGATGGCACTTTCAACAGGACCTTTGTTAACCCATGAAGTAATGATTCGGGTAATGCCTTTGGCAGCATTATGCAACCGTATCTTATCATGAGGCGTCAGTTTAGTGACATTTGCACCGTTTTCGTTGTCGATGGTGAGCAAACAGTCTTTTACCTTGATGCTGCCCTTGGTGCTGGCGTTATCCGGGGTTTCCTTGGTGGACCACGGGACGGTGCATTCCACGTGGTTCACATAAAAGGTTTCACCCTTGGTTTTAACCACCCACATGGGAATAGTTTCATCCTCAAGATGCTTTTTATTGAAGTGGAACACAAGGTCTTTACAGGCATATTCAATCATGCTGCTTCTCCCTGTCTGTTGGCTGCCCATTGATGTGCAGCCTCCACTTTGGCTTCCTCAAGAGTCTGCATCATTATTGCTGCTCGCTTACGTCGTTGCAACAGCGAATAGATGGTGGATCCACCTATACCGCTTTTAATCTCTGCCGTCCATCGGGCTTTGAGTTCGCGGATTTCGTTGGAAAGTTGTAGGTATTCTTTCTTCCATTCACTGCGGAATGCAAGGTAAGTTTCACGTGAATTAAAATTAAATTTGTCCATGATGGTTCTCCTTAAATGAACTGTTCGTCTAGAATGCTGAATGATTTTTGTGGCTGGTACTTATACAGGCTATGCTTGAAAAAATAAGGATGCCTGTGTTCCAGCGGCTCAGTGGTCAAGCTGGTATAACCCCGATCGTAATCTGGTTCATAAAATTTATGATAGCGGATGTTGAGGAGGTCCAATTCGTTGGCAATTTTATTCAACGAATGTTGGGATTTGACACCTATGAGAATAAGGTGACTTGTGGATTTAGGCTTGCCTAAATCGCGCCCTGCTTCTAGTGCAGAATGCGCAGCTTGAACAATCTGTTGTTCAATAGGGAGATCCGTTCGAATGAACGTGTAGACATAATTAGGAGTTTCAGTGGTAATCTATGACATTTTCATTTCCTTTCGTTTTGCGGCTAATTTAGTGGACAATTCCACCAGTTCACGATAACCGCCTGGTTTTTTCGCTGCATTAAAAACAAGTTGTTGTTCAGCTATCGTGGTAACAATCATCAAAAGTTTCATCAAAAGTTATACTAATTTTTTTCTGATTCACAGTAATTGAAGTAATTCCCTTGCACAGTATTGTTCTAAGGAACATTTCTGCTTGAGATTCATCAGTGAACGACAGATCAAAATTATATCCCAACTCGACCAGGCGTGTTTTGATATGGACTTGCAGTTCGTCTAAGCGTGTTTCGCTCTGGGGTTGTATGTCGTCCATATAATATTCCTTCAAACTATATTTATGTACCGGGGATTAACCCGGTACATAAACTATTCATCAAAGAGCATCCCACACATTGTAGGTTTTTTCCTTAACCTTTACCAGCATTGCTTTAATGCCTTCTTCATTCTCGAACATGAAGCATCTTCATTGCTTCCTGCGGCGCTTCGTTGTACCGGTTCATTTCTTCAACAAGTGCTTTGAGCATGTCAAAGTTGAATGCACTGAATGTACCAGTAATCTGTACAATACGTTCAATGTACTCCTTGCTGTTGAGCTTGTCTTCGCAATACTCTCGAATAAAGTCAGGATCAAGACCCTTGAAGTCAAGCATGTAGAAAATTCGACCAGGACGGTTGCGCATGTGCTTGTCAATACGCCACTTGTCATTACATGTCAGAATGAACAGCTTCTTGCTGGGAAAAACACCGTCAAGCAGCGTGAGCATTTGTTCTTGATGATCTTCATCATAGACCTTTTCAAATTCGTCAAACAGCACAACACAGGGCTGTTCAATGCTCTGAATCAGGCTATTGAATTTGTCGCCCACCCAAGGACGATTGATAACAATGGTGGGGATTCCTTCGTTGGCAGCGGTAACCGCAAGGTTCTTGGCCAGCAAACTCTTACCCGAGCCCTTTTCACCATTGAGCAACACACCAGTTGATGCATCGCGGTCCATGAAAGTTGAAAAAATTCGTCCGGTGTGACGAGTTGTATCACCGTAGAGCTTTGTGTTGATTTCAAAAGATTCAATTTTTTCAAGGAAAAGATTACCAAAAGGATCCTCCTTGATCAC
>JGI24890J29729_1000876_pt1 | contig 15899 bp, 11 predicted proteins | sample FreactcultureFD7_FD_29729 | JGI IMG/M metagenome (IMG submission 29729)
TTAGCATGGCACAAGCAGGCGTCCGTCTGGGAAGAGGAGCTTTTCTGCCTTCCATCAATGCGGTGGTAAGCGCCGGTAACAAGAGATTTGGTGATTATACCATGGATGCTATTGGAAATTATGATACCAACAACTCAGGCCATCTTCGTGACGATCAGATCATGACGGAACATTTACCGGATTATTATACCGGTTTACAAAGCTCTTGGGAACTCGATGTCTGGGGAAAATTACGCAACCATAAGCGCGCAGCCATAGCCAGACTTCTAAGCTCCGAGCAGGGAAGACTATGGGTAGTCACTTCGCTCGTTGCCGAAGTTGCATCCCTTTATTACGAACTGCTGGCCCTTGATAACGAAATGGTGATCGTTAATAAGAATATCATTTTACAAGAACGTGCGCTCGAAGTGATCCAGGTACAAAAAACCGCCGGCCGTGCAAACGAGCTTGGTGTAAAACAGGTAGCAGCACAATTGTTAAATACAAAAAGCCTTCAGGCAGCGATCCGGCAAAAAATCATCGAAGCAGAAAATTATTTAAATGTATTACTGGCACAGTATCCTCAGTCTATTCCGAGAGGTAAGCCCATCATGGATCAACAACTTCCAAAAATATTAGGTACAGGTGTTCCATCTCAGATGCTCATGCGCCGCCCGGATGTGCGGCAGGCGGAACTTGATCTCATCGCAGCCAAAGCCGATGTGCGTGCTGCACGGGCGGCATTTTTTCCTTCGTTCACATTAACTGCGGCTACCGGGTTACAGTCCTTCAAACTATCTCATTTTTTGGAAAGTGGCTCCCTGGCGTATTCTATTTTTGGAGGGATCATGGCACCGTTACTGAATAAAAACAAAATCCGGTCGGATTATCAATTATCAACGGCCGCCGGCATGGAAGCCTTTTACCACTATCAAAAAGTAACGATCACTTCGTATCAGGAAGCCATGAACAATCTTTCACGGATCGAGAACTTCGGAAAAGTTGCCGATTATAAGAAAGAAGAAGTGGAAGCCCTGTACGATGCACTGCGGGCTTCCAATGATCTTTTCGCGACCAGTTTTGCCACCTACCTGGAGGTGATCACTGCTCAACGCAGCGTCCTGGAAGCAGAACTTAATCTCGCCAACATCCGGAAGAATCAGTTTCAAGCCATTATCGGTCTCTACAGATCTCTCGGAGGTGGATGGGAGTAATTGCCTTCTCCGCGAATTGTTATCGCGTTTTCTCGTACCAATAAAAATTATTGCGCCGTAATGGGTACGCGTACAATTGTTGTATCCCACGTCAGGTCCATGTTCGTGGTCGTTGAATCGTTGCTGAAGTTGATCACAAATTGTTCGGTTTCAGGTCCTTTCTGTACAGGAACTACCGCACGCACAACATCCAGTTTATAATCCGGTTCATTGATGGCAAAATAAACTCCAAGCTCACTGTTCAAAGCAACTTGCCAGTTATCGGCATTGGGTATGGCATACATGCGGTACGTACCTGCCGGTACAGGTTTGTCACCAAATACGACGGGTTTGTTAAAGGTTATCTCCGTTGCCGCGTTGGCGCCCATTCTCCAATATTTTCCATAAGGCTGTAATGCCTTGTCTTTTTCTTCTCCGAAGATCAATCTTCCCTTCTTATAAGGTTGGCAATAGGTTACTTTAACCTCGAGGTCACCATTTTTAAATTCGGATGTTTTTATAGGACTTCTTTTTGCTACGACCAATGCTGCGTATAAAAAGAAGCCGACAAGTAAAACGGCTAAAATGCCGAGACCAATAAAGATTTTCTTTTTCATAATGGTAGGTTTAAAAGGTGTACGAAATTAGAATTTTGACCACAATATTCAAATGTTCTTCAGATTACTTTGAACATAGGCGGGTAAGGAACAAGATTTTATGTAGTAGGAGCTTACAGATACGTATTTAAGAATCGCAAATTATTAAAATGAAAACGGAAAAAGAAAAAATGCTGGACGGCGAGTTATACGACCCGCTGGACAGGCAACTCTCGGATGAACGGATGCGCGCAAGATTTCTTATAAAAGAACTGAATGATACACGTGAAGACCAGCAACCGGAACGGAACCGCATTATACTGGAGCTGCTGCCAAATGCAGTCACAGGGTTGTGGCTGCAACCTCCTTTCTATTGTGATTATGGTACGAATATAATCATAGGTGAAAATGTATTTTTTAATTTCAATTGTGTTGTACTCGATGTTATGACGGTTACGATCGGCAATCGCACAATATTCGGTCCGAATGTTCAGCTTTATACAGCTACGCATCCGGTGGATCATGATGTAAGAGCTTCAGGCCTTGAATTTGCCAAGCCTATACAGATTGGCAACGACGTCTGGATCGGTGGCCATGTTGTAGTTTGCCCGGGTGTAAAAATCGGAGACAGGAGCATTATCGGTGCTGGTAGTGTTGTGACAAGAGATATTCCACAGGATGTATTTGCTGCCGGCAATCCGTGCCGCGTAATACGATCGACCATCAATCCGTAAAAATTTATATTGATTCCTTTTGAAGGGTAAACGGAAAGCAAGCTTTGGCCGCCTGTTCGCAGGCTTCCGAGCACTGCCTGCAGATTTCAAATCCATACTTGCTGCACTCCCACGCGCATTCCATGGTGAGCTCTTCGCACAACTGAAGGAAATCCATCACGATCGGCGATTTCCGTTCAATCAGTAGCACGGCAATATCACAACTTGCGGCACAGTCATTTACCAGTCGCATCAATTTTGGAACGTCGGGTAATGCATGATCACGCGCAATGTCGAGCGCCGATGAAGTTGTAAGACTTCTGCATATCGTTGAACAATTCGTTAACACATGCACAACTTGCGTGAGGTCAGTGGTCCTTGTATTGGCCATCATAAAAAGATCGTGTAGGTGTATATAAAATTATTAATTAGTGTCACTATTTTACAACCGCGCAACGCTAAACAGACCTATTGGCAGTTAAAACGACTCTTCTATTGATGGAATAGCAAAGTATTTTTGATACCATTAAGAAAGAAGAACAGTTATTCCTAAATCATACGCCGCGAGTTATAGATGTTACAATCGGGGCTGACCAAAAGTATGGCCTCACCTAAGTCCTCTCCGAAGGAGAGGACTTTTAAGCCCTTCTCCCCCGTAGAGGGTTTGGGATGAGGCCTTTTGACGGAAGAAAAAACCTTTTGGTCAGCCCCGATTGTAACATTTTAAAAACCTTTAAGGCATGAAGCGCCTGCACTTTATGCCTTAAAGGTTTTTTATGCGCGTCCGCAATCTTGCCATGAAAAAAAATCTTTCCAGCGCGCAAGAGTAAAACAATTCGATCGAGTGAGGTAATGTAGCACAACGCTATGCCACCAGTTATTCAATAGCAATCGGAGCAATCCAAAAGGTTAATTATTTATACAATTCACATCCAGGCTGACAGGGCATGCGGTATAGAAATTGCTGCCTTTTACCAGGATAATTAACCATTCTATTTTATGAAAACTGAAAATAAAAAAAGAAATTCCGTAAAGGCCGTGCCTGACGGATTTCATACTGTAACGCCTTTTATCGTTGTCAATAACGCCGAGAAATTTATTGACTTCCTGAAGAAAGCTTTTGACGCCAAGCTGCAATATCAGATGAAGATTGAAGAAACAAACAAAATAAGCCATGCTACCATTGCGATTGGCGATTCAATTATTATGATCTCAGATGCCTCAGAAAAAATGAGTCCCTCACCGTGTATGTTATACCTGTACGTTGAGGACGTTGATGCGCTTTACAAAAAAGCGTTGGATGCCAGCGGAACATCACTCCGTGAACCATTGACAGAATTTTATGGAGACCGTTCAGCCGGTATTAAAGATGCCTGGGGAAATCAATGGTGGATTGCAACACATGTTGAGGATGTTAGCGAAGAAGAATTAAAAATCAGAAAAGAACAATTCACACACCAGCACGCGCACGCGTAATTTATTTTATGTATGATAGTATTGTTCGACAAGGGTCCGTGAGATTTCTCATGGACTTTTTTTTGAAAATTTTTGCCGCGCGACTTATATGCTCGTGCTATGCAATTCTTCCCATATCCCGGGGGAATGCATAAAACGTTGATAGGTAATATTGAACTAGGGTTTCATGGCGCTTAGAAAAATGCTCGCATGTACAGATACACCTGCGTCTACGTGGTGCACACCGCTCATCAATCCTTCGAAACATTTCTGAGCCAGTTCTTTTGGGTCAATACAATCCTCACCGGCCTTTGCAGCATCTTCTGTTAAATTAAAATCATTCTCAGAAGGGATCAATGTTGTCATCGTAACACCTGTGCCTTCCAGCTCATTGATCAACGAGTTGCTGAAATTCAATACAAATGCTTTCGTCGCAGCATACACAGCCAGATACGGTGTAGGGCTTGAAGAGGCGATGGAGCCTACCTGCAGAATTCTACCTGATCCGGCGGCAATCATATCCGATAGGAAAAGTCTGGTGAGATAGACAAGAGAAGTGATGTTAAATTGAATTATTGCGAGCATTTTTTCAATGTTCATTTCGTAGAAAAGGCCATGTTCCCCCAGACTTGAATCATTTACCAGCACTTCGATCGACAGGCCGAGTTCCTGTACTTCATCGTATAATTCCTGAGCCGCCCGTGGCTTGGAAAGATCGCTGTGAATCACCTCTACACGGGGAGCCCCTAGCTGATGCAATTCCTCTGTTAGCATGCTTAAGGCAAGGCCACTTCTCGAAATCAGGACAACGTTATATTTTTTCCTGGCAAAAAGCCTAGAGAGCTCATAACATATACTGCCATTAGCCTCGGTAAATAAAACGGTTTTATAATTCGTGCTCATAACCTTCATCTCTAAAAGTTATTTATTAAAAAATTATACCCTTGAATAACAAGCTGTTCCCATTAAGTCCTACAACAACTCGTGAAGTTTTTTTTGCTATCTGAAGGGTCTTTGTAATCTTATCAGCCGCTCGTAAATACCCTTTAAATGCCGTAGCAAATCCAGGGTGTTCGTTTCTCTTGTAACTTTTTTTCAGGGCATTTTAGCACTGGAATTTATCCTTTTTTAATCTTGGGCGGATTGGCTGCAATACTCCATGTTGCACACAATAAGTTTTAATTTTTATCCCTCCTTCCGGAAGTTATTTTCTGTATAAACCCTTCCACATTTTTAAAAAATAAATGTAGCCTGTGTTGGACATTTTTTGACGGGCGAGGCGAAATATCTAAAATCCGCCGGGCATAAAAATTACTTGACATCATTACGTCTCCCGGGGAGTGGTACATTTCAGAACACAGTTTTGAAACATTACCTGAGAAATACATCCCTATCACTTGATCTGGGTAATACCGGCGAAAGAACGAGAGATCATAGAGGCTGTTTTATTTTCACAGAAAAAATGAAACAGCCTCTTCTTTTTTTGAATTAAAAAAATAAAAGAATATGAAAGCTGTCAAAGTTCACGAATTCGGAGGCCCGGAAGTTCTTCAGTTTGAGGACGTAGAGCGCCCAACGCCCAAAAGAGGCGAAGTATTGGTAGAAGTTCACGCCTCCAGCATCAATCCCGTCGATATAAAGTCTATTGAGCCTGACTCACGCTATAAAGATGCCATACATTTTCCGCTGACACCCGGAATGGATATCGCAGGAACAATCGTGGAAATCGGACAAGGCGTAATTCATTTCAAAAAAGGTGATCATGTTTTTGGACAAGCCAGTGCGTTACGAAACGGCAGTGGTGCCTTTGCGGAATACGCGGTAACTAAAGAGGACTCCATTGCCAGAATACCCGATCACGTCGATTTCAACGAAGCCGCTGCCTTGCCGCTGGTAGCCTGCAGCGCTTATCAGGCAATCGCGGAATATATGAAGGTCAGGCGAGGACAAAATATTTTAATACACGGGGGTTCCGGCGGTATAGGTATGGTCGCTATTCAACTGGCTAAACACCTGGGCGCCCATGTAACTACAACCGTGTCCGGAGAAGGTGTTGAATTCGCCAAATCAATTGGAGCCGATGTAGCCCTCGATTACAAAACGACCTCTTTTGAGGATGCTCAGTATACCTACGATGCAATATTGGATACCATTGGCGGTGAAACATACACTAAATCTTTTGAGGTACTCCGCAAAGGCGGTATAATTGTCTCCATGCTGAACAAGCCTGACGAAGCATTGATGAAACAACATCATGTTACGGCTGTTTTGGAGATGACTTCCGTCAATAGAAGAGTGTTGACAGAAATTGCAAAACTGGTTGAGCTCGGTATTATAAAAGTGAATGTGGCCAAAGTATATCCGTTAGACGAAACGAAAGAGGCGTATGAAGCTAAGAAAAATGAAAAGATCATTGGCAAGATCGCCATTGAGATTAGTCATTGAGAGATCAAAACAGATCAAATAAATTCAATCCATTAGAATTGATCCTGAAAGAATAATCAAACTGCCACTTTTGTTATTTTATTCAGGTCGATTCCTTTTCCTAAAACAGGCTTGAACAAATCGCCTGTTTCTTTTATTCTATCCACCGCATTAAGAATCGTAAAGTTTTTCATCTTTAAACCTTTCTTTACTTCATCCCAATGTAACGGCATGGAAACCGTGGCGCCGGGCTTGGGTCGTAAAGAATACGGCGCAGCAATCGTCGCCTGCGGACGATTCTGTAAAAAATCAAGATACATCTTTCCCTTTCTATCGGAGACTGTCCGTTCGATGCTGGAAAATTTAGGAATTTGTTTCTGAACATTGGTTACAATGACGCGTGCAAATTCCTTGGATTGTTCATAGGTATACCTGGCGCCAAGCGGAATGTAAATATGAAGGCCTGTCGATCCGCTCGTTTTGCAATAGCTTGGGATACCCACACTATCCAAAATATCTTTTGTGACGTTCGCTGCTTCAATAACCTGATCAAAAGAATTTTTATCCGGATCAAGATCGATAATACACCAATCCGGATTATCCGGGGAATCGACGCGGCTGCTCCAGGGATTGAGCTCAATGCATCCCATGGATGCCATCAATAATACATCAGCTTCGGATTCAGGTACCATGAAATGCTTATCAACATCTTCTTTATCGCTGCTGTGATACAAATATTGTTCAACCCAGTCGGGTACCTTTCCGGTTACGTCTTTCTGGTAAAAACTTTTTCCGTTTATTCCATTGGGAAATCTATTCAGTGACTGAGGTCTGTCTTTCAAATAAGGAAGAATATAGGGAGCGATCTGATAGTAATAATTCAGCATGTCACGCTTGGTGATTTTCTCATCGGGCCAGTAAATTTTACTCAGGTTCGTAAACTTGATCGAATGACCGTTGATTTCTCTTACTTGTGTTTCATCGGTAGGATTTAAAAACGTTTTCCGGCCGGCTTTACCGGGCGAAACAACAATACTTTTTTTAGATGGATGTTTCTTGTTCTCAACCGCTTCTACTACTTTTTTTACCGGCACAGCCGTTTCGCGTATCACTTCTTTTGCCTTTTTATCTATTCTCATTCCTTCAAAGGAAGGATGCCGCATAATACCTTCGCTTGTCATTTCGGTAAAGCTGACCTCGCAAACCAGCGATGGCTTTAACCATGTGACTGAAGCCTTGGATGGCCTGGGGTTGAAACGCGATGGTTTGTTGTAATCGGGAAGCGTAGAGAATGGAACTTTGTTTGTTATGAAGGGCTTAAATTGCTTCAGCATTTCCTGTTGTTTCTTATCCGAAAATCCGGTGCCTATCTTGCCGGTATACATTAATTCTCCGTCTTCATAAACGCCCACCAGCAATGCACTGAACGCCTTGCTTGAATCTACATTATTGGTAAAGCCTCCGATTACTACTTCTTGTCTCTTGTTAGCTTTTATTTTCAGCCAATTCTCCGTTCGTTCCCCGGCAGAATATAGGCTGTCAGCTTTTTTTGCTATAATTCCTTCGAGGCCCATTTGCTTTGCCGTCGCAAAAAATTCCGTACCGGTTACATTGAATGATTCACTCAGCCGGATGTTGTCGATCGCCGGCATGATGGATTTCAATATTAACCGTCGTTGAAGCAACGGAAGATCACGAAGGTCTTTTCCATTCAGCCAAAGAATATCGAATACATAATACATGAGATCGCCATCCGCTTCACTTCGCCAGTTTTGCAAAGCGCCGAAGTCAGAGATGCCTTTGTCGTTCAGCACCACTACTTCACCATCAATAATAGCATTGACATTCCACTCCTTCAATGAATTATAAATGGAATAGAATTTTTCGTTGAAAGATTTGTCATTACGCGATTTAAGTTCCACAGAATCCTTTTGCATAAAGGCGACAGCCCGGTATCCGTCCCATTTAATTTCATACAGCCAACCGGCATGATCAAAAGGCTTATCAACCAGCGTAGCCAGCATCGGCGTGAGCTGCGTCATGAATTTGGAGCCGGGTGCATTTTTTAAAAGTTTGCTTACCGATCCGTCGGCTGCCGGCTGTTTTACCGCTGTTTTTTTTAGTGCCGGCCGGCCGGAAGCTTTAATTTTTTTTGCAATTGTTTTAGCCTTCTTCACGGGCTTAGGGTCATTTTTTTGCTTAAGGGATGATTTTATTTGTTCCAATGTTTTTCCCGAGATAGCAGATTTCTCGTATGCCAGAATATCTTTTTTCGTCGCATGTTTATCTTTCAGCTTCATGAGAAGCCAGCCATTCTCTCCCCGGGCGGGTGCTTTGATAAGCGCGAACTCTCCTTTTAGTTTTGTGCCCTCCAGCACAAATTTGATCTTTCCGGCATGAAGCTGATGAAGAAGATCTTTGTCTTCTTCTTTTTTAGATGTAAAATCTCCTTCAGCTGAGTGAAACGTGCCTTCGTCCCAAACGATCACCGTTCCTGCGCCGTAATTTCCTTCCGGGATAACACCCTCGAATGTCCGGTAGTCATACGGATGATCTTCCACCATCATCGCCAACCGTTTCACCGATGGGTCCATGGACGGGCCTTTCGGAACAGCCCAGCTTTTCAATACCCCTCCCATCTCCAGCCTGAAATCATAATGAAGATGCGACGCCGCATGCTTTTGCACCACAAAACGAAGAACGTTAGCATTACTTTTTCCGCCTGCCGGTTCGGGAGTGTTTCGGAGTGTGCGCTTCTTTTTGTATTCGATAAGTCCCATAGTCCAGTATTTAGAGAATGATGCCTTTTGGCTAAATCAACAGACAGAGTATCTTTAAAAAAGTAATGCCATCCTAACACCGGTGCTGTGGGTAAAAAATTAACCGTCATTCTATCTGTCTTGTACTATCTCCCGGTACTTTGGATGTCATTTTTTTTATCGACCATTGACGCGCGCTGTCAGGATATTCAACCTACCATCACCCTGGATGGAAGTTTTTATCCCTCCCGGAATCTGAAGGACGCGAATGGATCGTATGGTCATTCCCTGGCGTATGCGCGTCTAACGTTGCCGGTTTTAAAAAATGTCAAATTAAAAGATAATGGACTGAGGTTCTATCTTCTTTCGTTAAGCGCCAATGCCTCCATAGACAATACTCAGCTTTCCTTACTCCCGGCGAACCGAACATTTTATACCGGAACCATTTCCATTAACGGAATATACAAAGCAAGCGGAAAAAGCAGTTGGTTTTCCAAGTTTACCACTTCCTCTTTTGAGGATGACGTAACCATTCGTAGTCCTTCGCTCCGGGTATCGGGTTTTGCACTTTACAGAAGATCCGTACGGGAAACATTTTTTTACATGGTGGGAGGCGCCTACAGTTTTGTGTATGGATCAGGGCTGCCACTACCTGTGTTGGGTGTTGGCTGGAGATTCACGAACAATGCTTCGCTCACAGCGATCTTACCGTTCAGCCTTACATACCGGTTCGGAAAAACATACAATCAATTCTCCATTTTTATAAAGCCCAACGGTGGGGTTTCCAATTTCTATAACAATGTTTTCTTCATGAATGAAGGTGAGAAGATCGTTTTCAGAAGAAGGGAATTTGTTTTGGGCGTACGAAAAAGAATACGATTGTCGGATCAATGGAGCATTTTAGCGGAGACGGGTCTCGTTGCCGCACGAAGGATATTTTTCTCAAAAGACTTCACACGGGAAAACGACGCTGTCATCTCGGAAGTCAATGTAAAAGCCGGACCTTACGTTTCACTTGGATTAAAATTCAAATTCAAAAAAGACAAGCCTTCCGATGTTCAAATCGATCCGATCGATGTTGATTCAATTTTGCCGAATTACTAGTTAGTACAAGTGTCGTAAAAGCTATAGGTTCATGACGTCTACTGTAGAATTGAGATCCTGTCCAAATCGAATTTTAGATTGGGCCTTAAATATCTAAGGTATCTTATGCTTTGTGCCATTCTCCTCGGGTCACGCCTTTTTATAATTTTGCTAAACCGCTCACAAACAAGATCCAATCTTTTCAAATGAGTGCCGGTGAGCGTAAAAGAAAAACGGGCTGACTAAAAAGTCTTCTTCGTTTTCAAGAGTGCCATACAACGTTTCGTTTTCCTAAAGAAAAAGAAATTACCGACTGAAAAGTCTGACAAGTGAATCTGTAAATGAAATTATCTATAACGAACGTTATGTCAAAAAGTCTGTTTAGCCAGCCCTCGTTTTAAGTTTTTTCCCCCTTCGGTAAGCCGCATGATCTGGTCAGATCATGCGGCTTACCGAAGGCTCTATCGTGCGACTACCCTTATGCTATGAAATGCTTTATACATCCGCACGAAAAAGCACAAAATGTTGATAGAACATGACCATTACGCTACGGAATATACTTCAACAACTTGACTAAACTTTAACACTGACAAATCAAAAAAAATCTCTCTAATCATTCACCCTTCAGGGATTTCACCGGGTTAACGATCGCTGATTTAATGGACTGATAGCTTATGGTAAGCCACGCGATAACAACGGCTATAGTTCCAGCAGCGATAAATGAACCGGCCGTGAGCGTCGTGCGATACGCAAAACCACTGAGCCACTCATTCATCATCCACCATGAAAAAGGAACGGCCAATACAAATGCGATCAATACAAGTCGTGCAAATTCCTGCGATAACAAGATCACAATTTGACTGACGGATGAACCCAGCACTTTCCGTACGCCGATCTCCCGCGTACGCAGACTGGTTGTATAAGCCGAGAGGCCGAACAATCCCACGCAGGCAATGATGATGGCCAGTCCGGAGAATACGCTGAACATTTTCCCGGAGCGTTGTTCTTCCGCATAACTTTGATTCAGGTTGTCATCGAGAAACTCATATTTAAAAGGTTGTTCCGGTACAAATGTCTTCCATTGTTTTTCAATCTTGCTGATCGCTTCGGTAAATGTACCCGGCTTCAATTTCACAGCGATATAGGCATTACCCTGCCCGCCAAAAGCTTCGTTCGCGTAGATAACAAGGGGAGTGATCTTATCGCGCAAGGATTGAAAATGAAAATCTTTCACAACACCGATAATCGTATATATTTTTGTTGTGACAGACCCATCCGGATTGTTATTTGCCTTTGCAAGCTTACGGCCGACCGGATCGGGCAGGCCAATTGTGCTCACGGCTGTCTCATTCAGGATAACGTTCAGCGAGTCGTTCGTTTCCCGGGCAAAGGCTCTTCCCTCTTTTAGTTCAAATCCGATCAGATCGGCAAAATCATTGTCCATGCTGATCGACTTAACCGTGAGAATTTCATCCGAACCTTCCGGTAAGAACTGATCTCCGAAAACATCATCACGGTTGCCGATCATGGAGCTTGTGCCGGCTGCCGACATTATCTCAGGCATTTGTTTCAACGATTCGATAAATGTTTCTGTTTGCCGGTTGAGTGTGAAAGCGCGTTTTATCATCAGTACCTGCTCCTTATCAAAACCAAGTCTTTTGTTTTGCATGTATCGCATCTGATCGCGAACCACAATGGTGCCAACGATCAACATAATTGAAATCATAAATTGAAAGACAACCAACCCGTTACGCAACCACGCTCCCGTATGGCTTCCGGTAAAGTTGCCTTTCATCACCACCACCGGATTATAGCTGCTCAAGGCAAAAGCCGGATACAATCCTGCAACGATACCAACAAGCAATGAAAAACAAATCAGGCCGAGAACAATATCGGCACGAAGAAAAAAGTGCAATTGCTTTCCGACAAGATCATTAAAAAAAGGCAACAATATGAACACGCAAGAAATGGCGATGGCAGTACCGGTAAAGGAAAGTAAAATGGACTCCGACAGAAATTGCGTGATCAGCTGGCTTCTGAACGATCCCATCACTTTACGCATGCCAACCTCCCGTGCACGCTCCGCCGAGCGTGCGGTCGCAAGATTTATAAAATTGATACACGCAATGATCAGGATCAGTAGCGCGATAAAGGAAAGAATGTAAATATATTTCAGATTGCCACTCGGGGTTATCGTAAACTCCAGGTTGGTCGGATCGAGATGGATGGAGGGAAGTGGTTGTAATGTATAGACATATCCGTTACCTGCTTTTTTATAATCTTCCCATGATTTTCCCAAATCATGCTCGATGTAACCGGCGGCATATTTATCCACCATCTTCGGAAATTTGGCCTCCAGCGTTTCCGGATCTGTGCCCGACTTTAACTTGACGTAGGTGTGGGAATCGAAACGGGTATAATTCTCCTGATTAAAAAACTGAACAAATTGTGGCCCGCCGATGGAGGCTACAAAATCAAACCTGGCGTGCGAGTTATCGTGCCAGTTTTTAAAGACACCGGAAACTTTCAATTCACCGAAGTCTCCGTTTAAAACCTTTCCGATCGGGTCTTCTTTTCCAAAATATTTTTCAGCAGAAGCTTCAGAAATAATGACCTGGTTCGGGAGTGTCAGGGCAGTGCGTCGGTTGCCTTTTATCAAATCGACATCGAAAAAATCAAAGAAAGCAGAATCGGCCTGTAGGAAAAAATTCTCTTCAAAAGATCGGATCTCCGTTTCAGAAGCTTTGTACGTTAACAAGGAATTTCTGCCAGGTCCGAACAGTTGCAACGTTTCTTCCACTTCCGGAAAATCCTGTTTGATATTTTTCGCGTAGGAATGTGGCACTACCGAATAATGCGTTACGTGATTCGGGTATTTACGCTCCAGAACCAATTTATAGATCCGGTCGGCCTGGGGAGAAAATTTATCGTATGATAACTCATGGCTTACATAAAGCACAATCAACAGGCAAGCTGTAATGCTCACGGCAAGACCCAGAACGTTAATAGCCGTATAAACTTTTTGTTTGATGAGACTTCGAATGGCGATTTTAAGGTAGTTACGGAACATGGTTTCAGCAGTAGGTTAAGATCAAGACGAGAGAAGCACTGAAAAAGTTTTATTCCCGGCTGGCAAGTATTGTTAAACTATGTTAAATCCGATCAGGCAAGTGTTACCGCGAGCATTTCGCGAATTGATAAAACGTTATTCAAGTTATTCAGACCCCAGTTTTGCAGTTGATCCATGATCGGCATAAGCGATCGGCCTTTTTCAGAAAGACTGTACTCGACATGCTGCAATTTATCATCATACTGAACGCGGATTATTATCGCATCGGCCTCAAGCTCTTTTAAATGTTCGGACAATACCTTCCGGCTAATATTCGGAATGATCCGGTATAATTCATTGTAGCGCATAGGTTTTTCCGCCAGGTAACATATAATGCAGGGTTTCCATTTGGTGGCGAACAGTTTTAGCGTTGCAATAACGGAGCACCGGTAATTCATTCCGGGATGCGCTGATCGTTTGACCAGTAACCTTTTTGTAACTTCTTGTTTCATGAATTTACAACGTTCATTTTTACATTATAAATGTAATCAAATGGAATATCAATTGGCACAGTTAAACATTGGCAGAATTCTTGGGCCGATGGATAGCCCGGTCATGGCCGAATTTGTCGCCAACCTGGATCCTATCAATACCATAGCCGAAAAAAGTAAAGGTTTTGTTTGGCGGCTGAAAGATGACAGCAATAACGCAACATCCATCCGGATTTATAACGACGATTTCATGATCATAAATATGTCGGTTTGGGAGGACATCGATAGCCTGATACAGTTTGTCTATATGTCTGAACATGTTGAAATCCTCAAGCGCAGCAAAGAGTGGTTTTCAAAATTGAAGGATATGCACATGGCTTTGTGGTACGTACCGGCCGGGCATTCTCCTACGGTAGAAGAGGCAATAGGGCGATTGGATTATCTGAGGCAATACAAGGAAACACCGTATGCATTCAGTTTTAAAAAAAGATTCTCAAAAGAAGAATTTGAAAATTTTAATCAAAAAACGAATTCATTTTAATGATTTACTTGAAAATGCAGAGTTGCCCTTTGCTGCCGGCGGCAATGATCAGCGATCCTTTTCTTGCTTTACGTACTACATGTAATCCTTTTTCTGTGGCGAGTGCTTTCCATGTTATCCCGTTGTCGTATGAGATATCAGCACCCGAAGGGCCCACCGCCAGTAATATATTTTTGGTAATAGCCTCCACACATTCGCGATAGCCATTTGTTGTGACCGAAGGTACTGACCACGTCTGACCATCATCTGGTGAATAAAAATTATGGTTAACGCGAAGTGAATCGTTTTTAAAATCTCCGCCCACGATCGTCAATCTGAGTTCATTTTTTATGAATGAAAATATTCCTGTTGTAGGTTCGCCCTGTACGATCGGCGTGTTTTTAGTTGTCCAGCTTTCTCCTTTATCGTGTGAGATCCATAACCGTGATACGGTACCGCCGGTGCAGATGGTTACGTCTTTCAAATTCGTACAACGAATACCGGTTCCGCTGGCGGCGAACGATGCTTCTCCGGATTCAAGAAGTGGAGCATTCTTCAATTCACTCCAGGTCAAGCCACCATCGGCCGTACGTAACAACAACATTTTTCCATCGAGCGGATCACCATAAACAAGACCTTCTTTTTCATTCCAGAAATCCACACCATCTATAAAAGCGTCTTTGTGAGTATTCGTGTAAACAGAATTCCAGTTCTTGCCGCCGTCATTCGTTATTAAAATGGCGGCAGGAGAACCGGCATTCGCTATAATCGCATGACGATCATCAAACGCATACAGTGAACGAAAATCGGATTCTTCAAAGCCTTTTACAGTTTGGAAATTCCAATGAATTCCCCCGTCGGTAGTGACACCGGTCTGGCCTTTGCTTCCACTTATCCAGGCAACATTGTTATCGACCACTGATAATCCCCGGAAGGATGCTTCTGTAGAAGTTTTAATTTTTTTAAACTGATAATCTTGTCCATAAATAGTAGAAGAATTCATCCATAGTAAAACAAGAAAAAGAAATTTCATGGCCGTCTTTGGTAAACGCCCGATATCCTTGTTGTCATATTTATGGTTAATAAATTTACTCTTTGCCAATGACACAGTTCCTTCCATAGAGAAGAATTAATGAAATAACAATATACGAAAATCTCAAAAGATGAAATGAATGTATAAAATGTTTTCCGGGCCAAATTGAACTTTTGAAAAAGTAGAGACATTAGCAACGTGCCTTCGATCAGAATGTATGCTTATTGAATACCCGGATCAAACGTTGTACTCCATGCGCGAAAGGTCTTTCTTCTTTTCATGGACAAAAGGTAAGCGCGCATTCTATAACTTTCAACAGACTGCAACGCTTGCGTTGCAGTCTGTTGAAAGCATTTTTAAGTTAAAAGGTCAATGCGTCGCTGGCGACGCATTGACCTTTTAACCTGCCAAGCGCGGCGTTCGATTTTGAAAATAGTGGTACAGTGCCTTCCGCGCCCACGCTAAATTCCTGAAAAAGCTGAGACAATTTGCAGAATAATCTTCGATCAGAATGTCTGCTTATTGAAATACCCGGATCAAAAGTTGTACTCCATGCGCGAAAGGTCTTTCTTCTTTTCATGGACAAAAGGTAGGCGCGCATTCT
>JGI24890J29729_1000877_pt1 | contig 15899 bp, 16 predicted proteins | sample FreactcultureFD7_FD_29729 | JGI IMG/M metagenome (IMG submission 29729)
ACTAATCGTAAGAAAAAATTTGGCCCTAGGGCGCTTGCCAAGATCCCACTCTCTTTAAGTTGGGCGTTTAGTTCACTTGCAGTAATTGGGATGGATGTGAGATCAAGTGCCACAATATTTGTCTCAACTTCTGCAGGATTAATTGTCGATGAGACAACTGCTGCACATGCCTTAGCAATGGACTTCGCGCGAGTGTGATCATCTTTTATTCGTGCAAGATTATTATCAAGAGCAAAGTGAGCACCAGCAGCTAAAATTCCTATCTGGCGCATTCCTCCGCCATAGCGCTTGCGCCACTGTCTAGCTGATGTAATACGTGTTGCATCTGAGAGCATGAGTGAGCCAACGGGCGCACCAAGTCCCTTTGAAAGACATACTGAGATAGTGTCGAAGTATTTGCCATATTCGGTGAAATCAACGCCCGATGCAATATGAGCATTCCAGATGCGAGCACCATCTAGGTGCATGGTCAAACCAATCTTGAGACTTTCAGTACGAAGAGTCTTGATCTCTGATAATGGTTGCACTGTTCCGCCACCAAAGTTGTGTGTATTTTCAACAGCTATAGCTGTAGTTGAAACTTGGTAGGGACCTGAATCTGGGCGAGCAATACGAAGTGGATCTGCAGCGCGAAGTAATCCACGGGCAGATTCCCATGTGCGAGTTGTGATTCCACTAAATACTGCCCCTGCGCCAAGTTCGGCGCGAACAATATGAGAGAAAGTTTCTGTGAGTAGCTCTTCACCAGGTTTAACTAATTGACGAATTGCTAGTTGGTTTGCCATTGATCCAGAGGGTGTAAAAAGCCCAGCCTCTTTTCCAAACATGGCTGCAACGCGTTCCTCAAGTGAATTTGCTGTTGGGTCATCACCGTAGACATCATCGCCAACTGGCGCTTTGGCCATAACGCTGCGCATCTCATCTGATGGCTGCGTGACGGTATCTGAACGTAAGTCAATCATGAGGCAATCTTGCCAGTTTTCTCTGGTTCTTCAGACCAGATGGCCAAATAGAGACCGCCCATAACGAAAAGACCACCGATCATGGTGCGCATGGTGAGACTTTCATGGACCAGAACAATGCCAAAGGCAGCAGCAAAGATATATTCCATCGTAAGAATAATTCCCACACTTGTGGCGCTCATAAATGATTGTGCCCAAGTCTGGACAATGAAAGCGATGGCGCTAGCAAAGATAGCGGTGTAGATAATCGCCACCCAAACACCATGATCTGGAGGCATATGAAATCCACTTTTTAATGATCCAATGAAACAGATCGACGCCCACTGTAGCCAACTGAATCAAAGTCAACGCATACGGATCGCGCCCAGGGCTCCATTTGCCAAGGGCAACAATATGGAAAGCAAACATCACGGCGCTAAGAAATACTAAAAACTCACCAAGGCCAACGCTCAATCCATTCAGTGAAAGTATTGCCATACCGATCAGTGCGAGTGTGACCGCAAGCCACTGAAGTTTTCTTACTCTAGCTTTGAATATTCCTGCAGCAATGAGAGGAACAATGACTGCGTAGAGTCCTGTGAGAAATCCTGTCTTAGCAACGGTTGTCATAGTTAAACCAAATGTCTGGAATATGTAGCCTGTGCCAAGGAAGGCGCCAGTTGCTACTCCACGGGCCAAAAAAGCTTTATCAATGTGCTTAAGGCACTGCGGGCGTAGTATGAACATGATTCCTGCAGCGATAATGAATCTACAAGCTAGAAATGAATTTACATCTTGCCGGTCAAGGCTGTCCTTCATGATTGCAAATGCACTTCCCCAAACAATGGTTACGGCGAGAAGGAGGGTGACTGGAATGAATCGATTCCTTTGTAGATTCATTTACGCTTCTCGCGCATTTTCTTCAGTAATGCGATTTCAGCTCCGTGTTCAGGCTCTTGACCAGGGGTCTCCAAAATAAGTGGGGCATTAGCTACCGCAGGATGGCCGATGAGTTCTTCAAAAGGCTTCAAACCAATTTCACCTTCACCAAGATTTTGGTGGCGATCCTTGAGTGCTCCGCAGACATCCATAGAGTCGTTTGTATGGATTAATTTGATTCTTTCAATTCCCACAATTGAAACAAGTAGATCAAGAGTTTGGGTCATCCCACCTTTTACAGAGATGTCATGGCCAGCGGCAAATACATGGCAAGTATCAAGACAGACACCCACCTTTGGGTGCCACTCAAGAGCGTCAAAATATTTTGTTAGATCATCAAGCTTCTTAACAAGTGATTGGCCTTGACCGGCTGTTGGCTCCAAAAGAAGCCATGGGTCTTCCTCTTTTAATTTACTTAGAATGGGCATCATGCCCTTGTTGATCTGCTTCCATGCAGTCTGAACATGCTTCTCATCAACAGCCGAACCTGTGTGAATAACTGTACCAAGTGCGCCAATTTCTTTTGCACGCTTCAATGAGTAAGCAGTCGAGGCAAGAGAATTTTCATACGTTCCAACAGTTGGAGAACCTAAGTTAATAAGGAATGGAGCATGCACGTACACATCGATATCGAGCTCTTCAGCTTTTTGTCTAAATGCTTTATCTGCTTCAATATTTGCATCAGGCATTGCCCATCCTCGTGGGTTTGAGGCGAAGACTTGAATCGCTTCAGCGCCAGTAGTGAGTGCATATTCGATCGAACGTTTAACCATTCCACCTGAAGTTGGAGTGTGGGCCCCGATGCGCGGCAATGTTGATTTTGGTGAAGCCATTGGGGGAGCCTATCCCAGAGTGATGGTGATCTGTGTTCCACGCTTAACCTGTTTGCCCACTTGAGGGGAAACATTTGTCACATGCTTGCCGCTACCAATCTTCTTCACGATAACCTTCAGATCAAGGTTTTCAAGGGCAGTAGTTGCAGCATTTTGATCGAGTGAGTAAACATTTGGAACATAAACAAGAGCAGAGCCTTGCGAGACAACAATATTAATTGTTGAACCTGAAGGCGCAGTTGTTGGAGCATCTGGATTTTGCGAGATCACATTACCTGCAGGAACGCTGTCGCTAAATCCAAAGGTTGATTTCACGTTGAAACCCGCAGCGGTTAATTCACTTTGAGCTTGGTCTCCACTCTTACCAACATATGACTGCAGGGCAATTCCACCGTCAGTTGACGTAGGCGTAGGTGTTGGCGTTATGGCAGCGGGTTGGATGCCAAGAGAAATAGATAGTTGAACTGTTCCATTCTTCTTTACATGGCCCCCGCCACCAGGATTTGATGAAATAACTTGGCCTGCGGGAATTGTTGAGTTGTAGTTTTGAGCCGCAACTTGAGTTTTAAGGCCAAGGGAAGCAAGTGTCTGTGTTGCATCATTTTGGCTCATGCCGACTACCGACGGAATTGAAACCCCACCAGCAACTCCAGAAGATAGGTAGTATCCGCCGCCGAGCAATGCGAGTAATACGAAGAGTGCGATGAATCTATTTCGACGCACCCGTCTTGATATTCTTCGGCGCGTTTGAGCAGTATTACTCATTGCAAGATTCTCCACCTTCTTAGTCTCAGATGTCTTTGACGCGCCAGTGCTGATCGGTTGCGTAATAGTCTTCACTCTCTCCACGATGGCACTTCCAATGCGCACTTCAGGGCGAGCTCTCTTTTTACGTGCAGCGGCAGGAACTGGAAGATCAAGTTCAAGGCTGAGCTGCTTACGTTGTGGATCTAGAGACTCCTGAACCTGCCTCATTTCATCGAGGAGTTCAGTTGCATTTTTTTGTCTAGCGTCTGGATTTGGCGCTGTAGCTTTGACGATCAGATCATCTAATTCTTGAGGAATTCCTTGAGCAAATGTAGATGGTGCAGGAACTCGTTCATTGACATGTTTATATGCAATTTGAATAGGGGAGTCACCATCAAATGGTTTGCGTCCAGTGAGTAATTCAAAGAGGACAATTCCAAGTGAGTAGATATCACTTCTCGCATCTGAAACTCCACGCTGGACTTGTTCAGGGGAGAGGTAGGAAACACTTCCTAAAACTATGCTTGATTCAACTGTCATGGTGGAACCAAGTTGGCCACCACGCGCGAGTCCAAAGTCGGCTATTTTGATTCTGCCATCTTTAGAGATCAATATATTTTCTGGTTTTATATCACGATGATTAATACCTAGTCGGTGTGCTTCAGCAAGGCCGCTGGCCACAGGAATCATGTAACGAAGGAGATCAGAAGGGTTAAGTGGCCCTTGTTCAAAGAGAAGATCTCGTAAAGTGAAGCCGTCAATAAATTCCATGACGATAAAGACAGCTGGCGTTCCACCTGTATTCCATCCTTGATCTTGAATAGCAACTACATTTGGATGAGAAAGAGCCGCAGTTGCTTTTGCCTCTCTGATAAATCTGTTAACAAACTCTTCATCATTGGCAAGATGAGGGTGCATTATTTTTACAGCAACAGGTCGATCAAGTCGCAGGTCGGAGCCTTTGTAAATCGATGCCATGCCACCTGCCGCTATCAACTGTTCTAGTTGGTAGCGCCCATCAATAATTTCGCCAGTCAGGTCTGACACGTTGAAATCTTAGAGGCTAGTAGGCGCCATTGACGTGATAATCGGCTGCGTCGGCTGTGCCTTCTTTNGCGAAATGCTGAGAACTCATTTGTTGGAATAGCAGCATCTGGGNCTTGATCTCTTGCCCATCACGTGCAAGCACTCGATCTAGGCCAAGGAGTGGATCAATATCGATCCAAAATTTCATTGATACGTTCTCTCGAATTGAACGTTGCCCCGAGCCCACTCCTTCTATGATGAGAAAATCGGTGCTAGGAATTTCAAATTCTTCTCCCGGACTATTTTTATGCCAGTCATACCGCGTTGTTCGGTGTGGGCTCTTTNAATTGTGAGCACTAACTATCCCCAGAAGTTTGTCAGTGAGCTTTTCTCCAAGTGGATCACTCCACCCATCATAGAGATCATCCATATGCAGGGTGAATACNGAGAGTTTGTTGGCAAAATTTTTCTCTAAAAATGATGCAAGTGTTGTTTTACCTGCTCCAGCCCACCCATCAATAGTTGCAATCATGTACTGAGANTTCTATTTAATGAGAATCTTGTTCAGGTTGGAAACCCTATTCCATCGCTTCCAACCGCCGATTGCCAGTAAAACGAATATGAAATATAAAAGTGAGGTGAGATANGACTTTCCATGCCAGAACTGGAAGGTATAGACCCCGTCAACAACAAACCAGAGTGGCCACGCTTCAAACTTTTCCATGCACATAAGCCCTTGCGCTATACAGCTTCCCACAAAACCAAAAGAATCAGTCCATGTTGCTGCTGCGCCAATATGGATAAGTAGGGGATTGAGAGCAAACCATGCGACCAGATAGACGCCGACCATCGCTAGATTGATTTTCCATGTGAGCTTACGGGGTTTTGCTCCTTTAGGGCCCCATCCAAACCATCCCCAGAATCCTCCGGCGATGAAGACAAATTGAAGAGCGGCGCTTGCATAATATTTTTGCTGAAAGAACAACAGCGCATAGAGAAGGCTGCTTATATTCCACCACGGCCATGTAATACGGGGACCGTAGATTCCATACCAAACACCAACTACCGAAGTGGTGAAGGCGAAAAACTCAAGATAAGTAAGTTTGTAACCCCAAGCAGTAAACATAACCGACATTAAAGTGTGCATTGATTTGACCCCTTTCCAATTCGCATTACCGAACTGGTACTACGGTCGACCTGGCGATCAGGTCCTCTCAGCCACAACAACGGCTCCCGTTGGTAGTGAGCCTACCGCGCTTTAAGGGCTCGTGCATAAGCCGGCAGCGCTACTTTCAATCTTCTCCACGAAGATGTTTTGGCACGTTTTGTAAAGATTTGATATTCAATCTTTTCAACCTCATCCACTATCCCGCAGTAAAGCTCACTTGCTGCCTCGATACATGGACGGCTTGTTGCATCTAGGAGTGAGATTCCAAATTCAGATTCTTTCTGAAGCGTTCGAACTCGCTGAATCTGGGCTTGCAGGGCGCTGCGAATCTGTGGAGTTACTACGCGCTCATTGAGCATCTGCCAACTAACTCCGTGTTCAGCAAGTTCTTGGATAGGCAAATACACACGCCCGCGTTCTAAATCTTCATCGACATCTCGAATGAAATTAGCTAGTTGAAAGGCAATTCCAAGTTTTTGTGCAGCCTCATATGCCCGGGGGTCTGTGCTGCCAAGGATTGGAACCATTTGCAGTCCTATTACAGCAGCGCTTCCATAGACATACTCAAGAAGATCCTCGTATGTCTGATATTCAGTAATTGATAAGTCCATTGTCATCGAATGTAAAAAAGATTCAAAGTGCTCAATAGGAATAGAAAACCTTTTAACCGTGTCTATAAGCGCTCTACCAATATGGTCTTTACTTTCACCCTTTCCTAGATCGGAGAGAATTCCATCTCCCCAAATTTTTAGTACTTGGGTTTTTTCTTCAATAGAAAGTGAAGATTCAAGGTCATCCACAATCTCATCGGCATATCTAGCAAAGCCATAGAGAGCATGAACAAATGGCCGTTTTTCTTTTGGCAGCAATAAGGTTGCCAAGTAGTAAGTCTTGCCGTGTAGAGAATTTAACCTTTTGCACTCAGCATAGGATGCGCGCAGATCTGGATCGGTAATACCTGCAGCCGTTAATTCATCCATTACTAGTCGATCTGTCCAACAATTCGTTCTGCTGCCAAGCGACCAGAGATTAAGACCATCGGAACACCAACTCCTGGTTGGGTGCCAGAACCTGCAAAGACAACATTTTCAAAACCCTTTGCCATATTAGAAGGTCTAAATGGACCTGTTTGGAAGAAGGTGTGAGCGCTAGCAAATGGTGCACCACGTTCCATTCCTTGTTTTTCCCAGTCAAGAGGAGTTGTGATTTTTTCCACTTCAATTGAGTCGATGAAACCGTTATATCCACGCTTTTCCATTACACGAAGCATTTCATCACGGTAACTAGAAGCTTGTTTATTCCAATCAATATCAGCATCAAGGTTTGGGGTAGGGAACAAGATGTAATAAGAAGACTTCCCTTGAGGAGCTAAAGACGGGTCATCATGGGTCGGAACGGTGACTAGAAGACTTGGATCAGTCATCAATACTTTCTTGTTGATGAGCTCATCAAAGACGCCATCCCACGACTGCCCAAAGTGAATATTGTGGTGAGCTAAATGATCATATTTTTTGTTTGATCCCACCAATAAAGTCACACATGACGGGGAGTAAGTAAGCCTCTTCACACTTGGTGGGGTGCGTCCAAGCAGCTCGCGCCAAGCGACCGGTAGATCAGGATTGAGCACGACAACATCACAAGGAATTCGCTCTTGTGTATCAGTAATGACCGCAGTGGCTCGGCCATTGGAATGCTCGATACTTGTAACAGTTGTGTTGTATTTAAATTCAACTCCATGTTTTGCGGCCGCTCCCGCGAGAGCTCTTGGCACAGCATGCATCCCACCTTTAGGGAAGAAAACACCATTCACCGAATCCATATAAGCAATGACTGCATAAATTGCTAGCGCTTGCTGAGGGCTCACACCTGCATACATCGCTTGGAAGGAGTAAACCTTTTGGGTTCGTGGATCTTTAAGAAATTGATTGACTTTTGGTGCAAGTCTTCTAAACCCGCCAAGTGCAACAAGCTTTGCAAGATTAGGGGTAAGCAGATTCAAAGGTGAATCGATATTTCGATCGATGAAGTCTTTCATTTCATACTTATAAAGCTTTGTCACAAACTCAACATATTTTCCATAGCCAAGTGCCTCATCGGCACCGATTGTTTTCTCTATTTCTGCTTGCATGCGGTTGGTATCTGCATGCACATCTAGAGTCGAACCGTCGTGATAGAAGGCACGATATAAAGGCTCTAGTGGTACCAAATCAAGCCAGTCTTTAATATCTTCACCAACACAAGCGAGGGCATCTGCAATGAGATCAGGCATTGTTAGTACTGATGGTCCTGTATCAAAGGAATAGCCATCTTTTTTAAGCAAACCATTTCGTCCGCCTGGAACACTCTCTCGTTCTACAACCGTCACTTTACGTCCCGCGCCTGCCAAACGAAGCGCTGCGCTTAAACCGGCAAGACCTGCGCCAACAATCACTACGTGATCGGTTGATCCCTTTACTGTGCGTGGCATTTTCTCTTTAACTCTTTCTCATGGTCGCTGCGATTGCCATCTCTTCAAGCATGGCACTTGCCTTGGGTGATATCCCACCACTTTTAGCAGCAGTCCGCGCGTTGGAAGTCATCTGAGAGATAAGTAACTCAACTTCCTTAAGAGCGCCCGTATCTATGATTATTGAGCGCAATACTTCGACTCCTGCTTGATCTAAATTTGCCTTCCCAAAGTACTTTTCAAATTCCTTCCGCTGGGCGCCATTAGATTTACTTAAAGTACTAGCAATCAGCACTGTGCGCTTGCCTTCTCTTAGATCATCACCCGCTGGCTTTCCAGTCTCTTTTGGATCCCCAAATACCCCGATGATGTCATCTCTTAACTGGAACGCTTCACCAAGAGGCAGTCCATACTGTGAATAAATCCCATACTGCTCACTTTTAGCGTTTGCGCTGAGCGCTGCGCCAAAATGTAATGGCCTTTCAATACTGTATTTTCCAGATTTATATCTGGCCACCTTCAGTGATCTTTCAATACTTTCACTTGCGAGTGCTTGCTCATACACATCTAGATACTGTCCTGCCATTAGCTCAACGCGCATTTCATCATAGACGGGAAGGGCTGAAAGAATCTGTGAACTTTTAACTCCAGATTCGTGGAGCATTTTATCTGCCCAAATAATCGCAAGGTCTCCCATAAGCACTGAAGCGGCTAACCCAAATTGTTCTGAGGAGCCATGTAAATTTTTATCTTTGTGAATAGTTTCAAATTGTTTGTGAATGGACGGCGCGCCTCTTCTTCTATCTGATGCATCCATAAGGTCATCATGGATTAGCGCACACACATGCACGAGTTCTAAGCTCGACAGTGCAGTGATGCTCTCTTGAGTAATTTCACCGCCTGCGCCAATATGTCCGATCGCAGCAAAAAGTGGTCGAAGACGTTTTCCACTGTCTAGGAGAAAGTGCCCAAGGGCACTAGAAACAGGAATAAGGTCATCATCAACACTATGCAGATAGGCCGATTCACGGTCGAAAAATGATGCGAGTGATTTATCTACCGCGCTTTTTAGTTGAAGAATTCCATCAAAATCCACGCGGTAACGGTACCCTGCTTGGCTATGAGTCACCCATCATTCTCTGTAGAGCTTTTTCCTCCCAAGGATGAAGCCGGGGAAGAGCGCATGTGGTTGGCTACCGCGCAGTTTCAAGAGGTAAAGCCTGATTTCATCTCGGTGACATATGGGGCAGGGGGAAGTACTCGTGATCGAACTGTTCGCATTGCATCTGAACTTACGGTGCGTACAGGTATTTCAACTGTTGCTCACCTGACATGTGTGGGCTCAACTCGCATAGAGCTAGAGCAGATTTTGGATCAATATCAGCGGGCAGGCATCCAAACTATTTTGGCGCTGCGGGGAGATCCAGTTGACGGTCCAAGTTCACCCTGGGTGAGTACTCCTGGAGGATTTGATCACGCAGATCAATTAGTCGAATTAGCAATAAGCCGAGGAGATTTTAAAGTGGGCGTTGCTGCATTTCCAGATGGTCATCCTGCATCACATGGAGATTTGGGAAAAGATATTGATGTTCTTCTGAGGAAAGAATCGCTAGGTGCAAATTTTGCAACAACACAATTTTTCTTTGAAGCACACTCTTGGATCACACTTGTTGATTCACTCGCCAAGAAAGGTTCTAAACTTGATGTTATTGCAGGTATTTTGCCAGTAACTAATGTCAAGCAACTAACGAGAATGGCACAATTAGGCGGAACTGCAATCCCGGAGCACATAGAGAAAGCATTTGCTGAAGTTGCCGATAACGAAACTGCTGTCCGAGAATTAGGAATTGAGATTGCAACATCTTTGTGCAGAGAATTAATTACTGCGGGAGTCCCTGGTCTTCATTTTTATTCAATGAATAGCGCTCAGGCAACACTTGAGATCGTAAAGAATTTGGGACTTCGGTGAAGAGAGAAGATTTTTTTAAGATCTGGTCATCTCTTCATGGTGACGTGAAAGTTTCTGGATTTGTTAAAGGATGGCTCATAATCTCATTTGCACTCACCAAGCCACTGGCAAAAGCCAAAGTACACCCTAATGTTTTAACAGCAAGCGGAGTTCTTGCCAGTATTTATCTGTGGTTAAGCGCTGCGCACAAGTACGCTCTAGTTTTATTGGCAATATCTATACTTCTAGATGCTATCGATGGAACGCTCGCAATGCTCAGTGGGAAAGCGTCGAAATTAGGAGCGGTTTTTGATTCAGTTGCTGATCGAGTTGCAGAGTTTTTTTGGGCGCTTACTTTCTACACACTCGGTGCTCCCACCTGGGTCATTGCAGGGGCATGGGCTTGTGCCTTCGCTCAAGAATATTTGCGGGCCCGCATTGCGGGCTTAGGAGTTGGGCAGATTACTCTTATTACTATTTGTGAAAGGCCCGTTCGGGCTTCGCTGCTCGCAATTGCACTTGGCTTAGAACTTATCCACGCCCATGGAGTAATAGTTATTTCGATTATCTGGTTAGTAATGCAAGTGTTTTCTTTTTTTTCTCTGATGAGACATAGTTATAAACTTCTAAGCACTGCCAATCGCATCGGCAACTAATTCACCACTTATTCCAACGAGAGGTAAGCCTCCGCCTGGGTGAGCTGAGCCTCCTACACAATACAAACCATGGATAGGTGAGCGATTCTTTGCTCTCATAAATGCAGACCTTGCTCCGTTACTTGAGGTTCCATAGATGGAGCCACCTGGAGCTCCAGTGCTATTTTGCAGGTCAAGTGGCGTCCTATATTCCATAACATCAAGCCTTGAACTTACTTGCAAGCCAAGTGCATCCATCTTTTCAATAATCATTTGTGCATAGGAAGATGAATCACCACTCCAATCCCATCCTGAACCTGGTTCGTGGCGTGGAGCATTTACTAAGACAAACCAACTTTCAGTATTTTCCCGTTTAACCATTTGGGAATCGCGTGGTGCGCAAATATAAATCGTTGGGTCGCTGACCGGGACTTTCCTTTCAAATACCTCATCAAACTCGGCGTCATAGTCTTGGGGGAAGTAGACATTGTGGTGCGAGAGATTTGGCAATTTACCTTGGTACTTTGAATTATCTAGACCAAGCAAGAGACTAAAGCCAGATAAAGACTTTGTAGATTTCTGTAGCTTTGCCCGCTCTTGCTTTGCATTTTTTACTGAAGAAATAAGCAGTTGGTTATATACAACCTCTGCATCAGCATTTGCTACAACGATTGGCGCAGCGATGAACTCATCCCTCTTATTAATAATACCTGTAACTTTTCCTGATTCAGTTCTGATTTCCTTAACCGAATTGTTTAGATGGATTTTCACGCCAAGTTCGCGACATCTCTGCTCTAAACTCTCAGAGAGTTTTCCAATTCCTCCTTGGATATGCCAAGCACCAAATGTTGCCTCTATAAATGCAATCGTTAGAAGTGCTGCTGGTGCTTTTCGAGGATCAGAACCAGAATACGTTGCATAACGATCAACAATCATTTGGATGTGAGGATCGTTGGTGTATTCGCGCACTACGTTGCGCAGAGATTTCCAAGGGGCTATCTGCTTGATACCTGTGAGCAAATCTTTTTGCTTGAGCAAGCTTGTCAATGTTGGCATTTGAGATTGCACGAAGGGGACTCTAGATATATCCCACATAACTTCTGCCCGCTGCAAAATTGAATGCCAAGCGTCACCAGCAGCCTTGCCGAAGGCATCGTCGATCGCTGCACAAGTCTTGGGGAGATCTAGATTTACAAAATCCACCCAAGTTTTATCTGCAAAGTGATAGCTAAAAGCTGGATCAACGGGCTCTAAGACAAGTGACTTTTCTAACCTCGCACCTGTCTTTAAAAAGAAATCTTTATACACCGCTGGCAGTGTGAGCAGGGATGGGCCAGTATCAAATGCATAATCGCCAATCCACTCCGTTCTGCATTTGCCACCAGTTCGATCCGATGCTTCATATATTTCAACATCATGTCCAGCGCGCGCCAATCTGGCGGCACTGACCATCCCTCCAACGCCAGCTCCAATGACCATAATTTTTGTCATGAGCTCAGCACGTTTCTTCCCCGCCACAGCAGATTTCCTCTTGATTTTCCTTGCCAGGATTTTATGATCAAAGCAATAAGAACAATCATCGATAGGGGATGTAAAAAGACGGTGCTAAACGTTGATCTAGTTCGCGCAGCGCTTACCAGACGTGAGAGAGCTAAAAGTAAGTAGCAAATCCATGCCCACCTATTCCCGCTCAGAGCAATGATGAAAGGAAAGACTCCAGTTATAAACAAGAGAGCACTTACAAAAATACTTCCCCATACTCCACCGAAGGCTGCCCATAGTGATTTTGTGTAGCCTTCAATGAGATCATGATCGGCTTCATACATTCGGCATTCACTTACAGCGCTTGCTTCAGCAACCCCGCCGATGAACTTGTGTTTGCGCAAAGCTCTAGCGAGTTCAAGGTCATCTAGTACTTCAGATTTGATGGCAGCATGCCCACCCGCAGCGATGTATGAAGATCTTCGCACGATAAAGAATTGTCCATTTGCAACAACCATGGATCTAAAAGGTAATTTCTCTGCCAGACGCAATGGAACAGAGGACATCCAAGACCATTGCAAGAGAGGTTGCATGAGCCTTTCAAGGAAGCTCACGGCGATTTGCCGCGGATAAGGCGATATGAAATCCCAATTAAGTTCACTCATTTTTCTCAGGGCAGAGTTGATTGCAGTCGGTGCAAGGCGAACATCTGCATCAAGAAATACTAGGTATTCAGCAGTAGTTGAATCTGCGAGTTGCTGACAGGCAAAATTTTTACCAAGCCAACCATTAGGTAGATTTTTTCCAACGATAATTTCAATACCTGGCAAACTTCTTGCAAGCACACCTGTCTTATCCGTGGAGTTATCATCGAGAACTTTAATTGATCGGTGGGGCAGCCCTTGGGACTCAAGAACACTTGATAGGGATGCAAGAACATTTCGCTCTTCATCGCGCATCGGCAGCAAGATCGCAACATCGCTTTGAATTTCACTCTTAATTTTTGGTTTTATTACCCTTATCGATAGGGCATTGATTATTGTTATGAGAAATGCCAGCCCAGATAAGAGAGCGATAAAAGACATATTAAAGATTAGCAGGTCTGCCAAAGCCGATCGAAAAGAAGTAGGGGATTAATACTGCTCCAAAAACAATAGCTCCGAATACTCCAACGCCTGGTCTGTGAAAGAAAAAAACATTTCCTATAAGACCAGCAAATAACGTCCACGCTAGGAAGAAATCAGGGATTGAAGTGGTGGCGCCGCCCTTCCTTCTATCCTTTGGTAGCCATGCATGCAGAAGAGCCATCAAGCCCATACCGGCAAATAACCACCCAGCAGTATTTGATAGTGGAATTTCGGGAGCATAGGGAACGTGAGGTCCAACAACTTTCCACGTCCATCTCCCAGCAGAGACCATTTGTGGGTCAAGAAAAAGATCCCACGCAGCTAGACCAATTCCGCCATATATAAATACCCAATTTTTAGTAACACGCCTAGCGGCAATGAGTAGCGGATATGTGAGCATCACCCAAGCAAAAGGAACCAAAATAGGAACACCAAATATTTGCTTACCAAGTGAATGATCATAGGAATACTTTCCAAATGGCCACCCAGTTTTAACGCCGATAGCTTCGACTGTAAATGCAAAAATTAAAACGACTATGCCCATAGTGATAGCAAAACGAAAACCATAGGCGAAGTAAGAGTGAATGAGCATCGTGACTGCAGCACAATAAACAGTTGCAATTGTTATTTCTTGTAATAACTTGTTGTGGACCAGAGGGTAGGTGATCTGCAAACCAATAGATGCAATGGTTAAAAGAATCAGAAAAAGATCTCGGCTGCGGGTGCCGCTACGCCCGGCAATACTTCGTGGTCTGTATTGGCGGATAGACATTTCTTAATTGTGCCTTACAAACCTTCAGAAATGGAGCCCCGTTTTTGAATTAATGCGAATCTTGCAAATAATTCATCCCTGTACCACCCCTGTTTTGCCGTCTCTGAGATGACCGCAGCATGTGCCTGGCCTTTATAGGCAAAGTTACGGATGCTTTCTGCATCGCTCCAGATCGAGAGAGTTCCCTGGAGCCCAATTGGCGCTTCACCAATTCCAATCGCCAATTCAAGGCCAGGAGATTGTCTTAAACTCGAGATCACCGGTGGAACAGCGCGCCAAAAAAGAAGATTCTTTCGCCATTTAATACTTGCTCGCGTTATGGCGACAACAGCCCCATCCCATTGAAAATTTGGCTCACTATGAAATGGCTGCTTGCCAGACCAGACTCCATGAACCGAGATTGGGACAAGGGTTAAACGCATTTCGTGCGCAGCAAACTTTCTCCACCCTGCAATTATTGAATCTTTATCAAATTCATCAATTTTTGAGTCATCGATAGTGATAAGCATTCCCCAGCGATACATATTGGCATCTCTAGGCGTGAATGTTTCACCTGTTCCTGTCCCAAGTAATTTAAAAAACTCAACATCTGGGTGGCGTTTGAGAGGACCACGGTCACTTTGCATATGACTAATTGCTCTCCATATATTTGCCCTCTTCACATCGAAGAGGTAAACAATCGTGCGCATCATTTGGCAACCACGGTTCTAACAATTGTAAAAATCGAGAGGGCAAAAAGTAGATAAGCAAAAGATTTACGGAGTAAATCAGCGGGCACTCTGGAACTGAAATGTGAAGCGAGAGTAGAGACGATAATTGCTGCAAAGCTAATAACAAGAGGGACGCCCCATTTGACTTGGACCCATTGACTTTGGTGTCCAAAAAATGAGGTCAAGCAGTTGATAGTAATAATAAATAGGGAAGTTCCTGCCGCCTTACTTTGTGGGGTGTTATAAAAAAGAACCAAGATAGGAATTGCTAGAAAGCCCCCGCCAATTCCGAAGAGTCCTGTCATAAGACCGATGAGTAAGGAGGTGGCAATCAGAGCACCAAGTGGCATTCTTTTTTCTAGTCTTGTTTTTACTTGTCCACCAAGCATCGATCCACCGGCAATAAATAGGACAAGAGCAAAGCCGCCCGTGAGGAGCCCAGCGGATAAATGTTTAGATAAAAGCGCACCGCCAATATTTGTTACAAGACCTAATGCCCAAATAGAGAGCGCCTCACGATAAAGGACATCTTTACTTCTTATCTTTGGGATGAGCCCGAAGAAGGCAGCTATAAAAACGACGGCAAGTGCTGCAGTAGTTGCCTGCTGTGGGTTGAAGTGAAAAACGTAGAGAAGAATCGGAACGGTGATCATCGCCCCGCCTGCTCCGACAAAGCCCAGTACTGATCCTATAAATGCCCCGAAGATAAGGGAGAGGATGACGTGGGTAAGACTCACGGAGTTAGTTTGCCGTAGATGTCAGTTAAATGGCATATAACTGTTCATGGGTAATCTGAAGAGTTCTAACACTTAATTGTTAAAAGGAGGTGACTATGGCCGCAGATGAAGATATATCGACGATTTTGCATGTGGACATGGATGCCTTCTTCGCCTCTGTTGAGGAACGAGATGACCCGACTTTAAAAGGCAAGCCAGTTGTGGTCGGCGCCGGAATTCGTGGGGTAGTGGCCGCCGCAAACTATGAAGCTCGTAAATATGGAATTCATTCTGCAATGCCTGTGAGCCATGCAAAGCGACTTGCTCCGCATGCAATTTTTATCCCTCCAGATCATGGCCGTTATACAGAAGTTTCAGAGCACATCATGGAGATTTTCAATCGCTTTAC
>JGI24890J29729_1000878_pt1 | contig 15892 bp, 12 predicted proteins | sample FreactcultureFD7_FD_29729 | JGI IMG/M metagenome (IMG submission 29729)
TTGAGGCGCCAGTAGGATCGGAAGCGGAAGAAGGGATGTGAGGTCTAGCTGGAGAAGGATGTCGACGTTGGCTACTAGTCGAAGAAGATGAACGAGGATCGTGGAGAGGGGAGAAAGGAGCGACGAGACCTGAAGCTCGGTAAGGACTAGGAGGTCGACGAATTCCACTTCCTCCGCTACTCTGGCTCAACCTCCTCGAATTTGATGCAGAAGATGGCGAAGGAGGTCTCATCGACGACGAAGGGTGGCATTGAAGGTATCCTCCATTGAGATTGACCGAGTAGCTCGAAGGTTCTAAAGAAGGAGGAACGGGTAGACCTTGATAATTCGCCAAACTCGACATTCTCCGACCGGTGTTGTACCTCACTCCTCCAACCGATATAGGAGGTCGACTCGTGTCCTGAATAGGAATCTCAAAGCTCTTCTCGAAACTTTCGACACTCCCATCTGAAATCGCTTCGTCCAGATTCAATGCACGCGCTTCTTCGCTCTGCTTGTACCGTTCGATCGCTGCTCGCTCAGTTCTCATAAGCTCTTGATCGTTGTGTCGAAGAGCCCATTGGAGATTAGCGTTACGTTGAGCGAGGTAGCTTGAGCCGTGGAAGGATGAAGAAGGGGAGATAGGGATAGGTCGAGGAAGAGGTTGAATCGTCGTCGAAGAACCGAAACTTGAACGCCTTGTGCTTGGTCGAATGGTTGAAGAGGGAGAAGTGGCGATAGGAGAAGTCGGAGTCAGATATGAGTAAGAGTGCTTGTCGGGGCAGAATGAAGTATTGACGTTGGGTTTTGGGTGAGCGAGGTGAACAGATGGAGCTCTTCTCATCATGCTCCCTCCTCCATTCAAGGAGTGAGAACCGGAAGAAGGGGATCGGGGAGAAGGGAGCTGGTTGTTGCCGGAGAAGGAAGATCGTCGAGAATAGGACATTGAGGAGGATAGTTTCGAAAGTTTGAAGGGGGAAAAGAGTCCTTGAAGAGTCCAGTCTAGCTATAGTCTATCCAGAGGTCAGCTCTTTATCTATTGTGATGTCATGAACAGGTCACGGGATGTCCTTACTTGGGTCAAGTGAGAAATGATGAAGAGAGAAATTTGGCAAACCTCACTCAACAATGTCACCTTGCTTGCTCTACTCAGCACAGCTGATGGTGTTAAGGGTACAGAGAGGTCAAGAGAGATCTGTGGAGAGCGAGAATGAGGAGTAGAGTCAGTTGTGTAGCTTTGTGACGGTCCGTACAGGAGAAGTGCATTCAATCCTTTTTCAGTTCTCTCCATCACTTTGCACCTTCCTGCTCTTCTGCTTTCCACTACTATATCCTATCTTTATTCTCGGTATACGCGTCATCCACGCCTCTTCATCGGCACTCCATACGGATCCGCGGCGGAGAAGACTTGGTTGAATGAATAGGGAAGAGGGAAAGAGGTGGGGACTCACAAGAAAGGGTTCCTGAACGAGGTCGCTTGAGGATGCTGCTTGGCGCTAAAGACGAGAAATTGCTGGGAGGAAAATAGAAGTTTGGGGGAAAGGAAGGAAAGAGAAGAGTGGGCTCAAAATCGCAAACGAGGTGCTTTCGCAAACTTACAATCGTCCTTCTTTGTCTTTTTGTTGTCTTCAGGATTGTCGACGACCAAAAACTGTCTACCTCGTGACTACATACTGTTTGGAGTCACCTGATCAAGGAGGTACGAAGGGATGTTCTTGCGAAAGTCGAAACATCAGAAATATTCAATTTCTGAGCTTGACAACCTTCTCTCTGGCTCGTTCTGCTGCATAGTTCTGTCATATGGTACGCTCTATACACTCTCCTTGCGAAAGGTGCTGTAGAAAGGATGCATTTATCCCAACACGTTTCTCCCACTGGTGCGAAGATCGCTTCTCTTCCTTCTCTTTTCACTTATCTCAACAACATACACCAAAATGGCACCTTCAGTTCTCCTCCTCGCTATGGGTAACCCCCTCCTTGATATGCAAGTCGTCGACTCGCCTGAACTCCTGGAGAAATACAACCTCAAACCCAACGATGCTGTTCTCGCCGAGGGTAAGCAATCAGAGATGTAAGAACACTTTCAATCTCATTCACCTCATACTCTCCGCTCTCCGCTACCTGCTCAGGCTCAGCCGAGCGTGATGGGGAAAAGTCGAATGATGAAGAGTCCATTTGCTGATCTCACCGGCATATCTCTCTTGATTAGCTACGATGACCTCGCAAAGAACTTCAAAATCCAATACGTTGCTGGTGGAGCCGCTCAAAACGCTGCTCGAGGTGCTCAAGTAAGTTCTCCTTTCTCCCACCTTTTATTTCCTCCCCTCTACGCATTCGCTGACCTTGGTCTCGCTACAGTACGTTCTCCCCGAGGGCTCGACTGCTTATCTCGGAGCTGTCGGTTCCGATGGACTCGCCGATCAATTGAGGGCTGCCAACGACAAGGAAGGCCTCCAATCCTTCTACCAAGTCGTCGCTGACAAGCCCACTGGTGCTTGCGCTGTCGTTATCACTGGTCACGACCGGTAAGCTCCTCTGTGCTTCTACGAACGAGGGAAAGCGCTCAAAAGGAGGATACTGACTTTTTCGTTAAGCTTGATAGATCCCTCTGCACCACCCTCGGTGCTGCTGAATCCTTCTCTCCTTCTCACCTCGAGAGGCCCGAGATCAAGGAACTCATCGATCAAGCCAAGAGCTACTACCTCGGCGGTTTCTTCCTCACTCACGGACTCGAGAGCGCTCTCACCCTCGCCAAGAAGGCCGCTGAGCAAAACAAGGTCAGTCTACACGATTCAACGAAGCAGTTCTCATAGTCAAGCGCGTACTGACTCGGATCGTGCTTTGCGCCGATTGACAGCCCTTCGCTATGAACCTTTCTGCTCCTTTCATTCCTCAATTCTTCAAGTCCCAAGTTGACGAGATCCTTCCTTACGTCGATGTCCTCATCGGTAACGAGTCCGAGGCTGAGGCATACGCCACCGCTCACGACTGGAACGTAAGTTTGCAGTTCTTTTTTCCCCAGCTGTTTCCCCTCGTTCTCGCTCACCTTTCGAAACTAAATCGACAGACCAAGGACATGTCTGAGATCGCCAAGAAGCTCGCTGCCTCGACCAAGTCCAACTCTACTCCTCGTACCGTCATTATCACCCAAGGAGCCTCTTCTACCATCGTCGCTTCCACCGATTCCGACTCTACCCAAACCTACCCCGTCGAGGCCCTCCCCAAAGACGCCATCGTCGATACCAACGGTGCCGGAGACGCTTTCGCTGGAGGATTCCTCGGTGCTCGTGCTCTCGGAAAGAATGTTGGAGAATCAGTCGAGGTTGGTCACAAACTCGGAAGGATGAACGTTCAACTCTCCGGACCTACTTTCAAGTTCCCCAAGGAACAAATTGTCTAAGTTGAAGGTATGGAGGAGCAGGGGAGGCAAGGAACAAGAAGGGGAAAAAGAACGCAGGACGTTCAACCGGTTTACTTTGGGATGATGGAGAGAGTTGAAGAGCTCAACCTCGGACACTATATAGTACATCTATCGAAATAGAACATAAACATCAAGCAGTATACTTCTTGCCGTCTCGATTGACTCTGTCGAGAGGGCCCACGAAAGAGAGAAAAAGAGAACGACCTCGCGCGGAAACCTCGACGCAATTCACATCATTTTCACCTCGATTGCCAAGTTCTTTCCTCGTCCTTTCTCTTACATAGCTTTTAATCCCACCTAAGCAGCATCTGCGAGTCAAAATCACCGTCGGCGAAGTTCGGATGCGTTTCGAGGCGAAGCAGCGAGAGAGAGCTTGCTTTACGACTCTTTTCGCCAATGCCACCAGGGCAAGCACAAGATCACAAGATGAACTACAATCACAATCAAGCAGAACCTAGTCAAGAACCGACGGCTTCGGCTTCAGGCGCAAAAGATGAGGATGGGGAAAGGGAGAAGAAACGGCCCAAACGAACCTACCGAGCGTGCCAGCCATGCCGTAGTGTGAGTTGATCTATCTCTACAACCTGTCAAGAGCTCTATCGCTGATGTTTTCGCTCACTTTCGATTGATTCGCGGGGAACTTGTTTGCAGAGGAAGCTAAAGTGTGACCTAGGTGAGCTGCTCTCTTGCTATACTCTAGTATGAATACGTTCAGCCAGCTGACCGCTCCCTCTTCCGTTCTGTGCAGGTGAGCTGTCGTGGCTTCTTCCCCTTCGATTATTTCGGATTCGGCTTCGTTAGCGTTCTTCCGCAACTGACTCCCTACCCTTTCGTACGTCTCGTAGGTGACCCTGAGAACCCTTCTGAACCACCCTGCAGAAGGTGTCGTCGAGAATCGCGTGAATGCGTTTTCGTCGTTCGTCAAAACAAGAATCAACCGCCAACTATCGAAGTCACTGAGAATGGCTCGGTCCCAGTCTCCTCAACAGCTCCTCAACGACCACAAGGCAAAAGAAGGAAGACACAATCGAGTGCGCACGAAGGAGATGGGGTCAAAGAGGAGAGGAAAGGGTTCAGGGAAGGATCCGAGAGTTCTCAAGATCCGACTACTTCGAACGAAGGGAGGAACAGTTCGGCCCCGATCAAAGTAGGGAAACCTGAAGTGGCAGGATATTACTTTCATCCGCCGCCGCGAGGTGGTGTTTCGGGAACCCCTCAACCTCCAATTCTCCCTCCTCCCGTCGCTTCGACCTCGACTTACCGACATCCTCCTCGTCCTCGATCTGTCTCCCTCGACACTCATATGCCTCATCTTCCTCATCCCGCTTTCGAAGACGAGTACGATGAGATCGACCACGAACACGATGCAACAGCCGGGAATGGAGGTGGACCGAGCAATGCGAACGTTCTCCTTTCCTCGACTCTCCACAATCCTTCAGACGCCCTTCGACTACTCGCTACCGCTTCTTCTCTCCGCTCGACTGGACAGAATGACGAAGGACGGTCAGAGGACAGAGCTATGCCTGATGCGAGCGAAGCTTCGGATTCAGATGCTGGTCCGGCAAGAAACGGAAAGGGTACAGGAAAAGGCAAGGGCAAGGGCAAAGGAAAAGAGGTACCCAATAACGGCGGGGGTTTGGGAAGACAGGATTCAAACGAGGGAAGATGGGAGAGATTCGTTCCCGTGGCAGAGGGAATGTTGAGTATCGCCGAAGCCGAAGTATTGCTGTCTTTGTATGTCTACTCTTGGTGGACTATCTCCTTGAGCGACAAGCTGATCTTGACTTGACTCACAGCTTCGAAACGGAAATGTCCCCCCTCTATCCACTCTTGTCACCCCTTACTTTCTCCCCTTCGCATCTTCCCCATCTTACCTCAACCGAATCTCTTCTACTCGCATCAATGATCACTATCTCAGCAAGGTATTCGGCCCTCCCCTCTCCCGCTCGAGCTCGAGCGATTCACAAATCAGTCGCCGATTACATCCGAGATGAGTTGATCGGTCTTCTAGATGGAAGCGGCGAGCTCAGGCACATCTCAAGTGTCGAAGCGCTGCTACTCCTCACTGAATGGCCGCCGGTCGCGGATAGGAGGAAAGGAAAGAACAAGAGAAGAGGTGATCGATATGGAGGAGAAGCCGAAGAGGAAGCGCCGAATGGGAGCGCAGACGAAGCCGCTGAGCTTCTCAGGACGAGTACTCAATACGACGGGATGTCTTGGTCTTTCATCGGTATGCTTTCCACTCGAATCTAAATTGCTCTCTAGGCTGACGCAGACCCTCTCAATTCTTTTCTCAGGTTGCGCTGTTCGACTTGCTCAAGAACTTGGTATCCACAACCTTTACTCGTCAGCATCAGAGAGGAAGGACGACGCTATCAGTTGGCACGAAGAGCGATGTTTACGAACTTGGATTTGTTCGTTCCCTACTTCCATCTTGTCCTTACGACAGCCGCACTGACAAGTTTCCCTCGCTTCAGATTGCTACAACGCCGATCGACATGTTTCCGTCCGTCTAGGTAGGAATGCAGTCATTCAAGCTTGTGAGCGCCCAGATTCTCGCCGATTCAAGCTACCACGAACTGACTTCCTTCTCGTCGATAGATATGTCATCGTCTTGGTGGGAACAAGTTACAAGTCGAGCGAGTGGAAACGTTCGAAGAGAGGGATATGACGAAGTGTGGGCAGAACGATCTTTGCCTCAAGGTCTGATTGCAGCTGTACGCTCTTTTCTCAGCGACTTCGTCTTCTCAAGGCCGGCTGTACTGACTCGTGAACGCGCTACCTCAGCTCATGGGAACGATTCAAGAACGACTTTATCCGAACAAAGAAATCACTCGCTCGATGCTTCGAACTGGACATTGGGAAAGTTTCATTCGTTCACTAGACCACGAGCTTCAGATGATGACGTTCAAAGCGAAGAACATGTTGCGTGAGTTGAACTTCTTCACCACAATTGCCCAAAACGAGTAGCGCTGATCTTCGTCTCGACTCACAGAACAACAAAATGTCGAGGCAACGCTACTTCAAATTGAGTTCGAGTATGTCCGACTCTACGGAAACGCTATAGCACTTCGAGCACTGCAAGAGCGATTGCGACGAGCTGTCAAGGTCAGTCGAGAACGTCAGTTCAGAGCATTGTCCGAAACTAACTTGACTTTCTTTTGCCAGTCGAACGATCTTTGGTTCGTATCGCCGTCACTACTCAATTTACAAGAAGGTCAATGGGTCATCGACGCCCTCAATGCCGCTCAATCCATCCTCAATCAGACTGTATCTTTCCTCGCCCCGAAAGGATACCTCAGAGTTGCGCCATCGCGTATTTTTCAACGTATCCTTTTTGCAGCTACCTTCCTTTACAAGGTGGGTCGATCATGCTCACTTCTCTGATCAGCTATAGCTGATCCCAGCTACCTTTCGTTGTAGGCACTCGCCGTTGGTGTCGTCGAACATGGTCAATCGAAAGTGCTGGGTTTACTCGATCAAGCAATCGCCGCTCTTCACGACTCGGCCGTCGATCGACAACACATTGCGCGAGGCTTCGCTGCACTCCTTCGTCGACTCCAAGCTCAATGCAAGCCGACTCTACTCTCCCGAGCAGGAGTTCGACCAGGACCCGACGACACTCACGAAGGCCCCGTAGCTGTCCCGTCAGCGCATCCTTCACCTCAACGGCAACTCGCTCATCCTGAAGCTCAGCTTCACCATCCACCTCCCGCTGACCCTCTCGCCGCTGTCACTCTCCCATCTCTCCCTCGATCAGCCGAAAATCATGCTGGACCTCTTCCTCTGCCTCCACCCCTCGATCACGCTCAACATCCTCCAGCTCACGCTTCACAATCTGCTTTCAACTGGTTCCCGCTCGACCCCGTCACAGCACCGAATGGACTTGATATTCGAACGGAATTCCCAGAAGAATTCGATTGGGATCCAGCTGCTGCTGCCCTCGCTGTTGGAAAGGAACAAGACTTGCTATTCCAGAGTCTATGGGGTGGAGCAGGAGCGAGTGGATTCGGAGGAGATCAGCTAAACCCTGCGCTCAACTTGTTTGGAACTTTGGTTGGAGACGAATTTGGCTTGGATTATTGAGGAGTTATACTTTTGAGTTGCCATCCAGAATGTCATCGATCTGAACTGCTACTATGCCTCTCGAGAGCATGAGAAGATCTCAACGAGACCTCATTCTACCAAGTCTACTCAATGCCACTCTCGACAACTACTCTCGTCACAATTGTGAACAAAGACAAGCGAGATTTCAATTGCTGCCGGTCAGTCCCGACACTTCAAGCGATTCAAGTTGTTTCCTTCTCGATCCCTAACCACATTCGTCAAATTCCTCGAACCCCTCTTCGTATTCAGCCAAGATGGCTTGTTCCTCGTCGAACTCATCCTGAACCCCGATCGCTTCTACCGCCGTTCCCTCCACTTCGATTCCTTCCTTCTCAGCAAGCTCGATAAACTCGACTAACCCTTCTTCATCGAATTCATCGGTCCAGTCCGGCAAAATCCAATCAGGATAAACATCCATCATGTCACAATCGACATCGTAGTAAGGCTCTTCCTCGTCTTCGATCCTGGTTCCTACCATTCCCTCGACATTGTTCAATTCGAGCCCCTTGAGAGTCTTGTGTTTCGTGTCTCCGGTGACGAGCTTGGTGAGTTCGGAGAGAGAGACTTGAGCGTCTGGCTCGAAGGTGAGGGAAATAAGGGGGAGGGCTTGGAGTGAGGAGAACGTAGCGGGAGTGGCACGACCGCCGAAACTCAAGAATTCCAACGAGATCAATTTCGTCAACTTTACCAGATCACTTGGTACGGGTCGACTGGCTTGGTTGTGCTGCGGCAAGGCGAGTGAGAGACTTTGCAGCTCCTCCGGTTCGAAGAATCCATCGATAAGGTGATAAATTCGAGCAGTTTTCGAGGTGTCGGTGAGGGAAATGGCGAAGAGAACCCCGAAAGAGAAGAGAAGAGCTTTGACGGATGGTAGACTGGCGGAGAGGGGACCATCGAGGGAGACATCGACGACTTTGCTGAGGAAAGGGAGGATTTGAGGAAGCGGTTTTTCGTANGGTTGAATCGATTTCGGAGTACGCCAAACGACNATNNTGACGAACTCGAGCTCGGAGTAGTACTGGAGAGAAGTGTAGAGGGCAGGATGGAATGGATCGGCAGTGGTGCGGAAAGTCGACGCGAGAGTGAGGAAGGTCAAGTTGGGGAAGGAGGAGGCTGCAACGGTCGAGTCGAGAAGGAGCATTGCGAGTCGGGAAGAGCCGTATAGGTGAAAACTGGTGAGTTTAGGCATTTTGCGGAAGAGAAGCTTGACTAGCTTGTTTGAAGGAGTTCCAACATCTTTAACTTCCTTTGCCATGTCCTTCGTTCCAGTCTCACGGTCGATGCTGACTGAGAAGAACCTGGCGTGTACGAGTGCCTCTGGTCGACGTTGTGCTATCATGCAGAGCCTTTCGAGGGACTGATAGGATCGCGCAGTGAGTTTTGGAAAGAGGAGGCGTTCTTGGAAAGGGAGAAGAGATTTCGAAAGAGGGGTTGTAATCGGTGACTTGTAATCGTGTGATTTCTCGAAGATGTCGTCTAGTAATTCTGGAGGGAGAAGGGAGAGGTAATCGGGATTCTGAGGAGCAACAAGGAGAGAACCGTGAGCAGAAAGAGGAGGAGCGAACGAGGAGCGAGACTCACCTTGTTATCACTCATGGTAGACTATGTAGCTCTCTTGTATGTCTTTGAAGTGGATCTGAGATTTTTTATCAGTGAGAAGTGAAAGGTAAGAAAGAGAGAAAGAAAGTCATAAGAATTCGACTCTGACTCGAACCACCTCACAAGGAACGACTGACTCAGGCATATCAAGTAAAATAGTGTTTAGAGATCTAAGAGACGCACTCAGAGTACTATCAAGTGAGTACTCATCGTCTCTCATTCTCTCCCACTTTTTCCATCTCGGAAGGGCTCCAACTCCTCTCTCACAACGTGGATAGCGATGGAGAGTATATGGATAGGCTAGTAATATACTGAAACAGCTTCCTCCAATCTTACAGATCCAACAAGATGTCCACTTCTCCTTCACTCCCTCCCGATTCCCCTTCCTCCGATTCCTCCCCCTCCCTCCCCTTCAGACCCTTCTCCCGCCTTCCTACTGAGCTCGTACAACATATCATCGAATCGACTGTGCCCCTCAGCTTCTACTCCAAGACCTATCACGACCGTCAAACCACACTTCGCTCCCTCTGCCTCACGTCTCGCCTCTTTCGTCAAATCGCCCAACCCGTTCTATTCGCCGTAGTCAAGCTCGCCCCTGGTACACAGCATANTCTGTTCGAGAAAGAAGCAGACAAGGATGGCGCAGCGAAGTGGACGCAAGAGTTGGCCGTCAAATGCTCGATTATTTACCCCGGACAAAACGACGTCGAACCATTGCTGAAGGTCTATACCGGTCTTCGAACGCTTGCATTGAGTGCTTACGGAGGAGCATTCCACCTGAACCAGCTTTCGCGGCTCGACAGTAAGTAAGCGCTTCACTTGACCGTCAACGAAAGTTTTTTGCTGAGATTGCGGACTGCAGACTTGTCTGTACTCAGGTTATCTCGCCTCGAGTTGCACGATCCAGTACACTGTGTCCTTACAAGCCTGCGAGAACTGAGTCTACTCGCTGTCAAAGTCAAGGCGCCTCTACACCACGTCCTCAATCCCTCTGCCTTCCCGTCTCTCCGAGCCCTCTCCTTCTGGGCCATCTACGCAAAGGATCTCTCGGAACTTCAGGTGACCTTCGACCTGTTTGACAACCAGCTCGATATCGTATCTCTCGGCAACGAATCTTTAGCTCATCTTTCGGGGAAAGTCCTCAAGCACTTGCAAACGAAGACTCTATGGGATCAGGACCTCGCGGCACTGACTTCGTTCCCGAATGTTCCATACTTACGTATCTTCTGCGAACTGCCATTCTCGCTCCAAGACATCCTCTATTTCACATCTACCGTCGAAATCACTGCGACGCCTCTCCCCTCTCTTCTTTACCTTCCTTCCGATTTCGACCCCTCAGCCCATCTGGACTCCGCTTACGTTCAATCACTCGTCGACTTTGCGGCTGCTTGTAAGGAGCGAAAGGTGGAAATCGTTTACGAACAGCAAGCGGCGAATTGGGAGTTCGATCTGGGTTTCTCGCAGGACTTCTGGAGGAGGATGAAGGTTCAGAAGAGTGTAAAGGGTCAGTAGGTGACGCTAGGAAGGACGGGACAGGAAATCGGAAAGGAAGAGTGAACGCTTGTTTGGAACATAAAAAGCTTGAAGTTTGCAGAATACAGTACATTTCCCTGGTTATCTCTGCTTTCTCTGCCTCGAGTGCCCATCTTCGCGTCTCGTATAGAGTCAGGCCATAGTTTGACGAGACTCTTTCTCAACTCTTCCTTTCGAATTAGTACCTGGACTCGAGAGTTTGCCGCAGTCCAAGCTGTCTCTCATCGAGTCATCTCTCCATTGTGCACAATTTGCGTAGAGAGGCAAGCAAACATCGACTACGAGCCAACTATTTCAACAATTCAGGCCAAATTCAAGCGATCTTCCTCTTTCCTGGCCCTCTTCGCTCATTCAGACTCGCTTTGACACTCCCCGTATAGCTCAAGCTTCGACTCCTCCTCCTCATACGCTTCATTCACTCCAATCGCCTCCACCGCTGTTCCATCCACTCTGATTCCTTCCTTCTCCGCAAGCTCAATGAATTCAACCAGTCCCGCCTCGTCAAAGCCCTCGGTCCAATCAGGTAAGAGCCAATCAGGGTGAATACTCCATGATTCCTCATCTTCATCCCAGTACGGTCCCGTTTCGTCATTAATTCTCGTTCCAATCTTTCCTTCGACATGATCAAAGTGAATTGTCGACAAATGCTTGTGCTTGGTCCGACCAGTACTCACACGCTTCAACTCGGGAAGAGATACCTCAGCTCCTTCTGCGAAAGCTAAACTACGAATGGGCAGTGCGTGGAGAGAAGAGTACAACGAAGATGCCGTGGTTGCGATGGAGCCGCCGACGATGAGCCTTTGTAGTGTCGAGAATGTTTTGAAGTTGTCCGACAAGTCGACGGAGGCCGTGATATCGTTTTCGCTCTGATGGGCGAGGCCGAGGACGCGAAGGTATCGAGGGGCGTCGAGTCCAGCGAGTATTTCGGGGAGACGGGATGTCGGCGCAGTATCGACGAGTGATAGGGCGTACAGCGGTCCGAAAGTGCAGAGTATGCAGTGCAAAGAATCTTTGCTGGTACTGAGGGGTCCTTCGAGGGAGAAGTCGATGATGGAACCTAAGAAGCGAGGGGGTTTGGGGAGAGGGGGACCGGGGTGAATGCTGTCGCCAGACCTCACGACGACCAATTCGAGGCGTCGGAGTGCGGTGTAGTGGTGTAGATGGAAATAGAGAGCGGGACAGAAAGGATCTTTGAGGGGTTTGAACGTGGAGCTGAGAACGAGATAGGACATTTTTGAGAACGAAGAGGTAGCGACATTGGGGTCACCGACGAGGAGGGCGAGGCGACAGGATCCACAGACGAGTACCGAAGTGACATTCTCGAGTCGACGGTAGAGGAGCTTGACATCTTCGTCCGATGGGAAATCGCGATCTTTCGATTCTCGAGCGTCTGTTGTCGAATCCTTCTTGATTTTGATGTCGATATTGAGTACCTTGGTTGCCAATAAGAGGTTCGGTCGTGACTGTGCAATTGTACAGAGATTGGCGAGGGTTTTGTAGGAGGAGACGAGAAGAGTATGGAAGAGAGCGCGTTGTTGGAAATGAAGAAGGAATTTCGAGATCGGAGTGACAAGGGTCTGCTTCGATTCGTGTGCATGGTCGAAGATCTCGTGGATGAGTTCGGCAGGGAGGGAAGAGAGGCGATCCTGAGAAAGCAAAGCGAGCCGTGAGCAAGGCAAAAAGAAGCGAAAGGGGAGTGAGACTCACCTTGATATCACTCATGATAGACTATATGACTCTCTTGTATATCTTTGAATCGAATCCGAGGTGTTTAAGGTGAGAGAAGTGAAAGGTAGGAATTTGGAAAGAGAGAAGAAACTCGACTCTGACTCTGACCACCTCACAAGAATCGACTAAACCAAGCAGAGAGATTAGATCAAGACTGTAATAGCTATTGCGCGTGCACAGAGCACTATCGAGTGAGTCCACATCGTTTCTCATTCTCTCCCACATTGTCATCTCGGAAGAGTCACNACTCCTCTCACACGACATGGACAGCGATGGAGAGTACCTAGATAGTGCAAGAGTACACTAACACAGCTTCCGTTTGTCCAACAGATCCAACAAGATGCTTTCTCTTCCCTCTCTTCCTGCCGATTCTTCTTCCTACCCCTCCCTCCCCTTCAGACCCTTCTCTCGCCTTCCCACCGAGCTCGTACAGCACATCATAGAATCTACCTCATCATCTTACTACCACCCAGATACTTATGTCGAACGTCAATCCACTCTTCGCTTCCTTTGCCTCACATCTCGCCTCTTCTTTCGACTGGCTAAACCCCGATTGTACGCTGTAGTTCGACTCATTCAGAGGGAGCAAGTCAAAGTGTTCCGAGACACAGAGCAAGATAGGGCGAAAGTGATTGGAACCTTCGAACTTGTGCTCAATGGTTTCGGGTTCAAGGCGGATTTCGACGACCTCTACCCTCTTCTGGCCGTCTCTTTCAGCCTGCGCTCCATCAGACTCGAACACTTCTCTGACGGAATAGATCTTGCCACCTTCTCACGCTTGAAAAGTATGTCTCATGCTTCTACTACCATTTCGCAGCTAGCACTAACGCAAGTCGGGGTCAGCAGATCTGACGACCTTGCGAATATCGAATTCACGGCTCTACGCCACCGATACTTTTGCACTGTCTCGAGTGGAAGAGCTGAATCTGGATGGCGTTTCTTCGGACGTTCGCATCGAAGAAATCGTCTCGCCGTCGACGTTCCCAACTCTACGAGTCCTCTCGTTAGCCGACGTTCAAGCTCATGGACTGAGTGCATTCGTCCGGAAACTGGAACCTCAGCTCGACCTTATTTGGATGGACGAGGACGACATGGACAGACTCGACCCAGACGTTTTCGACAAAATCAATCGGAAAACTCTGTTCGACCAACTCGGCAAACATGGCTTGCCTCTCCCGAACGTCAGATCTTGTCGACTTTGGGAGTCCCAACGCTCGGGATACTCGACCTTAGACTTAGAAGAGCTGGAGGAAATCGTTCGAGCGACGTCCACTCCTCTCCCCTCCGTCCTCTACCTCGCCGGCTGCCATTCTCCCGACCCTCACGACCCTGCTCTTGAAGATTCCCGTCAGCGATTCCGAGTGGTCTGCAAAGAACGAAACATGGAGGTGATCTACGAAGCAAAGCCGGATTGGAGGGGCGATTTTGGGCGTCCCCAGGGGTTCTACAGAAGGATGAGAGGAGGAAGGGGAGCAAAGGTACCTGAGAAGTAAACGAGATGGGAGGTAGTGCGGGTCGGAAAAGTAGATTAGGAAGAAGTGAGCAGGAACTTGGTGTAGAATCCGATCAGTGTTGCTTTATTCTTCTCGTCGAAACATTGTTTCCTCTCACGATACGTCTACTTTCGATAGTGCGCAAACGAAGAGACATGACAGCCGCGAATAAGCCGTTTAATCGAGATTGCAGTCATGCTCGTTCCGTTCGAATTCTTCTCAACTCCTCAAACCGCCTTTCTTATCCTCTAGTAGATTCATCTTTTTCGCTCTCCTCATTCCGAGCCTCCCGCTGAACCTCTCTGACTTCTCCAAGACTCGCGTTCACTCCCCGTTGATTCCGCTCCGATTTCGGCTCCATCGAGGTTGAGATTGAGAAGAGGTCGAGTTCAATGAGGCGATGACTTTGATTGAAGAGCGGAGTAGTTTGCTGAGGGTGGTCGGAAAGGCTGAGAGTGCGATATAGAGGGAAGAGGTCAAGAGGCGAAGAGGCGAAGAGGCGAAGAGGCGACGAGAAGAAGAGATGGAGAGGGGAGAACAAGAAGAGGTGAAGAGAACACGATGGAGTGCAGAAGTGATTTGACGAAACGGCGAGCGTCCCAAGAGACTCGTCGTACTCCAAAACGTCTGACCAGCTCCCGCCACGGGTCACCTTCGTTCATTCCGATAAGGTTTCATCACCAGCTCGACATAACTTCCCTCCGATAATGCAGTTGGCCCAATTTCTCGCTCTCCTCTTCGTATTCCTGCTCTATATCGAATGCCTCCGTCGCAGTTCCCGTCACTTCAATCCCTTCTCGCTTCGCAACCTCCATAAACTTGATCAAACCCGCTTCGTCAAACTCCTCCGTCCATTTTGGCAGAATCCAATCAGGAGGTTCCTCCAGGTCGTCCAGCTCATCGTCATCGTATGGTCCCTCGATTCGGGTTCCTCGCGCCCCCTCCACGTTGTCGAAAACGATCCCTATCATCTGATCCATCTTGCCAGAACGGATGAGTTCGGTAAGCTCTTGAAGTGAAGGGTCCGCTCCTTGTTCGAATAAGAGATAGTCGACCGAGAGAGTACCGAGGGCGTCGTAGACCGAGGGTGAAGATAAATCGCATTCTCCGGAGATTGTGAGGTATCCGAGATTGGGGAAGAGTCGAGAGAATTTGGCCAAAGCATCGACGATGTTATCTCGGGGCGGATGAGAGGGTGTGAGCAAACGATCAAAGCCGAGAGCCCAAAGTTGAGGCTGGACGTCGAATCCCGAGACGATTTCGTAGAGACGGGAAGAACCGGATGTATCGTAGAGGTGAATCGATTCGAGGGATTCGCGAGAGTTGACGAATTGTGTGACAGACGCTCGGCACGTGGTAAGCGGACCTTTGAGGGTGATATCGGTGAGCTTGCTCAACATGGAGGGGAAGGGTGAACGAGGTTGCGAGAGAGGCTTGACGCGAGAGGGGCTTCGATCCACATTGAGGTAGAAAGTGTCGAGATTGGGGTAGTGAGAGAGAGCTGTGTAATGTGAGAGGTCGAATGGATCATCAAAGTCGGAGAAGCTGGAATGGAGGGAAAGTTTCGTGAGGTTAGGAAAGATAGGATGGGCGATTTCGGAATCGAGGATCAAAGACGAAAGTCGAGGCGAGTAGATGTAGAGATCCCTGACGTGTGCAAGACTCTGGAAGAACGTGCAGATCTCTTCGTTCGAGGGGGCGAAATTGTCGTCGAGTTTGCCGTGGCTTTCTCTGTACATCCAAATCGTGATAGACTCCGTATGCAAGAATGGACTCTGCTCGCGCTGAGCTGCCACGCTCGCTTGCGAGAGCTTCTCGTAGGAGTCAAGTCGAGCGCCTCGGAAGAGGCGACGTCGTTGAAATGGGAGTAGCCGTTTCGACAGCGGAGATCGTAGTCCATTGTCCGATAGGGCCAGGTTGTCGAAGATGAGTTGAGTGATCTCGGGAGGGAAAAGAGCGAAGGAATCCATCTGCTCGGAGAGGAGAGAAACGATGAGTAAAGAACGAGAATTGCGGGTAAGCAGCAGACTCA
>JGI24890J29729_1000880_pt1 | contig 15865 bp, 8 predicted proteins | sample FreactcultureFD7_FD_29729 | JGI IMG/M metagenome (IMG submission 29729)
CAACAGTTTAGCGAATATGCGTATGTTCGTATGCGCGGTCGTCAGATGGCGTTTAAAATTGAATCTAATAGGGTCGATGTGCAGTGGCAATTAGGCGTACCCCGTATTGATATTAGACCCGACGGAAGAAGATAATGTCCACCCCAAATACTGTAGCCCCACGGCTACCCGTTGCACCCATAGAATACGACCAGCGTTTTATGGAAGAGTTTCTTCGTATCTTGCGTTTATATTTTGCGCAATTAGATAATAATGGCCCCATCCAAGGTACTACGTTAAACTTAAGCAGTATCAATCAAACGACTAACGCCCCCATAGTGTCAATTCCAACACAAGCTAGTTTGGCTACTTTAAGAACGGGCGATGTGTATTATGACACCACTGCAGGCAACGTACTAAAAATCAAGACATGACAGCCGCGCTATTAAAACCTCAATTTAAGCATAACGTACAGACCGTTTCGGCTGGGTTAAAAGACCTTATTGCCATAGGTGCCTTTAAATCGGCGGAGGATACCTTAAAGCTAACCCACCATTTCACCAGTATGAACGAAAAATATGGCTGCGGTTTGTACGCTAGAGAGCTTTTTATCCCCAAAGGTTCGCTAATTATTGGTAAAATACACAAACAACATCATCTGAATATTGTGTTAAAAGGTAAAATATCGGTCGTAACTGAAACCGGCAAAAAGTATTTTGAAGCCCCCTGTATATTTGATGCTTCTCCCGGAAGTCAAAAGGTTGGCTATGCTGAAGAAGATACGATATGGGTAAACGTCCATTTAACAGAGCATTTAGGTGAAGATAAACTAGAAGCGATTGAGGCCGAGGTAATTGCCCCTTCGTATGAGGCACTGGAAAACCAAGCGCAGATGACGCTGGAACTGGAATAGGGAGCAAGATATGGCATGGATAGACGTAGGCATAGCAGCCGTAGAAGGCGGTAGTGAAGTAGGCGCGGGCGCAGCCGGTGCTTTTGATTTAGGCGCTTATGGTTTAGATGCCGGTAGTTTTGGCGGCGGCGCTTTTGATGTAGGTAACTTTAGTGCTATGAACTCTATTCTCGGTGGTGCGGGTGAAGGTCTTGGTGGTCTATTGGGTTTGGGCGGTAATGGTACATTAGGTTCTGTTGGCGGTTCATTTGCAGGTCAACCCGGCTTTACAATGTCTGACCTTGCTTCTAACGCTGTTGCAGGCGGCGAAGGCGCGGGTGGTGCGGGCGTTAATGCGGCTCAAGTATCCGGTGTTCAAAATGCCGCTACTAGCACTGGTGCTGGCGGGTCTGCGGTTCCTAGTGCGGCTAGTTTAACCCCTGAACAATTTACAGCCGCCGGTACAGGCAATCCATACACAAGCGGAATGGCGACGAATCAAATAGGCTCTGCTGAAGCAGCGGATGCTGCTGGCTATGGCGGTACAACAGGTGGTGTGGCAAACCAAGTACCCGGCACTGCTCCATATACACCCGATCCTACAGGCGGTAGCGCTACTGGTATCGGTGATACTCTTAAAAGCGTTGGTGATTGGATTGGGAAAAACCCCGGTAAGACTGCAGCAGGTTTAATGTTTTTAAGCGCTATGATGCCTAGAAAAGGCGTAACCCCCGCAGTACAAGCCCCCGGTTCTAACCCTCTAGGTTTAAAGTCGTTACCTTCTAACTTCCAAGGTCAATACCCAGCGCAGCCTACACCATATCAAGCGCAATACCGTAACTACCAAACAAACCCGTACACAAACACTCAAGGATATGCTGGCGGTGGTATGGTTAGCTTTGATGGCGGCGGTCAAGTTGGTGCTAATGGTATGCAAATCGGTCTTCCCCCCGGCGGTCCTGTTGAGCAAATGTCTAGGGATAATGCACTTGGCCAAAACCAAATGTTTCCACAAGCTCAACTGCAAACTAATGCTTTTTCTAGCCCAACAAATACCCCTATGGGTAGCAACATGATTGCTGCTGCTGGAGATACAAACGTCGACCCTTATACTGGCGCAGAAAAACTAGCTGGTGGTGGCGGTGTAAAAACAACTAAACCTAAAGCGACAAGCGCAGGTAAAATGGCGGCTATGCCGGCTTACCAAGCATCACTAGCTGGTTTTGATAACGCAAACTACGGCGCTCAAATGCCGTCTGGTGTAGCTTCTGGTTTAAACCCAACTATGCAGCTGGGCCAGCTCAACCTAGCGGCTGGCGGCGGTATTAGTTCTTTAGGCAGTTACTCAGATGGTGGACGTCTATTAAAAGGCCCCGGCGATGGCATGAGCGATAATATCCCTGCTAAAATTGGGTCTAAACAGCCAGCCCGTTTAGCTGATGGCGAGTTTGTGGTTCCAGCTGATGTTGTATCTCATTTGGGTAACGGCTCTACTGACGCTGGCGCTAAACACCTCTATAAGATGATGGACAAAGTTCGTCAAGACCGTACAGGACGTAACGCACAGGGCAAACAGATTAACGCAGATAAGTACTTACCGAAATAAAATGTCCCAATACTTTAACAAGATTGCTGTTGGATTCAATGTTGTGCCTTTGCAGATTGCATTGCGCAGACAACCACGCCTTTTTGGTAAATACGATATGCGGTGCGTAGGTAACAGCCCTCATAGGGAGAGCACTGATATTTGGGTGCGCTATAACACTATTGAAAATGTGCTGAACAATGAGGGACAGTTAAACGCCGCTCACCCAGCAAATAAAGAACATAGGCCTGTTTGGTACCCAGCCTACTATCAACTACCTGATATTAGAGCAGTTATATTTGACTTGATGCGCTTAGTTGAAGGTGAAGAGCTCGGCACTATTCTATTAGTTAAGATACCGCCGGGTAAACAAATTTACCCGCATATTGATGGTGGTTGGAGTGCTGAATACTATGCAAAATACTACATTGCTGTGCAAAGCGCTCCGGGTAATTCTTTTAACTTTCCAGATGGAAGCATTTTTCCAACTGTAGGTGATGCGTATTGGTTTGATAATAGCGTCTTACACGATGCCAAGAACGAGTCTAATGATGACATGATTATGCTTATTGTTACCATTAAATCTGACAAAGTAAAGGACGCAGCATGAAAACGGTAAGCGAGACATTTAAAGAAAAAGTCGGCACTTTTGAAATCGACTTAGGTGTTAAGCACAACTTTTCCGATGGCCTGTACGCTAAAGAAATGTTTGTACCAAAAGGATACGTAGTTGGGCAACATGCGCACAAGTTTAGTCACTTAAGTATTTTGGCTAAAGGCAAAGTGGTTGTCCGTACAGATGAAGGAGCTGCCGAATACATAGCTCCAGCTTGTTTAGAAATTAAAGAAGGTATTAACCACGCTATTGAAGCTTTGGAAGATACCGTATGGTTCTGCATCCACGCAACAAACGAAACAGATGTAGATAATATTGACAAAGTATTGATAGCGGAAGGGGCTTAATATGCCAGCAGGTTACGTAGCAGCAGGGGTAGTAGGCAGCCAAGTTTTAGGTAGTGTTTTGGGCGGTGGCGGCAGTGGTGGTGGTGGGGGTTCGTCACAGCCAACGGGTACAACTGTAACTAATACAAACCTACCAGCGTACGCGCAACCGTATGTTGAGAATATGCTCAACGCTACTCAGGCACAGATTTATGGCACTGATGCTAACGGCAATTTAAATACTACATTCAAACCGTATACACCGTACAGCACCAACCCATCGGACTACGTAGCTGGTGCGTCGCCTATGATGCAGCAGTCTTATAGCACTGCAGCTAACTTACAAACACCTGGGCAATATGATGCAGCAAGTCAGATGGCTAACATGTCTGGTTTGGGGGCTTTAGCTACAACAATGCCTGCCGGTATGTACGGTCAGCAAGGCTATAATGCGGGTCGTCTTGGTGTTCAACAAGGCTTAAGCTACGGGCAAAATGCGACAGACCCAAATGCTGTTGCTTCATATATGAACCCGTATATTCAAAACACTTTAGCTCCAGCACTGGCATTACAGAACCAGCAGTTTGGTATGCAAAATGTACAAAACCAATCGCAGGCTACTCAACAAGGTGCTTTTGGTGGCGGGCGGTCCGCTGTAATGCAAGGACTTAACCAGCAGAACCAGGCCTTAGCTCAAAACCAATTAGTTGGTAACGCATATAACCAAGCCTATAACACCGCCAATCAAAACATGCAGAACGCTGCCTCATTAGGTATGCAAGGCGCTGGTTTAGGTATTCAAGGCGCTCAAGCTGGACTAGCGGGTATTGGCGCGCAACAAGCAGGCTACGGTCAATTGGGTCAACAAGCTTCTAACTTGGCTAATATCGGCGGTCAACAACTCGGCGCTACTGAAAATATCGCGCAGCTGCAGAACACTTTAGGTTCACAACAACAGCAACAACAACAGAACATAATCAATCAAGACGTTCAAAACTATGCTACTGCACAACAGTATCCGTACATGCAGTTAGGTATGTTATCGAATATGCTTCATGGATTGCCTATGCAGTCTGCGACTACTCAATCATATCAAGCTCTTCCAACAACAGCGCAACAAATGATGGGCGCGGGTATTGGCGCATTGGGCGCATATAAAGCATTTGGTTCTTAAGGATTTAACATGTTATCTTCATTGATGCAGCAACAACCACAACCTAACGCTACAGGCGCGGGAATGTCTACTGACAACATGAAAGCCATGATGGATAAAGCTAGAATGTTTAGCGACGGCGAGTTAGCCGACATCCTTATGGGTAAGAGCATGGCAATCCCTCAGTTTGTAGCTATGACTGAAGCTATGGGGCGTAAACAGTTACGCACTGCCGTAGAAGGCCAACAGGCTGGGCAACAAGCTCAACAGCCCACTATTAAAGACCAGTTGATGTCTGATGAAGAGCGTGCGGCATTAGCAGAACAACCTGAAGCAATGCCGTCTCCAGCAGAAGCACAAGGGCTTGCGGCGTTACCAGCTAAAAACTTAGAGCCAACAGAAAAGGCTATGGCAGGCGGTGGCATTATTGCATTTAGTGGTGAAGAAGGTAGTCAAGTTAAAGACCCTATGACTGCAGATCAAATGAACGACTTGCTATATGGTCGTGGTATTCGTCGTTCTCCAGAAGAAATAGCTCAAACGCAAGCAGCACAAAACAATTTCTTTATGAGCCCACGTACTCGTGCAGCGATGGCTGCGCCTACTGCTCCAGCTCAACCACTCCCTACCAACGTAGCGCAACAACAAGATATGGAAGGTAGTGCGCAAGGCCCTTTGTCTGCGGCTCCAATAAACGTACCAGCAAAACCTACAGGTATTCAAACTATTGCTAATCCAGCAGACGTAGCCGCTATTCAAAAGCGTGTTGACCCTTCATTAGCTAAGAAAGTTGCGGAAGAAAACCCAGAGGCGCCTCCTAAACGTCCAGACCCGTTTGCAGATATGGGCGCTAACAAAGAAGACTTAGATAAAAAAGTTCAAAGTGAGAAAGACTTTGCCGCCGGTCAGTATTTGATGAGCATGGGTCAGGCATTAATGAGCGTACCTAACGTCGGTATGGCGTTGGCTAAAGGTAACGAACTTGGGTTGCCCGGACTTGTTGCTAGCCGTAAAACTGTTAATGAGCTTGAGAAAAACCAAAGAGACTTTAACTTTAATTTGGCCAAGGCCAAAGAAGCGCGTGACCAAGGCAATGAAGAGTTGGCGCTCAAACACGAAGAACTGGCTCAAAAAACTTTATACCAAACCGGCGTATTGGCCGTTGAAAACCGTAAAGCTAGCGCTGAAGAACTACGTGCTGGCGCTTATGCAAGCCAAGTTGGTACTAAGTCAGAACGAGAAAAAGATAGGTCAGATGAAGCAATCGGTAAAGGTGCAGTTGATATGCACAATAAAAACATGGCGGACTTCACCTTTGCCCGTAACTTTGGTAAAATGACACCTGAGCAGAAAAATGCTTATTTCGCTGATTTACGTCAACAAGCTGCTGGTTTGTATGGCAAAAATGAAAGCGCTAGTAATAAAAATGGAACGCCAACAAGAACAGCTCCATCCGCCGGTGCGGTAATAGACGGGTATAGGTTTAAAGGTGGCAACCCTAACGACAAGAAAAATTGGGAAGAAGTGTAATGGCAAAAAATCCTTGGGAATATACCTACGAAACTGCAAAAGCACCGTGGGAAAGGAAATACGATTCCCAAGAACCCAAAGAAGACACAGGCGCCACCGGCGCCTTTAAGTCTAGCCTAGAAAGCATTAAGGGCGAACTCGGGGCATTAGCGGGCAAGACTGGTCTAATGGACCAAGCCGAAGCTGAAAAGTATTACAAAGAACAAAAAGAAAAAGCAGCTACGCTAGCGCCTACAGAAAAGAGTTGGTCCGAAGCACCCATTCAAAAGCTTAAAGAAACTGCGGCTGGTTCTGTTCCTTATATGGTGGCTCCTTTGGCTGCCGGGGCAGCTGCTGCATTAGGCGGTGCTCCTGCTTTGGTTGGTGGTTTAGGTGCTGGTCTGGTATCGGGTGCGCAGTTTACCGGTTCTAACCTTGGTCGTCAGATGGAAGAAGGCAAGACGCTTGAAGAAGCCAGCCTAGGTAAAGCCGCTGCAGCTGCAATTCCACAAGCGGCATTAGACGTAGTTGGTTTTAAATACATCCCCGGCATCCAAAAGATTTTTGCTTCAGTAGGTAAACAGCTCACAGAGCAAGAAGCTTTAAACATAATGAAGCAAGGCACGCTTCGCACAGCTGGGCAATACATTGCTGGTGGTACCAAGATTGCGGGTATTGAAGGTGCTACAGAAGCGGGGCAACAGTTCTTTGAACGATTACAGGCCGGATTAAACCTAAATGATGCGCAAGCTCGACAAGAATATTTAGACAACTTCATTGGCGGCGCTGCATTAGGCGCGGTTGCTTCTCCGTTTGGCGTTCATGGAACTCGTGCTGACGCACAAAAAGTAATTCAAGAGAAACAAGCTGAGCGTGATGTAGCTGCACAAAAAGCAGCACAAGAACAAGAAGCGCAAACAGCGTTTCAAGAGCAACAAGCCAAGACAGGACAAATTACAGGTGAACAAGCGCCTATAGAATCCACGCAAGCTAAAGGTATGTTAGAGGGCGCAGTATCCCCATTACCAAACGCTCCAAGTACATTAACAGCCGCAGAACGCATGCAGCAAGAAGATACTGCTGCCCAACAAAAGCAAGAAGAAACTACATCACTTTTAAATCAGCACCGCAACCTACAAAAAGAAGTTACAGATGTAGAAGCGCAAATGATGAAAGCTGCTGAAAAAGGTGACGTTGATACTGTTGCGCAGCTTGGCCCACGTTTACAACAAATGCAGGCTGCGTTTAAAACAAGCCAAGAAGCTGTTAAAAAGCTAAGCCCAGTAGAAGAATCTCCTGATGTACAAATGGCAGAGCTTCGTGGCAAGCTAAAAAAGAAAACTGCTGAATTGCAAAAATTTGGTGGTGAAGGTGGCAATACTGAAAAAGTTACTAAAACTGCTGTTGAAATTAAAAAACTGCAAGAACAAATAGCTGAAGTACAAAAGTCTGGTACACAGTTTGATTTATTTGAACCAGCTAAAATGGAAGCTGAAGCTAATCAGGCTAGACAACAACAAGCGGAACAACGCCAACAAGAACAAGCGGATTTGTTTGCACAACTACCACAAAAAGAAACAGCTGGCCCATTAGATAAGTATCAAGAAGGCTTACAGCAGTTAGAAGAAGCCCACGCTGCTGGTGCTGATGAGCGTACGGTTAATGAGATTGTTGAGAAGATTCGCCAAGCCCAGATTGAAAAAGGCATGAAGAGTGCTGCTCCAACAGAAGAAGCTGGCGCTAGAGTAGAACGGGTTAAACGTGCAATTGCTGAAGAACAACGCAACTATGCTACTGCAACAACGGAAGAAGGTAGAGCAACAGCTATAGCTAATTTGGGCGCATTACAAAAACGCCTAGCGGAAGCACAGACTGGTACAGCTACGCCAATTCCTGAAACTGAACAAGCAAACGCTAAAGCAGACCAAGCCACTGCCCATGACAAATTGTTAGATGCTGTCGATGATTTGAAGGCCGGACGTTATTTAGCTGGTAAAGACCCGAGAACCGCCGCCTCACTACGTTCCGGTGTTGAGTCTCAAGCTAAAAATGCTACTGCTAACTATATTGAAGCCGCCACGCGTGAAGTAAATGCCATACGTGCTGCCAATGATCAAGCTGAGTTAACTACTGACGAAGCCCTTAAACTTGCGTTTGATTTAAAAGACACGCTGGATAAAGTTGTAGCTAATAAGAACGTTGGTGTATTAAGAGTTGCGCCTAACCAAGAAGTTAGCTACTTAGAAAAACAGATTGACGGCATTAAAAATAAGTACATGGAAGGCGCGGAAAGAAAGTTAACTCGTGTACAGCCTTTCTTTACAACACAGCAGCGCGACGCAGCGCAAATGCTGAAAACTGAGAAGTCTAAGAAAACTCCAGACCTACAAAAGATTCGCTTGCTTGAGCAAGAAGTTGCTGCTCGTAAAGCAGAAGACGAAAAGATAGCTGCCGAGAAAGAAAAAGCAGAACGTAAAGAACCTGAAGGCGTAAACCCAGACCAATATAGCCTGTTTGGTGAAAAGCAGTTAGAACCTATTGCCGCAGTCCGCGCTACCCATAAGAACTTTATGAAGTTTGTAAGCATTCAAAAAAATAAACTTCAGCATAGTCTAAATTTAGCCAAGCAAGTTATTCAAAAAGCGGCCAAAATAGATAAAGACTGGGTAAGCAAGCACGAACCAACAATCCGTAAACTTGAGTCGGTAAACTTAGCGCTCGAAAACCATAGCATGGACAAAGCTCCTAAACTGTATGTAACAGTTGAAGAAGCACAAAAGAACTATGATGCCGCCGTTGAAAATCTAGAAGCTTTAGGCGATATAACAACAGAAGGTAACAAAAAAATTAAGGGCGCAGCCCGGTTAACTAGAACTGAAGAAGCCAGACGTGCTGTTGAAAACGCTAAAAAAGAACTTGATAAAGCTATTTCAGATAGAGAAAGGCTACCAGCCGCTAAAGTCAAGCAGTTTATTAGCTCTGCAAAAGCGGAACGCTCTGTTTACATAAAGCGTTTTGTACATCTAAATAACCAAAAGCTCGCCCTTATGCGTTCTCTTGGTTTAGATGAGCTTGTGGTGTCTAGGCCATTAACAGAAGCGGAAGTCGCAGCCGCTAAAAAAGAAAACTTAGTTAATCTTATTGTTAACGACCTAGAAGATACTGTTGCTTTTAATCGGGCTGTTGCAGAATCTAGAAGCAATGCCGTAAGAAAAGCATTTACCGCCCCCATTGAAGAAAAAATGCAGGAGAATATTGCGGAGCTTGAGCTAAATAAAAAATACCATGAATCTATGGCTGATTGGTACAAGACGCACAAAAATACTAAAGAGCGTAAGTTTGCACAAACATATGCCGATTATGCTAAAAAGATTGGGGAAGATATTGCAAAAGCCCAAGCAGAGCTAGATAAAGTGCGCTCATGGGAATCTGCTTTATTCCTGCATGAAAAAAACAACAACGATGAATTTATTGTACGCACAAGAAAGCGTTTAGAAAAAGCGTTGGAAGAAAACGTTGCGCCTCCTGAGTTTATTAACGTAAAGATTACTGAAGCAGACCGCATTAAAGCGGCTTCAGATGCTGCGCTAGAAAAACGTATTGGTGAGCAACGTAAAAAAGAAACTGCTGCAGCCGAAAGATTAAAGGCACTTCCAAGCACTAAGTTAGAGCAAGTTGTTGCCGCAAGAGCTAAGTTTGGCGATATTGAAGATGTTATTGCTAGAAAAGTTACTACTCGTACGGTGCCTGTATCAGAAACACAACGTAGACAAGAAGCTGCTGAGAAACAAAAAAACGTAACTGAAGAACAAGTAGGGCTTAAGAAAGCGCAAAAGCAACAAGCAAAAGCCGGCTTAACTCAGTCCAAGGAGATTAAAGATGTTGTTCAACGCCAAGCTATGCGGACAGCAGAGGTGCTTGGCAATAAATCAGGTAAGCGCCCACCAGAACTTAAGCCAAGTGCGGCTGAAAAAGCTACAGCTAAAGCTAATGAGAAAATGGCTGCGCAAGTTGCTGATGCAAGGCGTACTGAAAAAGAATACGCTGGTGAAGCAGGTTTGCGTTTTGAGGATTACCTAGAAATCTCCGAGGGTATGAAGTATGGGTTTAAAGCCCGCACAGGCCTTCCAGTTTCTCGTACAGGTCTAAGCCAAGCAAGCGCTCAGAAAGTAGTTGATGACACTAAGATACCTAAAGGCGTTGATGTTAAAGTCATGGCTATTTTGCCGGAGGGTATGAAGCAGTATATCCGTGAGCAAGGCTACGACCCAGATACTATTAAAGGTTTTGTAACTGCCAACGGAAAGATTGTAGTAGTTGCCGTTAACCACGCTAACACTAAAGAAGTTGAGCAGACTCTAGCCCACGAGATTACAGGGCACATGGGTGTTGATGGGGTTTTAGGCAAAGATGGAATGTATAACCTAGCCGCTAAGATTGACAAACAAGAAGGTGGTATCTTAGGTTTGGCTAAAAAGCTAGGTGTTGGTGATGACGCACAGGGCGCATATGATGCTGCCAAAGCTAGTGGTAAGTCTGAAGAAGATGCTCGTATTGCCGCCGTATCTGAGATGATTGCGCACGTTGCTGAGATGCAACCAACAAAATCTAACATGCAGAAAGCTAAAGACTTTATTGAGGCTTTGGTTGGAGCGTTGCGTGCTGGCTTGCGTAAGATGGGTATTAAGTTAGACATCAATACAAACGACGTTTACAAGTTGTTAAGCGATGCCCGTAAAGACTTTGAAATTACCCCCGGCGCATATAAGACAAGCACAGGTAATATCCAGTTCCGTAGTCAACCTAAATACAACAGCAAGTTTGCAGACTTAGGTGCTGATGTTTCTAAAGTTGTTACTAAGAACCAAACTGCTACTGATAAGATTAAAGCTGCTGCTAGCGGTATGAAAGTACCTAGTGACATTCTAAAACCTACAGGTATACTGTCCGAGAAAAACCGTTTAGCTTTCCGTACACGTTACATCGACCGCTTTGCACCAATAGAGAAGGTAGCTAATAAGTTATCTGAAAAGTTTAAGGACTCTCTAGTTGGCACGCAGTTAATGTACTACCTCCGTATGCACGACCAAAACTTAAACTGGACTGCTCAAATTGCTTCGGGTGGCCCTATTGAATTGGTGGAAAGAAAGCGTGCTGATGGTAAGAAAGAAACTATCCTAGAGTCTAAAGATGGCGCTAGTTTGTTAAAGGTTTCCCAAGCACTTAAGAAAGCTGACGTTGGTGATGCTGATGCTGCCAATCAATTATTTACATTCTACTTAGCTGCTAAGCGTGCTCAGCGTGTTGGGTTAGAGACTTTGAACTTTGACAAATCAGTTACACAGTCGATGTTAGATAGAGTCGTAAGTCGTATTAATGCCGACCCACAGACCAAAGCAGCCTTTGAAGAAGCCGCTGGTATCTATAATGAATACAACAAGGGCCTGATTGACTTCGCTGTTAAGACAGGTAGGTTCTCTAAAGACACAGCTGCTAAGTTACTTGAAGCCAAAGACTACGTGCCGTTCTATCGTGTTCGTCCTGATGGCTCTGTTGTTATGGATATTGGTGGTGCTACTACAGTTAACATTGGCAATATTACAGACCAACCATATTTACACGAGTTAGTCGGCGGTGATACCGCTATCCTTGATGTCTTTACTAGCTCTTTGCAAAATACCCGCATGCTAACAGATATGGCGTTGCGTAATCTAGCTACTCGTAATGTGGCGTTTAGTTTGCAACAACTTGGCCTCTTGCAAAAGAAGAAAGGCAAAGATGGAAAAGAAATTGGCTCCGGTATCTACGAGGATAAAGGTAATAGCCCAGCTAATGATTCCGTCATTCGTTTTATGTTGGATGGTAAAAAACATTATGCAGTGGTGGATACTGACAGTATTGGTATTCCCGCAGACTTACTTGTAAAAGGCATGGATGGTGTTCAAGTAGCAATACCTAACCTAGTTAAAGTTGCTGGTATACCGGCTCGTATGTTGCGCAGTTTTATTACAAGAAACCCAGCCTACGCTGTACGTCAGATTGCACGTGATTCGTTATCTAATGCTTTTACTACTGGTTCTAACTCAGTTCCAATTATGGACAACTTAAAGCAGTTAGGCTCTATGCTACGTGGGATCAATGAGGGTGAGTTGTTGTTGAAGAGACGGGGTATTTTGGGCGGTCAAGTTATTGGCGGTGCATCCGATTCTATGCAGAAAGCCATGTTGCAAATCATAGACGGCAAACCCGGTTGGGAAAAAGCAATGGCTAAACTAGACCATTTTGCTATGATGGGCGACGCAACTTCTCGTGTAACTTCGTACAACAGCTTTATTAAACAAGGCTTGTCAGATATGGAAGCTACGCTAGCTTCGTTAGAAGCCATGAACTTTAGTAAGCGCGGTACATCTCCAAGCTTCTACTTGCTCAATCAAATGGTTCCTTTCTTGAACGCACAGATTCAAGGTCTTGATGTTCTATATAAAGCCTTTGCTGGCAAGATGCCGTTTAGCGAGAAACTAAAGATTAAAGAGAAGTTACTCAAACGTGGCGCTATGATGGCTGGTATGACAATGGCTTACACAGCATTGATGTATGACGATGACTCGTACAAGAACGCTACACCACAGGAAAGAATCGGTAATTGGTTCGTTAAGTTGCCGGGTATGGATGAACCTGTTCGTGTACCTATCCCGTTTGAAATTGGAGGTATCTTTAAGATGCTTCCTGAGATGCTTTACTCTACCGCTTTTGAAGACAAAAAATTGGGTGATGCGGCTAAAGAGATTGCTGCTTACTCTCTTAATCAGTTTGTTCCATCTGTAATGCCGACGATTGCTAAACCGTTTGTGGAACTGCCTGCTAACTATTCATTCTTTACTGGTAAGCCAATTGAAGGTGCTCGTTTACAGAAGCTAGAACCCGGTATGCGTGCAAATGCTAACACCCCGGAAATGTTTAAAGCATTGGGTGAAGCCACTAACATTTCTCCAGTTAAGATGGAATACTTGCTTCGTACCTATACAGGCGCATTACCACTAGCTATGATGACTTTGGCTAATCCTGTAACTGCCGCTGGCGAGGCTCCTGAAGGTCGTGGAGTGTTGAGTAGTACAACCCCTATTGTTGGCGCTTTCTTCCAGCCTAAAGATGCAACCGGTCTGATTGAGAAAGCTTATGAGCAGATGGGTGAAGTTCAAAAAGCTCAAGCCACTTATAAAGACTTGGTTGAGAATGATAGGGAAAAAGAAGCCGATGCGTTCTTGGATAAAGAAGCTGACTTAATTGGTATGGCGCGATTTGCTGGGCAGTTCAATAAAAAGATGGGGGACTTGGCTAAGCAAGAACGTGAGGTTCGTTCCATGACTGGTATTAGCGGAGCCGAGAAACGTCAGATGTTAGATGAAATACGCCAAATACGTATCGAGATGTCTAAAGATTTCCTTAGCGCACGCGAGTAAAAAGCACGCCGAGTCTACCTTGAACTACTCCGAACTCTGCTCGGGCTTGGACTTGGTGATACACGGCGGCTTTTAATCCTGCTTCTCTAGTTTCTTTTAGTTTTAGCGTTGGAACAAAAAACGACCCCAAGCAAGGGGTCGTTAGCCAAGGATAGTGAACTCTAATCTTCCGAGTCATCTTCGTCTGATATACGGCGGCTAATCTGCATTACGTTTACACGCATGCTTGGGCCTTTAGTTTTAGATAGCATATTTTTCTTTTCTATGTAGCTAACCTTAAAGCCTTTAAGCGCCTCCATCTGCTTCTTAAACGTAGAATACCCAAAACTCATAGATACACAATGTGAGCGTAGAAGCTGTTCTTCAATATAGTAGTCAATCCATCCGGGGTTTAACCCCCTGTCAATTCGCCCAGCAACTTGTGAGCGTGTAATAGATTGGTCAACAATGCCGCCTTCACCTAGCGTAGCCTGTAGCACCCCATTGAAGTTTTTAACCACAATGAACTTGCCGTAGTTTTCACGAGTGTAAGCGTTAAGCACATCTTCCGCAGACTTCCTAGCGCCAAACACTACTAAACGAGCTCTATCAACCATTCCACGAAGGATTTCAATGACAGGCTTAACAGGTATATCAATAAGATTGGAATACTTACTGCCAAGAAGAATGGTAACACTAACAATAGCAGCGTTTCCAGCACTCCAGTAACGCTCATCATTCGTTGTATTGAACTCTTTCTTGAGGGTCTCATGTGTCTTCTTAAATACATCTTTAACAATCTCCTGATTTTGTACCATCCAGGTAATGAGCATATCGCCCACAACTCCATAATTGTTTTTAAGTTGGTCTAGGATTGCCGATTCTGCGTCATTCCATTCTAGCTTAACCGTTGGGCACTCCTCTAAAACCCGTAGCATTTCAGCCTGAGAAGCGTGCTTACGCATACCGCCCAAGAAGTCAAACACGTGCGTATTAGAAGTTAGTAGGGCAGTAGATTTCCAGTTTAAAACATTCAACCTTTCCTTATTTGCATTACTCTCCATACGCTCCTTGCCTTTACCCTGTGATTGATCTAGGAGGAATGTAGGAAGCCACTCAAAGTCGCCTCGGTTCTTAGCGGTAATCTCGTCGGTTACTAAAGGCAAACTACCCAAGATGCCCTGACGTTGTTGCAGAGCTACTGCAGATGTTGCCTGACCTACACGATACATACCCGGCTGACCAAAGAAACTTTCAGCAATAGATAGCGCCAATGATTTACCTGTACCTGAATCGCTAGAACCCAAGTGGTAGGTCATGCCGTTAAAGCCTGAGAACTCCATAAGCAACGATGCAGGTCCGACTAAACCCATTGTCAGGATGTTCCAGATTTCTCGCTTAACAAATAAGTTAATAACGTCTTTCCAACCATCGAGCGTTCCGGAGGGTTGGGTGTGCTGATTGACGTTCTCAAGGCCGGGTGTAGGAACAAATATTTTCTTTCCTGTGGGGGTATAGATATGACTGTTGTATACAAAGGTTTTGTCCTCTTGCCATCCGCAATTGTTTGGGATTTTAATTGCTCTCTTATTAGCACTAGCCTGTTCAACGCAAGCTCGCACATAATCAGATAGGTTCTTATCGTTGCCAGCGCCAAACGCCGCAATGATGTTTTGGTTTGCCAAAGCTTTAACTGTTTCATCTTTACTTACCACAGCTCGTTGTGGAAGCAGAATATCAATCGCCCCTTCGGGTCTGCAAGCAACCATGTGAACGATGTGGTCGCCATTACGATTCAATATATCAACCACAAACATGTCATACGGCAGTAGCATGATCTGCTTCCGCGTTTTGTTTCCCTGAGAATCTTCCTCAGTTTTATCTACATAGATACCGCCTGATTGGCCGTAGCTATATCCTCTAGGTGGAACGGGTTTGGTTACAGTGGGTGCTTGTATTTCCGCAATTTCTTCCTCTGCTGCCATGCGTTCCATGACAATTTCTTTTTCAGTATTGTCAGTCTTTAATTCTCTACCCCATATTAGTGGGTTAGTTACCTTGCCAAAGTGCGGGCAGCTTGTACATATACCGGGGTTTACTTCGTCTAGCTTTAAACAAGGGCTTGGGCCTTTGGTGCTGTTCCACTTAGTTTGAATACGGTCTGCGTCATACGGGTGCATAGCCCCTAACTTCTGCGCCCACTCATAGCCATCATCACATTTTTTAGCCCACGACACTATGTTGAAGAACAACGGCTCCATGCCGTCATCACTTGCGTGGTTTTTATAATGCTCAAGCTGAGCGCATTGTTTTGTTGCGTCTATGTTTTTGAAGAAAGTGCTTGAGTTTTCAAGAAGCTTGACACT
>JGI24890J29729_1000881_pt1 | contig 15855 bp, 21 predicted proteins | sample FreactcultureFD7_FD_29729 | JGI IMG/M metagenome (IMG submission 29729)
TCATATAAAGTTTGCCCAGCCAAATTGCCTGTAAAGCTAGAGCCAGTGCTGTAAGCAGCACCATTGCTCCAATATACACCATTTGTGGTAATTAAGTTACCTGCAACGGCAGCACCATTTGCTGCTATTTGTAGTGTAGGTGTTGCACTTACACCACCTGTGTAAAATGTTACGTTATCAGCAGTGCCAACGCTGATGCGGCCATTGCCTGTAACATAATCAACAACAATACCATCACTGTATGTGCCTGAAAATGTGCCAATGGAATATAAGCCTTGTGCGGCTTGCACATAACTGCTGGCAGTTATGGCACCTGTTGAATTAATTGCGGCCGCAGTTACTACACCAGTTGGTGCATTTATGTCGCCAGAATATGTGCCACCACTTAATAAATTAGTGACATTGCTGTTTGTGTATGTGCCTGCTTGCACTGGCAAATTGGTCAACTTGCTGCCATTGCCTAGATAGTAATAACCTGGGTTGACCTGCACATTACCATTGTTGACAACTATGGCATTGCCAGCATATGGTCCAAATGTAGCATTACCAACAATGTTTAGATAACCATTGATTCCAGTTAATTGAGTATAACTAGTGTCACCTAGAACCGTAATGGGTGAGTGAATATATACCGTCGATGTGTCTTGAATTTCTACTACGCCACCACCCTCGGTATAGCCAGCAATGGCAGTTATGCCAGTTTGTGAGCCTGACAATGCACCCGACAAAGTTGTGGCACTGACAGTATTAAAATAGCCAGTGCCGGCTGGTGTGCCTGTATTGCCAACATCACCTGAATAAACAGGCAAATAACTGGCCACATTGGCGTTTGAATATGTTCCTGCTTGTGTAGGTAAGTTGGTCAATAATGATCCATTGCCTTTGACATAACTGGCTGTTAAATTGCCTGTTGTAGTTAGATTGGCACCTGTAATGTTACCTGTTGTGCTTATAGTTGCAGTTGTTAGGTAAGCAGCAACGTTGGTATTGCCATAACTACTACCACCAGTGCTGAATGTGGCGTTGGCGTAAGTTTCAAAATTACTTAATGCGGTTTGTGTTGCATAAGTTGCATTTGCGTATGTGTAAAAACTGCCAATATTGGCATTGGTTGTGTTAATTTGATTTTGTAATACACCAGCATTGGCCACAGTGTTGTATGTGACATTGGCATAAGTGTAGAAACTGCCAATGTTGGCATTGGTTGCGGCTATGGCAGTATTGGCAGCAGTTATATTACTTCTTAAACTAGAGATTTCATTTTCTTGACTGGCAGCATTGGCCTGAGTAGAATAAGTTGTATTGGCATAAGTGTAGAAACTGCCAATGTTGCTTTGTAAATTTGCAATAGCAGTATTGGCAGCAGTGACATTGGCATTGATGCCAATTATGGTGCTGCTGTTGTTTAATGTTCCTGCATACGTAGGCAAATAAGCAGCCACATTACTATTGCCATAACTACTACCACCACCAGTGCTGAATGTGGCATTGGCATAAGTTTCAAAACTGGCCAAATTGGCATTGGTAGTGTTTATTTGATTTTGTAATACACCAGCATTGGCCACAGTGTTGTATGTGATGTTGGCATAAGTTTCAAATGCGACCAAGTTGGCATTAATACCAATTATGGTGCTGCTGTTGTTTAATGTTCCTGCATATGTGGGCAAATAAGCTGCCACATTGGCGTTGCCATAAATTGTTCCACTGCTATAAGGTTGTCCATTGGCCCAGTAAACACCAGCTGTGGTTATTAAATTACCCACAGTAACTGTGCCCAACAAATAACTGGCAACATTGGCATTGCTGTATGTGCCGGTTTGTGTGGGAATTGTAACTGTGCTGACTTGAGTAACACGTCCATCACTGCCCACTGTCACAATGGGAATCAGTGTGCTACTGCCATAAGTGCCCGAAGACACACCTGAGGGATCAACACTGGCTTGAACTTGTGTGTTGGCACTGGTTAAACTAAAACCCACAGTGCCAGCATTGCTCAACAAACTCAATAGTGTTTGAGCCGTGGTTAATACTTGAGTAACTCCTGTGTTTTGTTGATATAAACCAATTGTGTTGCCTACTGCAACATTGGCATTTCCCGAATACCCATATAGTGACGGCATGTTGTTGTCCTTATCGTGCGGTGTAGCGTCTGTCTTGACGTGGTTGGAATATACTGGTCAATCTTGTATGTCCGCCACTCCACTTACCTTTGTTGTTTTGATCTTCCACTGTGTCCCAGGCTGTTTGAAACTTGCTGGCCCAGTAACCAGCATCGTCGGGCATTTTGCGCTTGAGATAATATTCGCGCAAGGTGCCATAGATATAACCTTCAGGCCAGCTTTGTAATACTGCATTGGTTTGCACCTGTTGTGTGTATAATGTGATATTGGTAATTGAACCAGTTGTGGGCGTTGTTCCGCCAGTCACAACCACAGTAATACCTGTTGTGCTGTCCACACTGGCAACCACACCGGCTTGGTTTGATCCCAGAGTGCCTGCACCGGCTGTGACTGTGATGGTGTCACCAATGTTTAAACCCACAGTTGTGGTCATGCCAGTTATTACTGCGGTCCATGGACCAGTGCCTGTCACAGTGGCCACTGTGCCTGTGGTGCTGATCAATTGATTTAACACTGTGCTACTGTAAAGCAAGGGCCATGTTTTGTAATAATACATGTTGATTTGTGCACCCTCGCCCAGCTTGGGCAAAAATTCGTATACTTGTCCAACTTCACCAAACTTGCCACGATACACTTGTGGAATATTCACGGGAGTTAGATATAAATTCTGTATCATTTCTTGTGTGATAATATCTCTATCACCAATACGATCATACACAATCCAAGGTCCAGCCAAGTTACCACTGGTGCCGGCTTGTCCTTGATTAAAGAACACAATGGGCTTGTTCATGTCGGCTGGAATTGGAACAGCTCCATTGCTGTTGGCCACACCAATCACAGTATAAGGATCTGTTCTTAGTGCTGGCAATTCAATATTGCGCATGGATAGCTCGGCAAGATAGATACATTGACGTATTTCTTTATCGTTACTGCTTCCTGTAAAATCTTCTACATAGGAAACTAATCCATCTGCATTGGCTATTTCTGTTGACATTATTGTATTCCTGCAAAGTTAGCACCAGCGAAGAACTTGTCTTGTCCCACTGCTGCTGGATAGGGCACGTCTATAGGTATGGGTAACCGACCGTGTGGATAACACACAAAGTCATTGTATTCCTGTTGCACCACTCGATAAAACTGTGCCTTCATGCTTTTATCGCGTTTGATTGTGTGCCAGCTCAAGCCACCAAAATATCGGTTGCCAATTTCTTGTGCTAAAATTTCGGGCAATTCAATCCATTTATATCCCAATTTGCCATCAGGCATAAGAGGTGCCAGTGGATCCATGTATCCCTCTTCGGCACGTTTACGATAGGCCAAACACTGTTCACGAATATATTCCACATTGAACTGTTCGCGCTGGATGTAAAATTTACCATCTTCACGTCCGGTTGTGGTTCGAATATTTCGACTCTTGTTAAAATCACTGCGCTTCCAGTCATTTTTAAGTGTGTTGTAAAGTCGATCGTTTTTTAACAATCGATCTGCAATGCCATTGTCTGTGGTTACTAACCCGCCTCGGTCCTGGCGGTATTGATCGGGATTGTGTTCGGGGTCGGGACCTTGTAAAAGACTTTTGTCGTGATAGTTGTTGAATTCGCTCATACAGTATTTAGTGCCAAAGGAAAAGGGCCTCTAGAGCCCTTTCCATTTTTACAAACTAACGGTTTAGATTAGAATGATTGATTGTCCCACGCATTTAAACGTTGAACATACACGCTGGCACGCAGTTGACCTTCAGCACCGTAGTTGTTACTAGATCCACCACTAACACCAACGTATGTTCCGCTTGCACTGATATCATGCAAAGCAGCAACACCAGCTGGGTTACGAACAATTAGTGTTCCTTCCATCAAGAACTGATCCAAACTTGCGTCAGCGTTTGAAAACACTTCGTTGTTTGGTCCTAGGTCTCTTAATGAACCCCATTGTAGCACTTCTTCATTCAAGAAGTAGATTTGGTTGCTGGCACCCACTTGGTCCATGATCCATGAATCAAAGATTTCGTAAGTGTAATTGAAGTCACCTTCGTATGTGGCAATTGTGTCACCACGCTCGCTGTTTACACGATTGATACCACGACTTGTAGGCATTGTATCACTTAGGTGTGTTCTTAAACTTGTTGGGCAAACAATAGTGCGGATTTTGGCGTTAAAACGCTTTTCTGCAGTTGTAACCAATTGCTTATACAAGCTGGGAGCAAACTGTTGTAAACCAGCAGTATACTCATAAAAGCTGCTTCCTAAATATTCACCGTTGTTGGTAAATGATGTTGAACCAGCAGCTGCTGCTTGTGCACCAATGTAAAAAGCACTTGTTGCGCCCACTGCATTAGCAGCAAAGCCCAATGTGTCACTTGATTCAAAGTTGAACAAAGTTGTGATTTGGTTTGTTGAAACACTTAAATTACCTGTGCCATCACCAGCGTTGAAACTGTGTGTTCCAGCAAAAGAATTTAATGAACCCATTCTACGACCAATTTGTGTAGCTCCAGTAACTTGTGTGTTACCGCTTGTGGCTGTTCCAATGTAAGCAGCACCGCTTTGGCCTGCATACTTTGTGCCCACTTGGTCATTACGAACCAATTGTGCTTCCACGTCAAACATCAATTCAATCAATTGCTTGACTTCTTGATAGGCTTGTGGATCTCCACCTGATTGTTCTACTGCACGAGCTGTTCCAGTTGCACCCACTGTGGTTTGGAAAATCTGTGTGTAGTTACCCAAGTTGGCACGTTGGTTAGATTCAGCATTGCTTGAACTAACTGCAGCACCTTCTTGAACAGCTTGCACTGCTGGAGCACGATATACGTCGTTGGTCCATAGTGGTAGTGTAGATACTACTTTACGCTTTTTAGCCATACACATGTTTAATACAGGTGTGTCGTCCTTGACGCGGTTTGATACGTCTAAATCTAGATCTTTTACGACGATGTCTGTTTGGTATGCTCCAGTGCCGTTACCAATCGCCGAGGTTGTAATAGTTGCCATTATAATCTCCTTATATATTAGGCTTTATTTTATTAACGTCTTGTGGCACGTAAACTTTGTAATCGTGCAACAAGCAAGTTATCTGCGGCTTGAGTTGCCTCACGGCCGCGACCTTTGGCTTTTTCGCGAAGACTAGACTCTTGGTCGGCTGTGCCTGAGGGCATGGCAGTTCCGGCTCTTCGGTTGGTCAGTGCGGCCAAACTGCCACCTGCTGACTTGCCTTTGGGTCGGTCTCGATATTTTAAACCATCTCTAACCAAGGCAAGCAAATGCTCGTCACTGCTGATCAGGTCTATGTTATCTACTCCCGGCACCAATTGCCTCCGAGCACCTTCCCATCCCTTACTGACTTTGTCACGAATCTCGTTGTAAACAAATTGATTACGCAATTCCTTGTCTTGAAAATTCTTGCGATTGTTTTCAAGAACTTGTGCAACTTGTTGGCGGCGGATCTCATAAAATTGATCTACATTGGGCTTCAACTGTCCAATCGTTGCACTCTGTTGTTGAATGTAACGTTCGTTCTGTTGCATAGCTGCTTGAATACGAGCCACTGCGGCTGGATCCTGCGTTTGTGCCAACTGTTGCTGAAAGGTGGTTTGGTAACCTTGTGTTTTCAATATTTCATCGTAGGCTTTTTGCAGCTGGGGACGAACTGTAAACTCCATGGCCAAAAGTAAGCCTTCAGTTTCTGATCGTTTGGTATTTAAATACTCGTCAAAATCTGCTCGCTCAACCTTTAGTTGCCTTGCATCTTCGCTAATTGCCGCTCCTTGGCCCAATATACTTGCTGCCTTTTTAGCGTCGATAACAACTTCTTTGCCATTTCGCATAAACTTGAACTTGGCGTTCGGGTTTGTGTTTGCAAAATCTAAGAAATCAATTAATTCTTCGCTAACCGTGTCCGCAGTGCTTACCTCTTCAGGGGCAGTTGCATCTTCGTTGGCATCGCTATATTCAGCGTCAGTTGCTGCAATTTCTGGCTCGGCGTTGTCATCGACAACTCCTTCTGGTGCCACAGGGATATCGGATGCTGCCGCATCTGTTACACCTGACTCGACTGGGTTGGTAGCTGCCACTTGGTTACGCATTGCGGCCATTTTTGCAGCTATTGAATCCATTCCTGGATCGATTTTGTGGGCAGGGACCGTCTCGGTAACGAGATTAGGTTTGTCCTGGACTATTGCATCCATGTTTTACCTTTCGTAAGTGTTGGGCTCTTCAAGTTTGGGTTCTTGTAAAGTTACCACACGGTTTCGTAATACAACTTGCCGTTTTAGCAAATTGATAAAATTGTCCATTGCAACAAAATGATTTGACAACGCGACGCGTTGATTTTGTGCATCCGCCGAGTGCCCTGTAACTTCTGTTATCGCATCCATGTTTTCTAACTGGAACTGTCTAACAAATAAAACAAAGTCTCTATTTTTCAATAGGTTTTCGGCAGCACTGCCCAACTGTTTCACACGATCCGCTTGCGAGGGCGCAAGCTTCTTGAGTTCTACTGTGTTAACCAAGCGGTTATTAAAGGCTTCAAACACGCTGTCATCTATCATTTCAGTTCCAATATAGTAAATTTATTTAGCTTAGGCGTAGGCCGTGGCCTTGTGTTCGCCAATAAGGGCCACTCCTTCCAACTGCTTGCCAGCACTGGTGCCTTGAACATCGGCTTCAATTTCACTGGCACGAGCAGTATCCAATTTGGCCTTGGCCACTTTGGCTTGATCATCTGGACTGGGTCCTTGTGATTTCTTTTGTTGTTGTGCACCTTGAATCATTTCTACAACTTCTTGCTCGGTGGGCAAATAAACGTCGGCATCTTTTACACCCAAAGCATACAAACTGTCTTCATAAGGTTTGCGTATCTTTTTAAACATACTGGGTGTCAATGTGCCAGCAGACACCAGGGCCTGTGTGGTTTGATACAGTTGTGTTTGGCTTTGTTGTATGATTTGATTGCGTTGCAATTGATTTTCATCACTGCGCATGCCCAAAGCTAGATCAATGTGTATGGTTTTACGATCATTAAAGCTCATGTCTTCGTAATTTTTATAGTCCAAGAATTCAGCTTTACCTTCGGGGTGAAACTCTTGTGCCAATTTTTTAACACCATAGTCATCACCATACTGTATCAAGGTGCGCCACACCAACCAAATGGCTTCTTTAAGGCCTTCGGCACAGTTTTTAACACAGTTGTCTTGAATTATTTGATTTGGTGTCAAAGCCATTTGCAGTTTGACACCACTATTGCCTGGTGCCATAACTTCGGGATTGAACACATCATTGGGAGTGGTCATGCCCACCATGGCCATGGTGTCTTGTTGTATGCGATTCATTGCACTGTCAATAAACTGCAAATTGCCTTGTGGCAACGGCAGCGGATAAATGTCTTTGGCAGGATCAAACTTGCTGTCCAAGATAAAGATAGCAGCTTCACCGTCTTGGATCATTTCAAAATCCAACTTGTCGGGCTTGACACCAATTCTTGGTGTTGCTTGCAACAAGCCCATCATGATTTCACTTCTATGTCCCGATGTCATGTATTCCTGCATGGGCACAACACTTTCTGCAATGCTCATGCCATAAAAGTTTTGTGGCAATGGTTTGGGACACATGTTGGCAATGGGTATAAACTCCACTTCTCTAGCACTGATAACATATTGACCACTGTAAATCAATTCAATCAGTTCCAGTTCGCCATCTCCGTCAATGTCGTAACGGTTGTAAATTGTTAGCACTGTGACTTGACGTGCTTCAGGTTCTTGTGCTGCATAGCCCTGTGCTGGCAAACCATTGATTGGCACACTGTCACGTGCGTGTAAAGCCAAATTGTTCAACAAACTGCCAGCTTGATATGCACCCACATTTGAATATGCAGCATAAATTTTAAATTGTTCTAGATCAATGTCGGGATAAAGTTCAGTGGCTTCTTGTATGCTCATGGGCTTGTAGTAGCCACAAAACGGTTGTTCAGTAATTGAGATAACTGTGGGGTCACACATCCAATAGTGTTGTGCAATGGGTCTAAATTTTACATTTAGTGCATAGCCAGTTAGTTTATACTTGGCTTCGTATATGGTGTTGCGTGAAATACTGGCATTGAGATCGTCTTCGGTATTTTCCAATTGTATATTGGGTGCTTCTTGATCCATCATGTCAAAATTACCAGTGGCCCCAGCTGAATGCTGTTGAATTTTGTGATCCAATTCGGCTTGACGTTGATCTTCGGGTAAGTTTTGCAACAATTCTTGAGTTTCGCTCATGACTTTTTTCATGTCCACATCAACCTTGCGTCGGCTTTGGCGCAGTGCTTTTAAACCTGACTCTTCGGCTTGTTGTTCAAATGCTTTGAGTTGGTCGGTTGTGCCTTGTGTGGTAACGTAGCGCATGATGCTTTCACGCATGGGGCTGATCATGATTTCACCATTTTTGTGCAAACAAGCATCCATGATCCAATGCTGCAGTATTTGGTGTGGATCATTATTTTGATTGATAATTTTACTCACCATGTCTGTGGCTTGTTTGCATGCCACTGAATCAGCTTCATTGTCGGGCACAAATTCAAATTTGATGTGTCCATTTTGTGCTAGGCCTTTGCTTATCACTGCGCTGGCATAGTCCACAATGGGTTTGACCACGGGATGTATATAGTCAATGCCGTTGACCGGTTCAGTGCTTTGTGTAACTGCCAACACCAAGTAGTGATAGTCTGACGCCCGATTGATATTGTTCTTGGTAGCAAGCAAACGCAAGTTTGCAGCACATTTTGAGTCCAGCAACGATTTCATTTTTACAAATCTTGACATCATGCCCTTGTGATTGTTCAAGTTGCTGATAACTACATTTTTTAAATCCAACATGGGGTAAGTCCTATCATAGTATGTATTATTTAGTGCGGATTAGCCGGCTGGATCGAATGGTTGCTTCCAACTGGGTCGTGTGCGATCACGTGCAACCTGTTGACTCTGGTATTGGTGACGGAAGTCGCGCATGCGTTGACCGGGACTTCTACCATCCCAGGGTTCAGCAATACCGTTAAGGCAGCCAAGAAGGGCATAACGAGCGGAATCAATAGCATCATCAGGATCACTAAATCTTCCCTTATCATCAACAAAGTAATTTTGGGCTTCGCGAAGAAATTCCACACAGTTTTCATTGACATGTAATGTTCCCAGTTCTAGCATTTGTCGCATGACGTTGACACCATAGCTTTTGTGATTGGTTCTGCGTCCCTGATCATCGGGAGGATTCATTATGGGTTCGCTCATGACGTTTAATTCATATTCTTCAAACAGTTCGCGTATGCTTTGACTGCTCATGGTGTAACGACCCTGTGTGTTGGCATCAGCCGGCAACACTATGGGTGTGCCAAACACTTCAGGGCGCATGAGATGATTGATATAGTTCATGGGATTGGCTTCTTCAATGCCCTTGACCACAATTTGATGATGTAGCCAAGCTTCTTGTTCATCAGGATGCCAATACATCAAACTGATCACAGTGCGGTCATTGACCAAGCCCAAGTCAAGAGCAATTATACGTCGAATGCCTGTGGTGTTGCGCAAGTCATATTCACCGGTTCGATATGTGGGCCAGTTGCGTATTTGAAACACAGCTCCTTTGCCCATGACCGGACGTCCATTGCGTCTAGCATCACGCTCGTGTGGCAAGTAATCACGTTCCAGTTGTCGACGTGTTTCCATCAACAAAAACGGTTCACCCCAAGGATCATATTCGGGCACATCGTCCCAGCTTACACGTATGTGTTGGTAACCCTCTTCATGATTCCAAAATTTACTTACCAAGCCATTGAGTCCTTTTAGTGGCGTGAACGAGCAGAGAACTTGGCCCTGCGTTGTGGCAGTTCTTGTGACAATTTCACTAAAAAAGTCATCAGGTGGTTGTTCATCAAAAATTGCCAAGTTGAGTTTGAATCCTTGCATTTGTCTGACTTCTTGTGTGTAGTTAGCAAATAGTAAATAACTGTTCGAACCAGATTGATGGCGGATTTCAACACCCATACAGTTAGCCCCGTCGCTGCGCATAGTATCAACAACAATACAATCACGGGGTATAGCGCCAGTGCCAAGATTGTCCCGAATTTTAACATCATTAGTTCCCAGTAATTCATTTTGCAACACCAAGGCCACTTGACTCCATCCCTCACCAGCCACCATGGCAGTTACCGGCTTGTCAAATCTTTTTGCAGATTCTGGCCACCAGTCGGGATAGCGGCCAGTGAGATGAATAGCAGTTTCATAACAGGTGCTGACTGTTTTGCCAATTCGATTGGCAGCCAAGATACCACGACGACTACTTTGGCCAGTTTTAAAGAATTGGTGTTGATGTTCAAACGGTCTAAAGTAGCGCAGTTGATTGTAGCGCATATCATCACTGGTTTCTATCACCAGCTCTTGAAAGGACACACTTTGTTCGTGATTCAAACTGGCGACACGATCCAAGCCCAGGTGCGCATGATCACAAACCCAACGTATGGCACGGCGCATCAGCACTGTGTGATCAATCATTTAAAATCCTCGTCGGATGGTGTCTAATACTTGTGCTGTTTCAGCTAGGTCTCGCAACTCTGCGGTGCTCATGCGCCAAGTGAGGGGTGCGTCAATTTGAACTGACCCGCGTTTGTCCAAGCCAGCTTGCAAACGTTCCATGGTCAATCTCAAACAGTGTTCCACCTGGCCCGGATACTTGTCCAAAAAAGCTTCGCGTGTGACTGCATTGACCTTTTGCAAGATTTTGACATCGGCAGTTTGTTGAGCAGCTGCGTGTTGATGCTCAGGACCTATCATTACATCAGTCCCAATCTATCTTCAATGTGTGGCCAATTCATGATCCGCCAAATGTTGTCCAGGTATTGCTCCTTTTTCCATTCGTAATCCAAAGCATAGGCATGTTCCCACATGTCAACGAGAATCACAATATCCTCCCGCACCGCATGGTTCCGAATGGTTTTTACAGTTCCGTCTAAAGCAAGATACACCCATCCCGAACCATGTAACGCCATGGCAGCATCCTTGACAAGGGCCCGAAGGCCGGCTAGGCTTTTTGAATGTTTACGAATCAGGTCCTGGGTCATTTCACCCGGAGCACCTCCTGTGCCGGGCTCAGTAAACTGTGTAAAGTAGATGTCATGCAAGAAGGCTCCAGCACGATTGAATTCAGGACTTTCGCCCGCATTGTAGTTGTCCACATACCGCTTATACAAATGTCCCCAATGATAGTTGAGGGTCTCGCGGCTTTTGACGGGCTCAAGAGCCGATTCGGAATAGGGCAATGGCGTGCGTTTTAACGTAGGCATTAGGCTTGACTCCAAGGATTGTCCTGCAAGAGATCTTGTGTCATAACAAAGTCACGGTCAATCCAAATGTCCCATTGATTGCTTTTGTTTACACGTTGACGTTGCATGTGTGCACGAAGTCGTGTGCCAATGGCAGTGTAACTGCCGTCATTGCGACGTATGATTTGTTCACCGGTTCTGGGATCAATCCACACAATGCGTTCGGGTTGTTTTTGTCCAAACTTGTTTATTTTGGTGCCAATGGCACGTTGTGCAATGGGTCCTATAATTTCGTATGTAATGGTGCCGTTGTCGTATTTGCGAAACACCACTTGTGCACGAACTTCTTGTGCACGCCATTCGGGATCGGGATGTGGCAGTGTATTGGTTCCAAAGCGAGTTACTAAATTCAATCCCTCTAATTCTGCGGGTCTTGGTGGCAAGTTTTTAAGTGGCTCTTCGGGAATCAATTCCATTTTGTCAATGTAGGGATTTTCCGTGCCCAAGTATTGAGCGTCGGGCTCAATGCCATTCAGTGTGTCCAAAGCAATTTGGTATTTGACCTTATTGGCACGTCCTTTGAGATTCAACACCTGGCCAGTGCGGTCATACACAAAGCGTTGCAACTCTGTGGCTGTGGGAAAGTCGGTCATGAGACCTTCTATATCAAATCCTGTGTCGGTTAAAACTGCTTGTGTGCGTCCGGGAGTGACGGGGCGGTTGGGGTCTGTGGTCCACTCCACAGTGGAGTCTGCTTCGGGTGCAGTTGCAGCGGCGACTGCGGCATCGGGTGTGATGTCCCAGTCTAGGGCTGNTGCGGGTTTTTGAGTCTTTTTCATTTCAGTTCCTTGTTATAAAATATCAGNTGTTGGGGACAACTGTAACCCTGACATTAACGACCGGCGGTGCTTTTGATTCGTGATTTCTTGTTGAATTTGGCTCGTGTGTTGTCATGAATACTGCCACCATTGGTGTATTCAAAATCTTGATATTCATGTTGACGTGCTGCATAAGCGTCTTGAATCATGGTGGCTAAAGGCTCACGTGCTTCTTTAGCAGCCACAAACTCGCGACGTTTGGCGGTGTCAAGAGCTTGATTGCCCAGGCGTGGACCTTGTGCTTGATTAACATTGTCCACCGCGTGTGGATTGCGTGTGCTAGTGATCGCTCGACTGGCGCCTTCGCGTTCAATTTTTACTGGACCTTTTTTTACTGAATTCGTGATCATGTGATGTTTCCTTATTCTGTCCAACCGCTGATGGCTGTAACACTTGCTGTGCCACGCTGCAACGACGCTGGATACTGCCATTGATAATTTAAAACGCTACTGCTACAAGCAGCGCGAACTGCCACTGTTGTAGCACCAGTTGTGGTAAATGTTGTAATGCAAGGTGATCCAATTGCTGTGCTGTCACCAATACGTGCCTGGGTCGCGGTGTTGAACCATTCCAGTGCTGCGGGTTCGGATGGTGGTGGTGTGTAATTCAACAGTCTTGCATTTGTAGTCAAGTTATAAGTAACACCTGAGCTTAATGTAAATACGCCTGTGGCGTTGTTGTATGCAACGTTGGCGCCTGTTGAAGTATCCACAGTGTCAAAAATTATGGTGTTGCTTAAACGTCCTGGGCTGGTGAATACAGTTTTACCCAAATCATCAGTTGTGGTGTTATACAATGGAAAAGTGCCTGTTTGTCTGGCGCCTACTACGCCTGGTGATGCCGTGGTCATGTGGTGTTTCCTTTAGCTGGCTACTGGTGTGATAAAAACATCCACACTGCCTGTGGCCACACAAGCAACATAAATGGTATTGTTGTTTTGAAATCCAAAATTTCCCGATATGGTTTCATACCAAAGCGGTGCAATGGCAACCACTCCAGGATAAGCACCACCGTTCTTGGGATTGACTAGGTTGTTGGCTGTGATGGCATTGTTGTAAACACCCACAAACACTGTGGCGCTGGCGCTGGTGTTGACCACACGAAACGTATTGGTTAAAGTGGGTGCATAGGCCACGTTGCTGGCTGTTGAACTGGCACTCAAGTATGTGGTATTACCTAATGGAATTATTGTGCTCATGGCTTTATCCTACGTTGATCTTGTCTGGGTTTTTGGGGTATTCACAGTGTGCACCACCATCAATACGTCCGCCTTGAGCAGCTGTTGCTATGGTGAGTCGATGCGGATCGCGTGTGACGCTGGGTCCACCTTCACGTGGTGCGTCGCTGGTGTTGCCTCGACGTGCGCCAGCAAATGAACCCACATTGACCGCACGGCCATCATTGCTGTGTCCGCTCCATTGATTGTGTGCATAGCGATTAGCAGCACGGTTTACACCGTCGCCCATTTGTCCGTTAAAGGCAAAGTCTTCGCCATCGCCGCTTTGACTAGCGCGAGCCACAGGCTGGGTCATGCCCTGTCCTGGACGCATTGTATTGGAAGCCTTGCGGCTCATTGTTGTGTTCTTCATGTTACATCATTCCCTTAGATTTTTTAACTGCATGGTGAGCATCTTCATGATCGCGTCCGTCGGCGTAACGCTGATTTTTTGGATGACTGTGTCTAGTCTGCATCATGGGATGCGTCATGTCGTCACATTCGGTGCAGGCAGTGTCTGCTGGTGTGGCACGATTCCCACGTGCAGCCGTATCCGAGTTGTCACGGCGTGTTCCTGGCTCACGAGTCATTTCTCGATGTGCTTGTGCTGATCCTTGTTTCATAATCATCTGGGTTGGGTTCATGTTGTAAACCCCTTTCATCATGCTGGCTTTAGCCATTGTATGCTCCTGGTTGGCTTGGTGTATCGTCTTCGTCATTGCGCAGTTGTCCCACTGCACGTGTCATTTTATTTTTACCTGCNNNCCGCTTTTGAGCCACTACCTCTTTGTGATAGTGTTCGCTGCGGCGTTGTGAGTGCTCACTGTGGTGAGGCGTGTGGTGCGCCGCTTCACGCTTGACAGCATAGCTGATGGCAATGGCCTGTTTCTGAGGCTTTCCGGCACGCATCTCTGTGGCAATGTTCTGGCTCTGTGCTGACTTGCTTGTTGATTTGATTAATGGCATAATAGTATTATTTAGTTCTACGAAATGGCTCGAGATCCGCACTTAACATATTATTAGGATCAGGTGCTTGTGGGAATGTGTCGTAATGTGGCACAAAGCGTGTCTGAGGCTGAGCAGGTTCCGTGTTCCATATGGGTGAGAACTTGGCGGCAGTTGATTCTGACACAGTGAACTCTCTCGCTGATTCGGGAGCAGGGCGGATGACCCGACTAGGACGTGGTAGGAATGAAGTCTTCATCCGCCTAATCCTGTTTGTGGATAGCGCACAGCGTTGTCTCGCCTGCGGCTGGGATTCATCCTGTCAACCACTCGACCATGGTAGTCACGACTTATGCGGGCTTGACGTGCACTGTGTGGTTCCACTTCAAAGGTTTTATGACGGCGTGCTTGCCCACGTGTGCTGTGTCCTGTGATACCTAGGCGGACTGTGGGTAACGTCATTTGGTGTCCTGGTTGGCTCGAATGCTGGTAAGTTCTGCCAGTGCCGCAGCAAATGCAGCACGTTTGGTGTCCAAGGCTTCTTGACTGTCAGTGACTTCAACAGCAGTCAAACTGGCTGCCACTTTGTTTAATATCAAGTTGTGATACTTTTGTGCCAAGTGTCGATCGTTGGCCCTAGCGTGAACAAAGTCTTCGGCCAATAGGTCCATGTAAGGCCTACCAGCCGAGATGTCAATGGCATCTAGCAAACCAGCTACTGTCACGCGGTCAGTTGAGCCTCGAGGTCTACCTGCTCCGGCACGTGCGCCACCGCGGCTGGCGACTCGGGGTCGTCCTGTTTTGGGATTGATGGGTGTTGTGGCCATACAGTTATTTATGGCTAAAAAACTAGGAAACTTTTTGAATCTTTTCCGTTGTGCGCTGTGGTGGGGTGGTGTAGAGAGGTATGTTCCGTAAACCTTTGCCGCTAACAACGCTTGCTGAAAGCACATCTCCGTCTTTATCCATCCACGCCACAGGCTCTTGCTCTGGTTGTGCCAAGGCTTCTTTGATGGCAGCGATGGCTTGTTCTTTACGAAAAACCATATTGCCACTGCCATCATCAACCATGTCTAATTCCGCTGCCTCCAACGCCTCAAGCGCCAGCTTCAACGTGTCTTCGACACTTAATGCTTCTTTCATGCTTCACCTCCTCTTGCTCGGATTGATTTGATAGCAATTTCTGGCGTGAAACCACAAATTAAACAACCACCTTGATCGTTTTTTGCAAAATCAACTAACGCAGGTGCATGTTCAAACATTTGCAATATGGCCTCACGCTCTTTAGCTGCTACCAGTCGGGCAAAGGCTTCAAGATGACTAATGTGGACATCGCCACTTCCATAAGTAGGTGAAAACCACATTTCACCATCAGCCATCAAACCAGCCTGTCTAGCCAGTTCAATAATTT
>JGI24890J29729_1000882_pt1 | contig 15808 bp, 19 predicted proteins | sample FreactcultureFD7_FD_29729 | JGI IMG/M metagenome (IMG submission 29729)
GCATATATAAATAACGCCACAATAAACAATTTAACTATATCGGGAGTTAATATACCAAATTTAACCTTCTCACAAGCCACAGGTGGAAATTTATCATTAACAGGGACAATTAAGTCCTTAAATGATAACACAAGTTATCTAACTTATAGTATAGGAACAGGAACCACAAACTATACCACAAACACAACAGCAACAAATTATTTTAATAATGCTAATACAAACCCATTAATGTATAGTATTAATAATGATAATGTTATCAGTTCTAATAATGGTAGAATATATTTTAGACCAGTGGGATATTTAAATACCACAAGTCAGGGTTATATAGACAATACAGGTCAACTTGTAATACCATCAATTAATATCAATAGTGAAATTAGTAACAATATTGCAAATAGTCAAAATATAACAACACAAACCTTACAAGTAAATGGAGCCATGACAGGTTCAACTATAGCTACAACATCAACAATAAGTGCAGGAGGTGTATTATCAACCACAAGTGGTAAAATACAAAATGGTAATGGTGCATGGACTACCAACTCTAATGATGTTTTTATTAACAGTGGAGGGGTCGGAGATACAATATATCTCAGACCAAAAGGTTTAACAGCAACACCAGCAGACGCACAAGTGTATCTTGGAACTAATGGTAATTTAACTTGCACTACAGGGACACTTACTGCTTGGAATGGCTACTTTAATAATGGATTAAATGCACCTAATGCCAATGTATCAGTATATGGTATTACAAGTGCATATCAAGTATCTAGTCCAAACTTTACAGGTGCAAATGCAACCATAACCAATTTAACAGTAACTAATATGACAGGTGCAAATATAAAAGGAGGTAGTTTTAATGGTAATGTATCAGTTACAAATCCTCAAAAAATGTATTTCTATCAACTAGATGGAACAACAGAATGTTTACGTATCGAACCTGCTTTTGGAACACCTGCATTATCTTGGTATAATGCAACATATGGGTCACAATTACAGTTCTTTATGTTGTGTTCTTCATCAGGTGGTGCTTTCACTTGTAATCAGAACAATGCAACTGATTACACATATTCACCTAATGCTTTACATGATAACTTTTATACTACAAGAAGAGATGGTCTTCAAACCACAACTATGAGTTTTATTAATGATACATCATTTCAATCAAGACCATTTTTATTTCAAAATAAAAACCAAAGTGCCTATGTTAAGGCCTATGGTATAAACGGTTATAATAATGGTTTTGTTATAGGTGATACAGCTAATGAAAGATGGTTCATTTATAATAAAGCAAATACATCTACTCTTGCAATAAATAATAACGCAAGTGACCTTATAACTCTTACATCCTCATTAATGAATATCACCCCTGAAGTAAAGGTTCAAAATACTCTTAATGTTGGTGCTCCTAACTTTGGTTCTAATGCTTTAATNAATCTTGGTTATACAGGGACATTAGGAGGCTCAACATTAAACACAAGAATGGGTTATATATATCACGACAGCTCAAATCTTTATATTCAAAATCAACAATACAATAATGCCAACTTACAAAACTCAACAATTGGAGGTATAAATTTAAGTCCAGGAAATGGAACTTATCCTACAATTTTTTATCCATCAGGTCAAATAGTAAATAGTAATAAAGTTGAAGCTGATGCGGGGGCTACTTTTAACTGTTTAGGAACAGGGAGTTATGGTGTATATATCAATAAACCTAATAATAACAGTATCAATAATTACTACAATTTAGTCATACAAGGTAATTCATACACAAGTGCTATTACAATGCATTCACAGGTTTCTGGGTTAGTGTCAAACATCACTTTGGGCAGAACGAATTATCCCTTTACAAATGATGCTATGACAATCAGGCCGTATTCAACCGCGTCGCAGGATATATGGATTAATATTACAAACGATTATCAAGAGAGAAATGGTAAGGTCTTTATAGGACAAAATGGAACTGGTGGTTTTAGGGGGAGTGATGCCTTCATACAAAATCACAGTAATAACGCAAATGGTAAGTTATCAGGTATTTACTTCCAAACTGATACTGCAAACCAAGGTGTCACCGCTCCAGCACAATACATAGACTTTACGGGTCAAACATTCTTTAATCCTTACAGTTTAAGGTCGGGAAGTAATACACAAGCAGGTAGTGCTCTTTCAGTCCTTTATGGGTTTAAATCCCTACCACAAGTGGGAACAGTTTATACAACTTCAAGAGGGGCTGGTAATTATATACCTTGGATTAAAGGTGCTGTGAATAATGTCACTTATACAGTAGCGGGAGGAACTCAAAAGATACAATTAAGTGATGGGGGTAGTGTTAATGCTTCACCTTTTCAAACGGTTGCAGGGGCTCGTCAGTATAGTTTTAGGGCGGACTGGACTGGTGTATATGACCTTAGATGGAACTTGAATTTGTTCTGCACTGCAGCTACAAATTGTTTTATCTATGTATATGTTAATGGTGCTGTCGTTTCTACTTCTATAGCTTATATTACAGCTGGTAATTTTAGTTATTGTAATGGAACCAAGTTAATAACTGTTTCTACAGGTCAAGATGTTGATATGAGATTATTACCTGACGTTAATAGTGTGACTACAGGTAATAATTCTACTATTGACTGCATTTATCAAGGTTAATTTTTATTATCTTTATGTATTATAAAGATGTATAAGTTTTTATCGTATAATGATATTATGAAATATATGCCCCTAATCATAGCTCAAAAAGTTAGTGAAGTAGCACGTTCTAAGGGTCAATTCTTAGACCAATATAAGAAATATGGGTCTAATCTACCTGAAGAATGGATGATTAAGAGAGAGAACTTTATAAAGAGACATTTAGCTCAATATGAGAAGAACCCTACATTAAGGCGTCAGTTAGCTTTAATCGCATGGGGATACAAACCATAATTTTATTCTTTTTCTTTTATGTATAGTAAATGGATACAGAAGTAGTTAGTTGGTTATCGTTAGCTGTGGCTTGTGTGTTAGCCATAGAGAGAATATGTAAGAGAGTTAAACACTGTCAAAGCGCCTGCTGTCAGGTAGATATGGAAAGCTCAAGCCCTAAACATATAGAAGTTTCAAAAATTTAATTATTTTCTTTAGTAGTTAATAAATGGAAACTACAGACATAAGACAATCATTTATAGAACAGCTTCAAATTCAACTCGCTACTTTAGAGAAGAAAGTAGTTGAAGCTCAAAATGCTATAGTTGAATACAACCGTCAAATTCAGGCTGTGAAAGAACAAATAGGGGAATGAATATAGTGAATATCACCTGAAACGGACCCACGTTAAAAAGTAAAAAACTTTTATTTTTTTCTTTAGTAATAGTTAAAACAATGGGCTTTTTTGGAAATCTTCTGGGGCAAGCATTAGGTGGCGGAGCAGGTGGGCTCTTCGGACACCGTGATACAGGTGCACAAATCGGTGGAACTTTAGGTAATTTACTCCCTTTTCGTCGTGGGGGTAGAGTTGGTGTAGCAATGAGAGAGGCACCAGCTATGAGAAAAGGCGGAAAAGCTAAGAAAAGGGCAGAAAGTCCTAAACCAATGAGAAAAGGTGGTAAAGTGGGTAAAAGACCTACAACTAAGGGACCCTCAATGGATGCCTACATGCGCAAGTTAAGACAAATGCGTAAATAAATTTTTTATTATCTTTGTATATAATAAAAAATGGCTTCAATGTTTGAAAGACAATTCTTAGCTGGGCATATCAAAGACGGACATGCGCCACACAACTTCATCAATTTAGAGTTCAAAGCAGACGGTAGTAATAGACCTGCAGGTATGTTTGGTAATAGAAATATAGTAGCTCGTGCTCCTCTTCAAAGAGAAGATATGGTTGTTAGGGCTCAACATATGGCTCAATATCCACACAAACAAAATACCTTTTTATAGGGAGGTAGGGAAAAGTAGGGAGGGTAAATGGAAACATTTTTCTAATTCTATAAAATTTATTTATTTTTTTTCTACAAAATACTTTTTTTATTAAAATGTTGTCCCTAACCCTCCCTAAATCCCTAATCCTTAAAAATGGCTTAAAGATATAAATATTTTTATGTATAAGTATAATTTTTAAAAATTATTATTTTTTCTTTTTTTCTTGTGTTATTAATAAATGATTAATGTATTAGAAGAACCGATTACTGTCCCAATGAGAAGGGGCAGACCGCCTTTAGACCCTGAAGAAAGGGAGAGAAGATATAAGGATAGATTAGAGAAACAAAGACTATATCAAGCTAAAGTAAGGGAAGATAATCCTGATAGACTTAAAGCTATTAATAAAGCTTGTAGAGACCGTAATAAGGAAGAGTATAACGCACGTATGAGAATAGCTAATCGTAAATATAGGGCTAAGGTCAAAGCTCAAAAAGAATTATTGAATAGAGTGGTCCTAACCGTCTAATAACCTTATTAATGCAAGGTTATAATGTTTTACACAGGTGTGTAAATTGATTTTTTAATCTTATTTAAAGGATTAAAAAATGAAAAACTGATTATTTAAGAGTTAAAGATATAAATTTTTATTATTAAGATATAAATTTTGAAAATTTTATTTTTTATTTTTTTTCTTGTCCTATTAATAAAAGATGTCAAATAGTGAAATCATTCAAGAACAAGCAACTATCAACGCGAGACGCCCTTGGAATACCCCAGAACCGCTTCGTAAAGAAGTCGTGGACGCTCAAGCCCTAGCTTGGTGTTATCTTAACTTTGATAAACTTAGTGAAGCTGGTCTTATTAAGAAGATGAGAATAGGAACTTCTATTGTCACTAACGAAGTATATAAACAAGAACTCAAGAAATATTTAGAAAGCTTTAATCTTAAGAACTATCCTTTAGGAGAGAAAGATGTAGCTTACGAACAAGGTGCTCTTAGAGAAGGAAGATTTATGGCGAGAACCCCCTTATCATTACAAACCATATCTAGACAAATTAGACATACCATTAGTGTGGGTCATTTAAGGGACATTGACGCGGTCGCGGCGCACCCATCAATACTATACCATATCCTTAGACCTATCTATAATTTTGAGTTTGAAGCTTTGGGTCAATACTTAAGTAGTGATGAAGCTAAGAACAAGATTGTAGAAGACATACTTCAAGACAACCCAACATTTATTAAAAAGGAACAAGATGAAAATAAGAATTGGGTTGAGAAAGAAGTAGAGAATGATAAAGAGAAGGTAAAGCAGTCTATTTGTAGCGTTCTTAATGGTGGTGGTTATAGCTACTATAAAAAACCTACTCAATGGTATTGCGATTATTTCAATCAAGCTCAAGCAGTCTTATCTAAGATTGTAAAACAATTAGATGAAACTATCCCTGCTTATAGAGTTGATAGTGAAATGAAGAAAGGTAAGAACTATCACGCTATTAATGGGTCTATTGTTAATCATCTTCTTGTTGATTATGAGAATAGAATAGCTTACTATATGAGATTTGTCTTAGAAAGTAAGAAATTCAAGGTTGTGGCTTTAACGCATGACGGTTGTATGGTTAGAGAAGACGAGAAATTAGATACCCAAGTATTAAGGGATATTGAAAAGGTCTTTGAAGACAATAACTTGAAAGGTATCAAATTAAAGTATAAAGCTATGGATGAAGGCTTTACTATCCCTGAGAAAGAATTATCTGTTATTGATATAGACCATATAGTATTTGAAAAGACTATAGATTATGATAACTTTGGTATCATTAAAAAGACCCTTGGAGAAGGGGATAGTGGTCTTTCTAAACTCTTTCATCATAAAGTAAAGGATATTATTAAGACTGTTAGTATGGATGCTTTTGACGGTTATCGTTGGAACCCAAGAACCCGTTTATGGGACAAACAAACTAAAGAGTTCTTTACTAACTATATTACAGAAGTATTAGAACCTATAGCTAAACCTTACTTAAACATAGCTAAGAAAGCCTTAGATGAATGTGAAGAAAAAGAAGCTCTTAACAAATTAAAGGAAGAAGTAAAGACTTGGACCGCAGTTGTTAAATACATTCAATCTTCTAAAGGTTGTAAAGCCGTATGGGATAAAGCAAGAACCTTATTATACGATAAGACCTTTGTAGATACCCTTAACAATGTATCAAACGAATACCCTATGAGAGATGGTTTTAAAGTTGATTTAACTAACGGTAAAGTATCCCTTAGAACAAAAGCAGACTTTTGGGACTTTGAAAGTCCAGCTACTTATATAGAGGGGGAAACAGAAGATAAGACAAGAATATTCAAATATCTTAAGAGTGTATGTTGTGAAGCAGATGCAGAAGGTGAAGATATAGTTAGTGATGAGAATGCTGTCTTTACTAAATGGCTCTTTAAGTTATTTGGTTATTGTTTAACACGAGAAGTAGCAGATAGAAAGCTTTACATCTGTCACGGAAAAGGATGCAACAGTAAGTCCGTTATTATGGATATGATTAGTAATATTATGGTTCAAGACAAAGGTTATTCACCACTTAACAAAAAAGCTATCATTAAGAGAGATGATAAGAAGAGTGGAGCTAATCCTGAGTTAATGCCATTTCAATACTGTAGAATGGGGGCTGTTATAGAGACCGATGAGAAAGAGAAATTAGATGCTCCTACTATCAAATCTTTAACAGGTAATGATGCTATGAGAGTAAGAGATTTATACAAGAGTGAAATTACTATCAAACCAAAGGCTAAAATCTTCTTAATATCAAATCATAAACCAGAATTTGATAGTGAAGACCAAGCTATGAGAGACCGTATTGTATTCATCCCATTTTCACAGCGTTTCGTTAAGAACCCAGTCAATACTAAAAAAGTAGAAGATATGGTAGCTAATGATAAAGACCATTTCTTTAGTTTGATGGTTGATTATGGTATTCAATGGTGGGCTGATAAAGACTTGACACTCCCTAATGTATGTCAAGAAGCTACTACTCAATTCGTAGAAGATAACAGTGATATAGACCCTTGGATACAAGAAGAATTCATCTTCAATCCAACTAAAGAACAAGTAGAAGCACAAGAGAAACATTACAATACTAAAGAGAAGGGTCTTTACTCCTCTAAAGCATACGATAATTATTACGCATGGTGTGCAGAGAATGAGAAACCAAGTAGAAGCGTTGTAGAATGGAAGAAAGCCTTAGAACAAAGGGATTTCACCATTAAGAAATCTAACGGAGTCCCTATTATTAAGAAGGATAAGAAACATATCGTATTAAGGGCTTCACAACCTCAAGAAGAACAAGAAGAAGAAGATTTCTAAGTTTAACTTATATATTATTACTTTATTATACTAAAGTAATCATATCAATATAACACAAATGTGTTAGATATATTAAGATTTATATCAGGGAGTTAGGGAGGGTTAGGGACTAAATTTTAGTAAATAAAGTTTTTTGTAGAAAAAAAGTGATAAAATAATTAGAAATTAGAAAAATGTTGCCATTTACCCTCCCTACTTTTCCCTACCTCCCTGATATAAATTTAACGAATTATATCAAACTACCATCTTTGACTAAGTAAGGAACTGTATCTGCTCTGTGGTTTCTGTGGAAGAGTATCAAGGGTCTTATTGATTTCGTCTAATACTTGTTTTTTCTTTTCAACCCTTTTTCTAACGCGTCTAACCTCTGGTTCAGTCTCGCTCTCTGTAGGTTGCTCGTGCATGACAGGTTCATCTTCACTATCGCTACTATCATCTGTATCGTGCTTTAAAGGAACCTTTTTAGGGTATTTCTTAACTGATTTAACCCTTACAGGAATAACTTCTTTCTCCTCTATAACTCTCTCTTTCTCAACTTGTTTCTTAGTCTTGAATTGACCCGCTTCTTTAAGTTCTTTTAAGCGTTGTCTGCCAGCCTCTAAGTTCTTTAACATAGTAGCTTTTTGTTCTTCACTTAATTGACGGGGTTTTCTCCTTTGTTTCAATATAGCTTTCTCTTGACCCTTTGTTAAGGTTATATCTTTAAGTTCATCTGGTTTAACCTCTGTGATAGGCTTGTTCTTACTACCCTTAGGACGACCCGCTATTTTGACGGGAAGAACATCTTTGTTTTGTTCTAAAAATTTCTTGAAGGCTTCTTGTAATTGATTATTATCCATTGTCTTTAAAAGATAACAAAGAAAAAAATAAAATTAATAATATTTTCTTTCGTAATTAATAAAAATGTCATTAGATAGTATTAACAAATTTACAAAGACATCTATTAACGAAAAGTTCATTCATCCCGAAAAAATGCCAGCTCCGTTAATAAGCTTAGACCAGCTCAAATCATACTATGGTAATGTAGCCATACCTGCGGTTCAAGAAGACCTTAAACGAATTGAAGAGTTAGTAGCTCGCCCTAAGTATATACAATGTGGAAGTTGTAAAAGTGCCATTGATATGAGTGAATGTAAAGAAGGACCGACAGGAACTTATAAATACTGTAATGTATGTCAAAAAGACCCAGAATACTATGGGAAGACAATAGAAACAATGGAAGATTATGAACGCTTAAAAGCATTTCAACGCAACCAAAGAAGCGCTTCATTTGACAATAACTTAACTGACGAACAAGCTAACCTTAAATGTAATAACCCCAACTGTGATTGTAATTAAAATCTTTTATTATCTTTTGTATATAATAAAAGATGTCATCGTTATTAACCGTGTATAATTACTACTTGAATTCAAGAACAAGAACAAGTGGAGAAGCTAATAACTTTTCATTATCACTCCCCAATCCTATAGCTCTTAACGGTAAAATCCCCTCCGAGTTTCGTATCAAGATATTAAGTGCCGTAATCCCTTTCGCATGGAACCAAATCAATTCAAAGAATAATATAACATATTGGTCTATGACAAGGGGAACAACCTATTCAGGAACCTTTACAATGCCTTCTGGAAACTATAATGTATATACATTCGCAACAGCTTGGGTATTAGCCATAACAACAGCTATTCAAACAGCTTCTGGTTATACTCCTACAATAACAACAAGTTATGATGTAAATACTGATAAAATCACTTTCGCCTTATCTAACGATGCTACGGCTACTACAATAACCTTTCTTAATACTACAAACTATACCCAAGTTAATCTTTCTTTAGGGTTCACGTCAAGTTGGAGTTTATCTAATGCTATAGGGGCTACTACAACCTCTACTCAACAAGTCAATGTAAATCCAGCACGTAATGTGTATATACAAAGTGATACCCTTATTCAAAAGAATGCTTTTGATGCGTATGTCACACCTGTTAGAACTTCTAACATTATAGAAGTTATTCCTGTATATACCCTCCCAAATCAATATATCATCTTTCAACCCCCAAACCCAACTATATCCGTTATTAGTAATCCTATTATAGATGAAATCAGTCTTGCTTTAGGTGATGAGAGTTTAGATTACTACTTACAGGATTTCACCCTTAATTGGTCTTTACATATGGTTGTAGAAGAACATAGAACAGACCTTAGAAAAGACATTAACGGACCATCTATTGATATGGGACAGATACATTTAGATGCTAAAGCTGAAGCTAAAAGACAACAGTTAGAAGATGAAAGAACCAAAATAATAGAAAAGCTAAACAAAGAAAAAAACAAATTAATTTCTGCCCTTAATAGTAAAGATGCTACACAAAACAAACCAACACAAAAGCCATAAATTAATGGCTCAAAGATATGGCTATTCTACAGGCGGTTTCGTCCATAAATACGGTGCCCCTCCTATGTTTATGGATATGAATGACCCTTCATATACAGGGACACCTCCAATACATAAAATGAAGGATGGTGGAGTTGTTGTTGAAAAAGAAATGAAACCAAAACAAAATTATTTCCAACGCAGAAAGTAAAAAAAATTATTTTTTTTCTATTGTATTAGTAAAACAATGTTATCAGGTATCGTAAAAGAATATTCATTAGACGCAGCACATAATGGTGGTGAAAACGCTATTCCACGCTCAATCTTACCTCAAAGATTAGCTAAACCTGTCCCTTCAAGAAAAATCATTAAACAAATCCCTGCTATTTCAGGTTCAACAGCAGGACCATCCCAAACTTCCATCGTTAGAATTAATACTTCTAATGGTGCAGGTTTCGCTGTCTCTGGTTCCTTCTATTTATTATTTAAATTAGCAGTCACTCAAGCAGCAAATACTTGGGGTTTTTCAGGCTCAGTTCCAGATGCATCTGCTCTCATTAATCGTATGACCGTTTCCCAATCTTTACCTATTGAAGTCATCCAAAATTATAACAAATATGTCACTAACATCGTTAAACCATATGCAACTTCATCTACCAACTTAAATCAAGATTGTGTTTTATCAGGTGGTCAAGGTTCTAACAACTATCTCGCTAATGCTTACACTTCTACTTCTTCAGCTTTAACTGTAGCTCAAAATACTAACTTCGGTTATCAATCTACTGATGGTTCCACAGCAACTTTAACCTTCGCTGTCCCTATTGTTTCTGGTTTATTAAACTCTTCTTCTATGACTTATATCCCCCTTGAATTAATCAATCAAAATATTGATATTCAAATAGACTGGGCAACTGTCAATGATGCATTTTTCGCAGCAACAACAGCAGTCACTAACTACTCTATTTCTCAATTATCTTTAGTCTATGAAACAGTTCAAGTCTCCGAAGAATATGTTAATGAAGTTCGTAAGATGATGGCAGGCGGTAAATTATGGTCTATGCCAATCCAAACTTGTATCTCTACTCAAGTTGCTGATGCTTCAAGTATCTCTTATAACTTCTCAGTTAATTGTTCTTCTGTCTCCGCGTTCTTCGCTGGTAAAGTCTTAGCTGAAGGTCAAGGTTCTACTTTAACTTCTAAATACTTCTCCGCATCTACAGGCTCTTCTCCAAACGGTGATTATACTGATATTTCTAAAAGAGTTTTACTTGCGGATGGTGAACAAATATTACAAGTTCCTAATGTTAATACCGACGCTCAAATGTTGAAAGAAACTATTAGGGCTGTTTGTGCTAACACCTCCGACCCTAACTATTCCGTTCCATTCCAATCTTGGGGTAGATACGATTTAGCTGGTTCATACCGTGGTTCTTTTTATTGTAATGCTTTCAATTTACGCTCTTGGTCCGAAGATGATTTAGTCTTCTGTGGTCGTCCAGTCAGTTTATTAAATTATCAAAAAGATGATGCTAAAGCAAGGGCAACAGATACTTTATACTTCTTTACTATCGTTGATTACATCGTCTTAGTTGATGCTTCAGGAACTATATCTTTAGTTCGTTAAGAAACATCCCTATAAAATTTTTACTATACAAGTGTATAGTAGCCTAACTAATGTTAATTTATCAAATAAATTAAAATTATCTTTGTATTTAATAAAGAATGTCCTATACAGTCAAAGAGAGTAAATTAACTCAAAAACTTAAAAAATTAGACAATACAACTCCCCTCAGTGATGACCCGCTCCCTAAACGAAACGGTCTTATATGGGTTTTATGTGGTCGTAAAGGAAGCTCAAAAACGACCGTGCTAATGAACTCATTAAAGACCAAACAGTCGCATGGTGGTTATAAAGGGTTCTATCATAATATCTTTATATGTTCGCCATCTATGGAAAGGGATAAGAAGACCTCTAAGTTAGTAGATGAAATTAAGAAGGATGGAAACTTTTATGATACCATAAACAATAATGTCCTTAATGAGATTATAGAGAAGGTCAAAACCTTTAATGATGAATATGAAGAAGAAGAAGAAGGAGACCAATGTTATAACCTTCTTATCCTTGATGATTGTTTAAGCTTGCTCCCAAAGTCAAATACTAAGAATGCTGTCTTTAATAGTTTATGCCTTAACTGTCGTCATTTGAAATTATCAATCTTCATTACAGCTCAAAAACTCAAAGGTCTATCAACAGTGGTCCGTTCAAACACAGATATGATAAGTATGTTTAGAACCGACAATGAAACCGAGAAGAAAGACTTCTTAACAGAGTTCGCATGTCCTGAAGCTTTATATGACTTCTGCACTAAAGAACCCTATAGCTTCTGTCATATCACTTTTACTTCTGGTAAGCCCATATACTTTAAGAAGTTTGATAAAATAGAAGTATAATAATTATTATTTTTTTCTTTGTTAATAGTAAAATGATGAAACACGCAAAACAATATGAAAGCTTTCAAATTTATGTATCCTCAAGTGATAACACAGACCAAACAACTTATCAAATTGGTTTATCAGGTAAGTATAGACTTAAATTAAAAGGTATAGCAACCGTATTTTCTTCAGCCCCTACAGATATAACCATTGAATTAAGAAGCCCTCAATTAACTACTTCTAAAGGTAATTGTAGATACTTTAATTTAGTATATCCAGCAACTCGTAATGATAACTCCTTCGCTAAAGACTATGCTTTTGACCCTCAAGACTTTAATGGTTATATGAACTTACAAATAGTTGATAAATCAACCCTTGCAACACCAACTAACTTTACAGCTCAAGTATTAACATTTGAAGCCGAGAGAGTAATGGACTATCCTTACGAAATATAAAATTCTATTTTTTTATACACTCTGTATAATAAAGATGATACGACATATGGAACATAGACGCCCATTACAAACAGGGGGAAAGATGACCCGAGTAAAAGGTCATTTAACTAAATACGCTCAAACTCACGATACCATACCAGCTATACTTCAAGTAGGAGAAATGGTTATACCAAAGAAGTATGTCAAGCCTGTAGAGACCTTCTTAAAGATGCATCATATGCCTCTACCACTCCCTTAAAAATTTTATTATTATCTATTGTAATAATAAAATGCCTTATCATATAAGAAAGCTACCAAACAAACCATTATATAAAGTCTATGGAGAAGACGGAACTCCTCATTCAATGAAAGGTCTATCTAAAAAGAAGGCTGAAGCTCAACTAACAGCATTAAATATAGCTCATGCACGTAAGAAGGGATATATTAAATAATTAATTTTTTTATCTTCTATTATATTAAAGAATGCCGATTAAACGAATTAAAAAAGTAAAGAAAACCAAGGAGACTATTAAGACTGTCGCTAAGGCTAAAAAGAAAGGTCAAGCACAAGCACAAACCAACGTGCAAAAAGTATCCATTAGAATAGGGGGAGAACCTAAAGGTAAAAAAGAAGAACAAAGAAGTATAGTTGTAGCCCCTACTGTAGCTCCCGTCTTTCATACAAGAACAGGTTTAAGTGAAGCACACTTCATGCACCCTTATCCACAAGTTAAAACAGGTAATCCTGTATTAATGGAACAGGGTATTAAGAAAGAACAATATATCAATAATCATTCAGGTGTTGTCTTAGGGGGTAATCAACAACAAAGATTACTTACACCAAGTGATGTCTTCGCACACTCAATTCAACCTATAGCTAACTTCAGTCAAGTTAAACAACCATCTACATTAGATTTTCAAAAGTTAGAAGAAGAAGACCATAAAGACGGTGCTCCAGAACCAGAACAAATATTAGATGGTAATAACCCTGGGGCAATGCCTAACGGACAAAATCCAATAACAAGCTTCTTTAAACCTCATAAACCAGAAGTCCCTAAAGGAAAACCAGGACCTCGTAGTGAAGGGGCTAAAGGGAAACAGCACTACATAGACCTTATTAAAGACTGGAACCAACAACAAGAAGACATAGACCAAAAGGGTTTTACTATAAAGGGTAAAGGTATTGAAGAATTAAAAGCCTTTGTTAGAGATTATGGTCTTGAATAAACAGATTATAAACCAATTAATATAATCCAATTTCTATACACTTGTATAGAATTTATCCAACTTATATTATCTTACACTTGTAATATAATATACCATTAACCATTATATAGGATAACTCCCAAGGAATAAACAATTAAAAATTTTTAATATAGAATACTCCAAGGATTAACCACAATGATAGATAACATATATAAGGATATCAACAAATGGATTATATTACATAAGGATTATATACAAAGGATTATACTCTTTGTTTAATATTTTTATTTTTTTTCTTTTAGTATTATAAAATGAACGCCTCCTTATCAATGAAACAACAAGAGATTAAACAAGCCTTACAAGAGTTATATGAAGAACTTAACGGTTATGAAGAGTGTGAAGTTGAAGAACGCGGTGCTGTTATCAAACAGATACAAATATATGAAAGTATCCTTCAAGGTCTTCAATCTAACTTAGACAGACCCTTACAACATACCCTCGTTTATTTTGACAATTAAACAACTGTTGAAATATAAAATATTAAATTTTTTTCTTTATTCTATTATAAAGAAAAATGTCCGTAGAAGAACTCATTAAAAAGAACAGACCCCACTTATCAACCACAAGCGTTAGAACATATTGCTCCCTTATTAAGAACCTTGGTAAGAAGCTTGATATCAATCTTAACAACAAACACGATATCAAAACCCATCTATCTAAGATATTAGAAGACATGCACGGTCTTAATGCCCGTCAAAGAAAGACCACCTTATCAGCCTTAGTTGTCCTTATGAGTGATGGGACTGAAGATAATGAAGCTATTAATAAGATTAGAAGTATGATGATGAAAGATATCCAAACAACCAAAGATGAAGATAGAACCCAAACTATGACCGAGAAACAAAAAGCTTCTTGGATGGATTGGAACGCTATAATGAAGGTATATACAGATATGGAGAAAGCTGTAGCTCACTTATGGAAGAAAGAGACCTTGAATAAGAAAGAGTTCTTACAACTTCAAGACTATGTATTACTTAGTTGTTTAGTCTTAATACCACCAAGACGCTCATTAGATTATTGTGCCTTCAAGTTAAGGGATATAAATAAGAATGAAGACAACTATATGGATAAGAAAACATTTGTATTCAACAAGTATAAAACAGCCTCTGTATATAAGAAACAAGTTATTGATATCCCACCTAAACTCAAAAAGATTATAACCGATTGGACTAAGAAGAATACAAAACAATGGCTCTTATTAGATACAACATTAGACCAACCATTAACCCCTTCAAAGCTCACAAACAGGCTTTATAACTTGTTTGATAAAAAAGTATCTGTAAAGATCGGAANTTAGACATTCATATGTTAGTGATGTTGTATTAAAAGATATGCCAGCCTTAGAACAGCTTGATAAGACAGCTAAGGATATGGGTAATAGCACAGAGACCCAAATAACTCAATACAAGAAAGTTAAAAAATAAAATAATATCTTTCTTAGTTAATAAATGTTTAACGAGTTAGCTACTAAAATTAAATTAAGACAAGAAGCCCGTGATGTGTTCTATACACCCTTAAATCTGGCTCAAAAACACATTGAGACAACAATCCCTTTTACAGACGAGAATGATATATGGTTTGACCCTTTCAAAGGCGGGGGTGTATATTACGATAACTATCCTACTCAAAACAAGATATGGTGTGAGATAGAACAAGGGCGAGACTTCTTTGGCTTTACTGGTGCATGTGATGTTATATGTAGTAATCCCCCTTATTCTTGTATCAATCAAGTATTAGAGAAGTGTATAGAACTTCAACCTAAGGTTATATCCTTATTGATTGGTTCATATCATTTTAGCCCTAAGAGATTAGAAGTAATGGAACAAAATGGTTATGGTTGTGTTAAGGTTGTATTATTGAAAGTGCACGAATGGTTTGGTGCTACAACTATTTGTGTCTTTAAGAAGGGTGTAAATTCTGTGGTTGATTTTGATAGGACCATTTATAGAATAAAACCTAAAGTAGAAAAAAAGAAAAAAAACTAATACATTTTTAAATTAGAAATATTTTTGTATTAGTTTTTTTATAAATTTTAAAATTATTATCT
>JGI24890J29729_1000883_pt1 | contig 15802 bp, 17 predicted proteins | sample FreactcultureFD7_FD_29729 | JGI IMG/M metagenome (IMG submission 29729)
GATCGAATAGAGCGTGGTTTGAGGTAAGAACAAGGAGAACCTTCCTTGACTTCCTTCACTTCACTCGACCTCCTGAAACCCGCTATACAGCCACCAATAGCCNACAGATAACTCCTAACATAGATCCTAGATTGCGCCCAAACAGCTCCGACTTCTTCTCATCGAAATCCAGCTCTCTCGCTTCGAAGCCTTTCAGAACTCGTCAACGAGGAACACAGGACAATCGACTCTCTACTCCGGTATCTTCGTGGGTGCTATGGAGCTCTGGGATTCACGCCCCCCGAGGCCTGTACTCGAACCAAGAAGTCGAAGACAAGGTTGCTCGCTAATTCCCTTCACTTCCCTTGTGTAAGGTTCCCTTCTTTCGCTGTGCTTCGGCGGTGCTACGAGGCCGTTGTCCTCAATGGTGGGCGGCTTATGAGGGGTCCTCACAAATTCAAAGCCTTCTTTCTCCCCGAGTCCGTTTCTCTCCTGTTAGTGCTTCGATTCTTTGATTCACTTCGACAGCGATGGCGCAAGGTGAGTCCCCTGGGTCTAGTACTCTGTTACTGTACAGGAACTGACGAACTCTTCCATCGCAGCTCTCGGTAAAGACGAGCCACCTCTTTCCTTTCGATGAAATATCTCAATCTCTCTCCTGTCACAGTTGATCACTACCTCCACTGCTTTCAAGCCCAAGCACAATATCGAGACACTCTAGCGCAGCGAATCAACGAGCAGTGGGACAGAGGTGAGCCGGAAGACCCTCCTCTTTCTGCCTTGCCGTCCTCGGCTCAGTTCTTTCGCCTGGAGATCGAGCCTCAGCGGAAGCAGATCTCGCTCTCCTTCGTCAAGCTCGATCGCAACTAGCAAATACAGACATCCAGATCTACACTCACTCCGCCCGAAGCGGCTACGATTGGCTTCAATATGTTCAACCGAGGTGGATCTTAGCTACTCAACCTTATCGTAGCGCATTAGCACTCGTAAGCATTTCGCAAACTCTATGCGACGATACTATAGGCTAATGCTCAGTTGTTGTCGACAGAATGCGGGACCTCAAGCGGGTTATCGAGATCTACTTCTTCGACTTCAATATCAACAAGGAGGACCTGTCAAATCTGTTCCTTCCATTCCTACAGACAGTCCTCCTCGCCATCGCGGTCGACAGCTTGCTCTCGGTCGTCGCTTCTATCCGCTTAATCGGTGGGAGTGGGAATTGTAGGAAGAGGATGGATTGGATTGAATTGAATTGGATCGATCAGGAACTTCGGACCTCGACAGAGTCTTGCTTTGTCTTTCACCGCTTCGATTGATGAAGCTCCCTACCGAGCCGTTACCAACGGCAAGAGAAAGTAGTAGACGCCTCCTTCCTGACCGGAGTTTCCAGATTCCGCGGTCTCAATATCTCAACCCCCCCTCTCTCTCGCTCTCTTCCCTCTCCTCACTCCCTCCGATCACGTTTCGACTCCTACGTATAGAATGTCCGCTCTGGCAAGGGCCAGCTCGGGAGACCTCATCATCGAAGGAACGCTCCAAGGGCTCACCGATGTTGTTGAACAGATCGGTAACAGATGGAACCATCCTCACGAGGAGCGTGACCAAGCACAACAGTGGGTGAACGAAACCTGCGACTTCATCAACACCTTCGTACCAACTCTCAGTCGTCTAATTCCAAAACACGACGCCAACGAACTGCCCACTTACATCTTTGATAAACAACTTTACGAGAGGACCTCCGGCTTCTTCCTCAGCCTTCTCCATACTTCAGGTCCAGGCCGTCAATGCTGGGAACCTCGTCAACTCGTAAGTTCAATAGTCACTCTCCCTCTCTTCCCGCAATATTGACCTTGCTCGCGGATCACATACAGCCTGTTCTGACCTCCGACATATCACTTAACGATCATGCAAAAGACTCAGCGTATTCCTACTTCATGGTGAGTTCCGCGAACTTTTTCCTCGCAAATCGAGCTTTAGTCGCAGTTAATCCTTTTGACCTCTTTCTTCACAGGTTCGAGTTTCGCTCGATCGGATCGAACAGGTCTACTACAAGCACATGCATGTCCAAGAACTAAGTCACAGGCAGACGCTACTCCGAAATCACAACCTTGGCGACGCTGCAACTGCCGAAATCGAACTCCTCAAAGACTACGTTCGCGTTGCCAGATTTACGGGACTCTCGGGTTATCTTGTTGTGCTTGATACAGCTATCACAGCGGACTGGTACTACTACGATGTCGACAAGCAGCGCCGAATCTTATACGAACTTCAACTCTCGTTCCAAGCGCTCAAGACTGCTTTGTTGGTCCCGATTTCCTCGGCTCGTGAAGCTTGCGAGCTACTACTCCTTACTCTAAAGCGCATCATTGCAGAGAATGCACACTACGCCGTAAATCCAAATGTACGAAAGCTTGTCACCTCATCCTCTTCATCAATTTTGCCTCACTGACTCCCAATCTAGTTAATCAACGCAGGGGACGCCACCTACACCTTACCTCCCAGAGTTAGGGCATATCTTCCACGCTCACAGGAATTCTCTCGTGGCCCAACACGCCCATTCTTTCGCACGACCTCTCTCGAAACGTCGCAAGTTGGTTTACGGATCCCCCCTTTGATCTACCGTTAGCTGATCTGAGTTGTTCCCCCCCTCTGTGCTAGCTTGATAGTGATTCCAGCCTTCTAGTCATCCCTTTGTTCTGCTGCTTCCACTTTCTTTATCACCTCTTGCGAAATTCATGTCTCTCCCTTTGACGATTTGTCTATTCCTCAAACCCGATACTCAAAGGATGAGTCGCTGCCGCTGGCGCCTTTTAGGTAACGGGGACAGAAGCGATGAAGCAGTATCAAGTGTCGACGCGAAACAACGAGACGAGACGAAAAGACAAGCCTCATAAGATGTAACGGACATCAGTCATGAACAATCATTGACTCTGCAGCTCTCCTCTACAAGAGATAGTACCGACACGGATACTGTATCGCAACGACGCTCGAGAATGTGAAACCTCGTCAGTCGGTAAAACGAGATTCGCGATTCGGTAATAGATTCACGTGAAGTCGGTGCATCCTGCTAGCCTCGAAGGTGAGACGGGAGGAGCATGATTCTACTGTCACCTCTGATTCGATAAGATCGATTCGAAAAGCAGAGTCGATCTCCGAAAGAGCGAAATTTGGAGATTCGTCAATTGCAACGACGGGTTTCAGAGGTACCGCAAGGAGGCGAAGCGATGGGAAAAGGCAAAGCGAGGTGAATGAGGTGAATGAGGTAAAGTGAGGGAAACTAAGGGAGTATCAGGCCAGGTAGACTACCGAAAGACGGGCTAGGAGGGGTTCTGTGAAAGAGAGGGGGAGGTTTGCGAGACTAGAAGCGGGAAATTGATCACTATCGAGCGCGATAGGAGAGTCAGCCCTGATAACGGTATGATAGGAGTGAAGAGGATAGGTACGAACGAAGTTTAAGGGAGATTGGTCCAATCTTCGATCTTGCTGAATTGGTCGAGACTGATCAACTTCGCAATCACTACCTTCCATGCCAACTCGTAAGATCCCTGTCCGGTGGGCTTAAATTGCCAGAACACAATGAGTCGCTTTGCATAGAGCTTGGTGCCACTGGCTAGACCTTGCATGCCTTGAAACTTATCAGGTTTTACGCCAGCCCCGTCAAGAGTCAACACCAGAGTGTTCTCGTCAAATATCACTGTAGCTGGAGCGACAGTGTTCTCAGCTGCTGCTAGCTCTAGCTTGACGGAAGTTGGGTCGTGACCTATGTTTCCTACAACTCTAGGAGAGGAACGATTGACTGATCAGTCAAAAAACGTAAATGCGAACACAAGATCGAGCGTACTTCAAACAGACGCCTCGGAGCTCGACTGGGGCAGTCATCTTGCAGCCTTGCGGCCACCTCTTCTGCCAATCGCCCGCGACGTTGTTCTGCATCCCGGCGATCACGATCGAAGGGGTTGAGAAAGGCGCGAGTGCTCCAATCATCTCCAATACGGCTTTCGAGTAGACAGGCGCTTGTTCCTCTGTTCGGTAGAAGATTGAGATTCTTCTCAGTTCTGTCAATCGAAACAAGGTGCGAGACAAAGGAGGACATACCAGTAGGAGCGGTAGTCGCCATCTCAAATTCAACAGAACCTTGTAAGCGAGTGAGAAGCGAAGGCGATAGCTGGAGAGAAAAGAGAAGACAGGAGAAGACAAAGGAGCAGTAGCTGATTCCGTTATCCGAAACCGCGGAAAGTCCGAATCTCCGTCGACAAGACAGGAGGTGAACGACAAGAGTGGGCAAGTCGAACTTGCATGTATTGACAGTAGGAGCTACTCCTTGATGAGCGCGAATCCAAGGTACAACACTATTCCTCAATCTCAAGATCAGCTTTCATTCATACTTGGAAAGAGAGAGAGACTCACTAGCAGCTTCCAACTGATCTTCATCCATCTCTGCATTCCCCTCTTTATCCACCACTCTCATCCTCGTCAGTAGTTGCGCAAAGAGAGGATCCTCGGCTTCGTCTGCGAAGATATCGGAGAAAGGAGCGGAGAAGTGAGGTTTGAGTCCATATTCAGCTGCTAGCCTGTTTACTCGCAATTCGAAGGTAATGATCAGTTTCAGATGTCAGAATGCGATCAGTAAAAAGAGAGAGGTAGACTGGGAAGAGGTAGTTTCGACGCACGCAAGGAATTGATCCCAATACACGACATACTCCGGTACTTCCTCTACCGCATCTTGTAAGAAGAAAGTATATCGATGACCAAACTGACTCGTCGGATCTGGTGCTTCTCTCGAATCGAACTTGATACCGTAGACTGTGTTTCCGTACGCTAATTGAGGTTCATCTTCGGGTACTTGAGCCAACTTCTCCCTGTACGACCGACTCTCGGACACCATCAGCTCACCGATTGGATATGAGTGAGGATCAGAGACGTACAGTAGATTTGAAGCATCTGGAATAGTACCGATTACGATTCCTCCCGGTCTCAGGTACTTTGAAACGTTGTCCAACATTTGTCGCGCTTTCGGTTCAGTCTCGAATGCGTAATGCATACAGAACTGCATCGAAACGACATCGAATGATCGAACAACTTCGCTCGGAGGTAGGACTTCGGTAATCGATTCCTAATCGAGCACTCGAGATTGTCAGCGAGGGTCATCGAGAGATAAAGAGAGGAGAGTGAAGTGCACTCACTTCGAAGCAATCCAGAGTTCTGAAAACTGCAGGGAATCGACTTCCTCTCATATTCTCCCACCTCGACCTAGCTTGTTCAACAGAAACCGCCGCCAAATCTAGTCTCGCCAATACTTCCAATGAGTCAATGCACTCGCAAGATTGATAAGAGGAGAGAGACTGACCAACTCCAACGTATTCATCAGTCCCAGCTTTCATCCATTTCTGTAAATCCCCTCCTTTCCCACATCCCAAATCCAACACTTTCACTCTCGGTTGCTCATTGTCTCCTTCCCTCCTCGCAAACTTTGCGATCAAGACGGATTTGATCCAGTTATTGAAGTTCTTCAAACCGATAATGGGGGATTCTAATCGAGTTTCTCTTGAGATGTTGGGTCGAGCATTGTCTGTACGACGAGAACCCTCTGCGTCAGCGCTACCAAGACACTCTGTAAACTAAAGTGAAGACATACAATGATTCGCTACGACTGAAGTATCTTGATTTGGTCTCGCTCGTTTCGAAGGAGGAGGACCACCACCACCATTATTCCCAAACTCTGAAGGTCTCTTGTAGCTCCCTCTCTCATACTGCTGTCCCTGTCCGTTATTCTCGACCCTCTGTGGTCTCTGCGGTAATCCCTGAGCGAGTGATGGAGGTGCATTTGGTCTTTGAGGAAGCGATTCATGAAGGTGATTCGAAGGTTGCCTCGTCCCTCGCCTTAGTGGATTGTTGTTCGACTGAGAGAGCTGTGCTAGTTCTACTCTGGAGATTGGGATGAGGACTGAAGAAGGAGGAGTGATTCGTTTTGTTGGTGCATAAGGTCGAGGTTGAGATCGATTCGTAGTGGTTGAAGGGTCGTCAGAGGGAGATAACAAGTGTTGCAGAGACATGCTTGAACGGTCTTCTTCTTAGTGAGGGTGAAATGGGAAGGAAGCAAAGGTTGTCTCTCTCTTCTTTCAACTCCTCACTTCTCTCTCTCTTACACACACTCTGAACACACTCTCAGATGTCTTCAGATCATTCAAGTCCGCCTAGAACTTCAACACGTGGAACGACAGAACGTAGGGCAGCTCTCAACGCGAAGAAAGACGCGACAACAGCTACAAAGAAACGAGCGACTTTCCTAGGAGCTGAAGACGATGACGACGATACTCCATTCGATTTCGATCAGTACGACAAGAAGCAACGTCCATCTGCTTCAAGTAGAACGCGCGAGAAATCACCAGTCGGAGGAGCAGGAGGAGATGGAATCTTAGGAGGAGCGTTTGATGATTTGTTCAATTTGGGAGATGGAACCGGAACTGGGACGGGAGATGGATTAGACGACGCGTTACAAGGAGATTTAGATGCGGATGCGGCACCGGTCAAGAAGAGGAAAATTGTTGCGAGAATGGATGAAACTCGTTTACTCGGTCCTACTGGGTTCCCACGTTTAGTCGATGATATCAAGAAGATCAAGATCAAGGGGAAAGGTCACGAGGTAAGGTTCATCTCTTCTTTGGGTTTTCGGACTCACTTCGCAAATTGACGAAACTTTATACTTGTCCTCTCCTTTCGTCCTTTCTTCATTCCCTCGCATCACTCAGGCGCAAGATTTGAAACGAGTTCTATCAGTGTATCAACTGTGGACTCACCAGATGTACCCAAAGACGAATCTACGAGATACTTTACAATCTGTCGAGAAACTCTGTCACAAGCGATCACTCCAAGTAAGCCTTCCCTCTCTCTCTGCGCATCCTGTTTGTGAGTCTTCAACGCTGATCGACTCGAATTTGTAGAAAGCGTTGAAGGAATACAAAGATGATTGGAAGAATGGGAAATCGACGAAACCCGATTCTTTACATCCCGAATTCGATCAAGACCTGGATCTTGAACCTGAAGAAGGGATCTTTGCTGGACTCAATAGGAAAGGATCTCAATCACAGTCCCAGACTCAAACGAAAGAGAAGGAAAAGGAGAAGGAAAAGGGAGAGGATGAGGATGGATTCAGGGAAGAAGATTTGGAAGATTTGTTTGGAGATGATGATGCACTCATGGCTTCACTCGAGGCGGAGGCTCAACAAACTCAACAACAGACGGTAGCAATTGTGAAGAAGTCAGCACCTAAATTGAACGAGGATTACGATGAAGAGGGACCGCCGGATGCGGAGGAGGAAGATGATGATGAAGCGATGGCTGCTATGAGGGAAATGGAGGATATCTTGAGTTAGACTCTCTCACATGCTCTTTCCTTGTTTCGTTGTTGTGTCTGTCTAGCTTGTCGTAATAATCTTAGCGTTTCCCTTTGCTACTTTCTGAAAACTCCGTCAAACCTTGATTCGGGAGCAGGTACGTTGTAGAGACGCATTGTGCGTCGAGTACGCCTCGACCTCGGGTGCGGGATTTCTGATTCAGCTCATGAGCAGGAGGAAACCAGAGCGAGGTGCGAGGAAAAGAAATTATCTCATCCCCGCTTCGATCGATATCATTATGAACGACGCCGTGACAGGAGCGTACATATTCTACTTATTCACTGTTTGCGACCAGTTCTGAGAGTGCTCGAGGCCAGCGCATCAAAAGAGTTCAATCGACGTCCTGCAAACGAGAACGACAAATTCTGCCTCAACTCACTCGGGACTCTTTCCCTTCTTGCCCGGATCAACTTCAAGTATCTCTAGCTACCCTCTACACTCGCTCATGATGCTGCAATAGCGAGATTGGCGGTAATAGATGCCGGAGGTACGTGCGGGCGGATTCTTATGCCGCAAAATGCTCTGCTTCTCAATCCTCTGTAGTCCAATGGTTAGGATATCTCGCTTTCACCGAGGAGACCCGGGTTCAATTCCCGGCAGGGGAATTCATCTTTTGCAATTCTCGCAAATGCTCCTTTCAATTTTTGCTGGTTTCCTTTTTTCGGACTTGAGTGTCGACTCGTGCGAGCCTGTCTTCTGGTCGAAGGAGATCTCCCTGGGGCGTGCTCAGCTGCATTCATAGGCAAAAGGTCGAGCTGGGATTGATCGGAGGCAAAAGCTTAAGCAGGTTTTGAGTCGATCAGAACGTTTTTGCACGTCTTCCGGCACTTTTCTACTGACGCCACCAATGTCACGGGTCAATGTCCTGTCCCTGAGACTCCTCAACCGCTCGGGAAAGACCAGGATATGGTTGCGACGTTGAGATCGGGAGATTTTGCCAAAAACACGTTTGGTTTCCGCTGAGTTTCCGCTGATCAAAAAAACAAATCGTTTCGCTAGACGGGAATCGAACCCGTGGCCAACGCATGGGAAGCGTCGATTTTACCACTAAACCACTAGCGACCCTGTTTCCCTAATTTTGAGCAAATATATTGGCGCCGCTCAGGCCCCCTCGCGCGCGCACGGACCGGTCCAAAGTTGATGACAACACTTGGTCACAGCCTCGTGGGCTCCGCCGAGCCATAACAACAGCTCTGCTCTTGACCAATAAGACTCAAAAAACCGGTGTTGTCAAACCTCATTGCCAAAAGCGAGAAGTTACCTCTTGTTGTACTGTAGAGTCTTTGACCGGCCCTTGCATCTTGGGAATATGAAGCTATGTTGGAAAACCCTCAGTGTGAGTGACTGCGTCAGTAGCGGAGCAAGAAGCAGGGAAGCACGAGTGAAAGATGTGAGAAGGTCAAAGCAGATCCTTCTGACTCTGCTTCCAAGTCTATGAGCCTTACAATTCTACTCCTATATGACAGTGGAAGATTTTGAAGCATTTGCGAAAGGCAGTGGAGGACCTGCATCCAAGTGAAGATCGAAAGCAGCGATAACAGTCCTGGTCAAGCTGCCCCTCCTTCACCTACCGTCCTGAAACTCTCATATCGAGCAGATATTGTTGGAATTGGGTGTGCAGAGAGTCGAGAGCGGCGGAGAGAAGCTGAAAGCGACTGAAAACCTGATCAGAGATCTCATCTCCCTTCGACTGCACGACGACCACGAAGACTCCAGGCCCTCTTGCTGCATGCTGCAGCACTCCATATCGACGCTAGAATGAGTGTCCGAGAGTTCCAGCAAGATCGGCTTTACTGAACGAGCAGAACAGCTCGAGAAGAATGTGCGAAAATGTCAAGCTCCCTTTCAAAGCTGCGATACAACTCGCTTTGCATCCAATTTGACCACAATCGATCAAAGATATTCAATTCGTCAGTCGGCAATCGATTTGAAACAAAACAAGTGGGGACGGTTCGGAGTGACGATTGCATCGAACAGTTTCTTCTTTTGCTCCTCGCTCTCTCTCTTCACTCTCTTGCACCCTCACTTCAAAGACTCTACAGATACAATGCCTTACGAATACGACCCCAAGGTATGTCACTTTGACTGGGGCCGTCTGCGCTGAGTGAAATGACACCTCGTGCTAACCTCCACTTTTTTTCGTCTCCCCTCGTTTCCTCCTTCACAGAACATGATCTTCCGACCCTTAGGAGACTCTGGGCTTCGTGTATCAGTGCTTTCATTTGGGGGGTGGCTCACAGAAAGCACAGTTTCCTCGATCAGAAACGTTTCGAAATGCTAATACTGGACGTTTGCGGTTTCTAGCTCGGAGGAACCGTTAAGGGAGATCCCACGACTGAGATCATCAAGACCGCGCTCGATCACGGTGTCAACTTCTTCGATAATGCCGAGTACGATCCAATTTTCATTTTCTGAATCTGAAAACGGTCGGGCTGACACTCGTCCCACGTATCTACAGGATCTACTCGAACGGTGAATCTGAATTGGAGATGGGTAGGGCTTTCAAGAAGCTCGACGTCGATCGCAGCCAATTGGTAGTTTCGTAAGCGTCGACTCCTCGAAGTTCGAATTTGGCAGAGCTCACATGAACGTCTTCCCACAGAACCAAGATCTTCTTCGGAACTGGCAAGTCCGACCCTAACCAAAAGGGTAACTCGAGAAAGCACATCATTGAAGGTCTCAAGGCCTCGCTCGAACGTCTTCAAATGGATTACGTCGATGTCTGCTTCCTTCACCGACCCGATTACGGTACACCCATGGAGGAGACTGTTCGTGCTATGAACACCCTTATCCAACAGAACAAGATTTTCTACGTCAGTTCAGCGGTTTCGCTTCTGCTGTCGTACATATTTCCTGACATTGTCTTAATCTGATCTCTTCTCTCGCTCTCTCTCACCATTTTGACTCTCGCCTCCATCGCGCCCTAATCACTTCCCAAACTACAGTGGGGAACTAGTGAATGGACCGCTGCTCAAATCGCTCAAGCTATTGGAATCGCTGATCGCCTCAACTTGATCCGACCTATCGTCGAACAAGTGAGCACCTTTCTCTCTCTCTCCACCAAATCCCACTTGTCACTGACGCTCCTCTCTGTACCTTCAGCCTCAATACAGTACGTTACGATCGCGGTTCCCCGCAGATAGCGAGATCTGATTCCATTCTTCTCCTTCTGCAGACATGCTTCACCGCGAAAAGTTCGAAGTCGAATACGCCGATCTCTTCAGGGAATACAGTTACGGTACCACCATCTGGAGTCCTCGTAAGTCCATTCCTCTTTGATAGGGTTGCTGTCATGAGCTGACATCTGACTGTTTTTTCGCTTCTCAGTCGCTGGAGGCATGGTGAGTATTTATAATTTCTTCTCGCTCTCTTGTACACCTTGCTGACTCGAGCCTCGTATTGTGTTCTAGCTCACCGGAAAGTACAACGATGGCGTAAGGCTCTCTACAGTTCGACGGCTCAGCTTCTGATCACTCACCATCTCTCCTTCACTCCTGATAGATTCCCGAAGACTCTCGCTTCAAGACTTCGTCAATGTACGCCGATACCGTGAAGGAACTCGAGACCGACGCTGGAAAGGCCAAGATTGAAAAGATGCGCAAGTTGGGAGACCTCGCAAAGAAGCTCGGAGCTTCAAACCAAGCCGCCCTCGCTCTCGCTTGGGCTGCAAAGAACCCCAACGTCTCTACCGTTATTCTTGGAGCGACCAAACCCGAACAACTCGTTCAGAACTTCGAGGCTCTCGATATCCTCCCCAAGCTCACCGACGAAGTCATGGAGGAGATTGAGAAAATCTTGGACAACAAGCCTCAAGCTCTCGCTACTTACGGTCGTGCTCAAACCGACTTCAGGCGTCAATAAGCGTTGGGGAAGTTATAGTACAGTTCAAAGGTTGATAAAACTTAGTCGAAATTTATTGGATTGAAGTATTGCTCTCCCTGTCCGTCCGCGCTCTCCCCCGGTGACTCGTGCAGTGGAGTATGCAGCTTTTCAGCTCGAACTCTAGCGTACTTTGCGGAAATTTGGGACACCGGACTCCGTTCGGACTTTTTTTCTGCACGATCTTCTCTTTTCTACGCCCGCATCCGCTCCTCTCTGTCTCTCTCTTCTTCCCTCCACCCATTCCTTCTCATCAAGCGTCCTCACAAGAGAATGGGCAGACACTCTTCGTTTCTAGAACATCACCGTCGCTCGTCTCCAGCTCACTCCCGCTCCCGATCTCGATCTCATTCCCCTCATGTTCGACATCCGAGCAAAAAGGACAAGAAACGGCAGTCACATTCATCTACACCAGCAGATGAGGAAGAACAGACAGGGGACGATGGGGGATTGAGCGATGAAGAACGATTGATTAGAAAGAACGAGAAGCACCGTAAGGTGAAAGATGACGAGGAGACAGGCGAGGACGAGCATGGAAGCGAAGATAGGGATGAGCCGTCTGATGATTCGAAGGGGAGAAAGAAGGAGCGGAAGAAGGGTCGAGGGCATCATCAATCAGCTGGAGAAACTTTCGATCTGCCCTCGGACGAAGAAAGAAGGCACGGAAGTCGTCGACACTCTCATTCGTCGAAGCACAGCTCGTCAAAGCCGGAGCACGACGAGCATCGACATGGGAAGTCTAGCAAAGTGGAGGAGGACACTGCGAGTCAAACTGAATCTGAGGAGAGTCAGAGTGAATCTGAGGAGAGTCAAAGTGACAGGGACAGCAGAAGTGGAACCAAAGACGAGGAGAAAGGGCACCATAACAAACACGGGAAAGGAAAAGGAAGAGGAAAAGGGTTGTGGAAACGACTCACGAAGGGGAAGATCTTTGGATGTGAGTAATTCGTCTGATTCTTGCTTACGAAGCCAAGCTGATGGTTCGACGAGATGAGCAGTCCATAAAGGAGCAGTCTACATCGCCATCGGGGTATTGTTTATGATTCTGGTTGTAGCTATTGCGATTTGGAGCGGAACTTCGACTTCGACCTAAGACGATCCTATACTGTTCTGGTTCGTTTGCTTCTCATCCTGCCTGTATTCCCCCTATCTTTTATCTCCCCCTATCTCTTGACATTATAACCATCTTTGACGCCCGACGAGAGAAAGGAGAAGTGAGAAGAAAGGACTCTTTATCGTTACAACACGTTTTCGCCTCCCAACGGAATCTAGAACAGCGGCTCTCCTCGTATTCAACACCCTCCACAAATCGACACGCAAGTCTAATCTTGTTTATCCGGAATATTGTGTGCCTTCTTGAGCTCCTCCAAATCCTTTTCTCGTTTCGCCAAATCCAACTTTAATGCTTGTTGCGCTGGCTTGTGGTAAAGGACTGTAGGGAAAATGATGGTCAACGACTAGCTAGTGTATACGTTGAGAGCATTCAACCTTACCGACTAAGTATCGATCTTGTAAATGGAAACCGTTCAAATGATCGAATGCGTTCTTAGCCTGTATGCAACCGGATTCCCCCATCAATTCCTGACGGTAGCACTGATGAGAGGTCACGGAAGACTTACATCCATCACATCCTCGTAAGCGACGAAAGCGGTACCTTTCGCTTTCCCCTCGACTCCTCTTCGAATCTGTCGAACAGCTCCATATCTGTACACTCCATTCGACTTCCGTCAGAACAACGATCTAGCTGAAAGTGGAGAGAGAGGGAAAGTGGAAAGAGTGCGTACCGTCCGAACAAATCATAGAGGTCTTCGCCCGTGACCTTGAAATTCAGGTTCTGTGAACAAAAGTCCAATGGATCAGCTCAGTACCTACGAGATAGCGGCTGAGTCAAAGGAGCTACTCACCTTTACGAATAGAATTCGATTGACATCTGGTGAGAGTTTTACCGTGGCCATGGTATAACTTTGAAGGCTACATGGCAAGCAGAATGGGTCAATAAATTGATCAAGAGGGTAGACAAGTCACTCAGAGGTGTCACCGTCGGGCGCGAAGAGGATTTAGATGAACTATTTTTGAGGTTGTAGTGAAGGCGACTGGACAGAGGAGGACCAGGGAGGAAGGCGTAGAGCACTTACAGATGAGTCTAAGAGTATCTAGAAGTAACTTTGAGAGGTTTGTGAGTTGTCGAAGTGATAGTTTAATGACAACTTGAGATTCGAATCCTCTCTTGCTCTTGTACCCTTCACTTTGATACTACTTGATCACACTAGGTCTCAACTAGTCAATCAGAACATCAAGCTCGACCCCTCATTGATAGCGCCAAACTCCCTCCACCTCAAATCCCAACTTTCGCCCCACCTCATCTTCCCCCTTTCCCTTCTCCCTCTCCTCTCTCATCAATGCCCTCCAAGATCATCTTATACGACCTCGTACCGACTGATACTAAACCCGGCCCTTCCTTCTCACCGTTCTGTTTGAGAGCTCGTCTCGCTCTCTCACGCAAGAACGTTGAATTCGATACCAAATTCGTCACTTATCACGAGCTCCGCTTTGGGGGATGGAAAGAGAAACAGGGCGTCGATTTGGCGAGCGGTGAGTGGAAGTTATTGGAGCTGCGGAGAAAGTAGAGCTGATCTCGTTGACTTTCAATAGCTCCAATTATCCGAAAGCCTGACGGTGAATTCTTGATGGACAGCACCAAGATCGCTCTGTACGCTTCTCTGCCTTTGTACTGACTTTCTTACGCTGCTGACGCTCGCTCTACGTATCAGATGGCTAGATGAAGCGTACCCTTCCGAACCGAACCTATTCCTACCCGAAGCTACTCCCTCCTCTCACTCTCACTCCGACTTCTACGCAACTAGTTCCGAAGAATACGACAAAGCCGTCAAAGAATATTCGGCAGCCGTTGACAACTTTGATTCAATCCTGAAAAGTAAGCTCTCGCTCGTTTCATTCTCTGTCGAAGCTCTTATGATCGGACTTTCGGTTTTCTCCTCGTTAGGTGTCGCCTGTCCGAATGAAGATTTGGCTAGTAAAAAGGGGATTCGAAAGAGGGGAGAGTTCTGGTGTTCCATCTTCTCACTTTACGCAAAAAGGATCGTTAGGCTTTTTGATCAAGAGGTGCGTTATCCCACCTCGACTACCTGAGAGTCCCTTCACTGATGTAGCCCGGGTAGTCGATCTCACAGACTGCAGAATATTGGATTGACGACGGTCGTTTGGGAGACGGAACTTGGAGGGCGATTGTTGGTTCGAACGATGGCAAGTCTGTACCTCTCTCCGCTGGACACTCAGCTATACAAGCCTAACAATCAGCTCCCCTGATAACTTCCACACAGACAATTTAGTCAAGCTTGTACAGAATGGCGCAGAACGACTAGCACAACATCTCTCTTCAAAGGATCAAGAATTTTTCACTTCGAAATCCGAACCCGGCATGACCGTAAGCCTCTCTCTTTCCAACACTCCAGGAGATTCTATCCTTGGCTTGCACTGAAAGTCCGTCGCAACTGACGCCCCGTGACCCTTTCTTCACGCACTGGACAGGATTTCGCCCTCTTCGGAGACCTCCAACTCTTGCGATCAGTTTCTCCCAACCTCTTCAACACTTGTTTCCTCGATTTGCAACAAGGTCTAGGAGAGTGGATTGGAAGGATGGACAAGTTGTTCCCGATGGAGGATGTGAGGGAGAGGGATTCCAAGGCAGAGATCGAAGTTTGCACAGAGTGAAGCAGCGTCAACTTAGGGCTTACTAAAGCGTGGAAACGTAGTTGAGGCGATATAGATACTCCTTCAGTACTTTCGAGAGACCCCAAATGGGTGAACGACGCAACTGCAAAACGAAACATTTCAAGACCTCGTTCTTTCGACTTCGCTACTTCACCATCTCGTCTGCGGTTGAAGCCTCAACCTCAGCTCTCTACTGACTCGGCTTGCGAGCTGGTCATGAGCTTCGAGATATGGAAATGAATGGTCTTCTCGCTTTGCAAAGGTAGTTGAGCAAAGGATGAGAGGAAAGAGCGTTTGTGAAGAAAAGTAGGTTTGTGATGAAAGCGAGAAGGGATTTGCAAAGAAGAATGTAGGGAGGGAGAATGCGACTGACTATAGAACGAACAGAGAACAGAGAACAAAAATATTGGTTTATGCGTAAAATCTTATTGAATGACTCCTTCTGGGATCTGTACATCTCAAATTGGTTCGAGTCAGCAACAGGTCGAAGTAATTTGGAAGAGCAGAGAGAGACGTACCTCGTCTGTACCGACGAAAGACAGAGGTTCGAAAGCAGTTCCGGCACCTTGGAAGAACTTCGAGTTGAATTCGACCCAGTGCAATCGGAGTGCGTGAAGGAAAGCAGATAATCCTTCCATAACACAGAGACTGTAGATCCAAACTGCATCCTCATCAGTTTCGAACGGCCGAAAGTGATGAAAGAGCAGCAAGAGACCTACATGGCGATAGTGAGAACAAACCACATAGTGACCATAGCGACGAGGAAGAAGATTGCCATGACACCTTCCATCTCGAACGCTGATTCAATCGTCATGTTC
>JGI24890J29729_1000884_pt1 | contig 15800 bp, 16 predicted proteins | sample FreactcultureFD7_FD_29729 | JGI IMG/M metagenome (IMG submission 29729)
TCATGATCTTGTTCCATGTCATGTGTGAGATCATGACCAGCTTCTTCAGCATTGTCATCAAACTCTTCATCGCCTTCAGCCATGCCTTGTTCTTCAGTTTCAACGTCGTCGATCAAGTCATCACTGGCGTCGCCACCAAATGAATCCATGCCTTCTTCCATTGATTCTTCTTGCTCTTCAGCATCTTCCTCAATAGACTCTTCTTGCTCTTCAGCATCTTCGTCCATGAGGTTTTCGTAGATCTCACGAGATTTTTCTACCACGATATCGTGGAAAAGCTCGCGAGCTTTTTGTTCTTCATCGTTGATTACGTATTCAATCAACTGTTCAAATTTCGATGTCATATTGTATCCTCCAAAGGTTATGGCTCGTAGATATATTTACATATATCTGGTAATATTGGTACTTTTGAGAGGNAAAACTGGTAATATTTAAGAAATATTACAGACCAGGAGCCACAGGAGGAGGTGCGTANTGNTGACGCACTAATTTTAATTTTTCTTTGTACTCGTAACTGCGCACGTCATTCATTTGGCGCAGTTTGTTTAGCTGACGCAGAGTCAGTCGAGTTTTTCTCAAATCGCCTAGTTTGAGTTGACTGTTGTCTTGACTTAAATCTTGATAAGCAGCCGGAGATTTTTCGTATATTTCATTGAGAATCATACTGTTATTTATACTCCAGGTACCCCTGGTGCACCGCCGCTGGGAGCTCCGGCACCTGCTGCACCACCCAGGCTGTTGGCACCTGGGCTTACACTAGGTGTAGGTTGTGATCCTGGTGCACCAGCTAATTCACTTTGTGATAGGTCTTGACCAGTTTGAATATCTGCTTCCATGCCAGCCGGAGTAATACCAATACTACGCAGATCCTGCCCTTGTGTGGTTTCCAATTCAGGTTGATCACGCTCTTCACGCCAGGCTTGTTCGTTTTCCATGACTTCTTCTTCAGTGAGTCCTAAATATCGTTTCATCAAAAAACGCTTGCTCATATAAGGCAAAGGTTCTAACTGTGTAAATGCAGTGATTCTTGTGGTATCAAGTTCGCTTTGACGATAGCTAGCAAAGTTTTGTGGTGGGCATAATTTAATAGTAAACAAGCCACTATCAATGTTAAACCCTCTCCAGCGTAAAAACATTTTAAACTCATCATCAAGTTTTTGCATGATCAAGTTTTGCAGTCGGATACAATACTGGTTAAAACGATACTCTTGAATCAGTGCAGTTCCTACTTTGCCATCATTCATTGCAATGCCAGAATCATCTGGGCCTGTGGGCAAATAGCTTGATGGCACACGTAAACCACGTGCCATTTTGTTGTTGAAGTATTTTAAATCGTCAATTTCGCCAAGATTTTCACCACCAGGCAGTACTTCTACTGAACTGCCACGTCCGTCTGATGTTTGTGGGAAAAAGTAATCTTCGTTGATACTTAATGGATTATAACTGGAATCCATCATGTTGGCACCACCACCAGTGGTGGTAGGAATGCGTCGTTGATGCATTTCGTTTTTGACACGTTCCACAAACTGCATGGCCATATGACTGGGCATGTTGCCTACGTCAATTTTAAACAAGCGTCGCTCTGGAGCCCGTTGCACACGGTAAATCAACACTGAATCTTCCAGCAATTCTTTTTGTTTGTATACTTTAAAGATATTTTCAAGTATGCTTTGTCCAAAAGGCCAAAAGAAATCTAAGCCTTCGTTTAAACTCAAATGCACAATGTGACGGCTGTCTATACAACTTTCGTTCATGGCCTGTGTGAATCTATTGTTGCCCACTCCACCGCCTGCTCCACCATAGCCACCACCGTTGGGTGCAGTATAATTGGTTTGGCCGGAAGAGCCTGTGGCTCTGCTGACATAGTAATCTTGTGTGGTTTTTGAAGCCACGCTCATGTTTTGAAAGTTAGGATTGATGTCGCGTATAATATACTGTTCTGGACGTTTGCCTTCGGATTCATTCACAATAACCCTGGCAACTTTGACCATGTCTACCCAGAACATTTCAAATGTTTCTGGATCACGTAGGAAAACCTGATCACCGTACTTGATGGTGTTGCGGAACAGTTTGAATATGCGTTGATCTAGTTTGTTCAGTTTGGTCCACTGTTGCAGTTGTTTTTTAATGATTTCAATTTCGTGATCAGTGGGCTTGTCAGAAAAATGTATGTCAAATGGTGTTTCGTTGTCGTCGTTTAGTTGTGTTGAAAATTCAGCAATGATGTCCAAGCATGCATTGACTTCTGAATCAGCGTCCATGTTTTCATACTGATTATAGCGTTCAACACGATTTGGATGTCCAGAATACACTTCAGGAAGACGACTGGCATAGTTTCTAAAAGCAAAATCATTGGGCGTGCCACCTTGATAGTCCCCGCCACGCTGGCGATCATACCCTGGCACACCAAATTGATTGCGTCCTGAAATTGGACTTAGTTGCCCGCCTACACCATCGGGTCCAGCTACTTTGAAATATTTACGCCATGACATTTGAGTTTTCCTTGCAGTATTTACCGCATGTTAGTGCTGATAAGCTAATATCTTTCCTGACACGTTAAGCTGACTATTCATAACTCTCACTAGTTCATCCAGTTTGTTTAGTTGTTGGCTCATTAGTGCTAGTTGCTGTGAGTTGTCTGCAGCAGGTGGCGGTGCTGTTGTTGAGACTTTTTCTTTTTGCGCAGTTTGTTGATTTATTTTTTCTGCAATAGCATTTACCATGTCATTCACTGGTAAGATTTTGGAAAAATCTGGCATTACGCTTTTGAGCATTTCTCCCGGACTAGGTATTTTTGTATTAACAAATGAATCCAACAAGGATTTAATATTATTCATCGAGTCTGCCATTTTAGTGTCAGGTGCAGAATTGCGAGTTAGTTCGCCGCCAGCAGGTTGAACTGCTTTGAAGTCACTCATGGTATTAGAAATAAGTTTGGCAAATACCTGTGGATCCATTGGTGGTTGTTTTAGATCACCCAAATTACTGCTGATTGCTTTGGCTATTGCTTGTGGATCCATTGGTGGTTGTTTTAGATCACCCAAATTACTGCTGATTGCTTTGGCTATTGCTTGTGTGTCAATGGGTTGTTGTTTTGTATCGCCCAGGTTGCCACTGATTGCTTTGGCTATTGCTTGTGTGTCAATGGGTTGTTGTTTTAGATCGCCTAATAGGCCTGCAACAGCCTTGGCTAACGCCTGTGGATCCATTGATGGTTTATCTACTGTAGGTTGAGATAATTTAATATCACTCACACCCAATGATATTGCTCGACTAAACTCAGGCATTAGTTGTCTTAGCAGATCTGCTTGTTCTTTTGCTAAATTACCGGATCGTTGTTGATCTGGAGCCATATTTCCTATTAGACTTTTAACAAACTCTTTCATGAATGCAGAGTCTTTGATATCCACTGGAATTTTGCCGTGAGCCAACGGAACAAATGCTTCGTCTGAGCCTGCTTCGCCTGCTAAAATATTAGTACCACCCGGGCGGGCTCGCACAATACCGCCATATTCCATGGCCGCTGCAGGCGGTGCATTTTTGGGTTGGAAGTGCACAGGATCGTTGGGCACTGTTTGATATAAACCAGCTTGATTCAGCGCAGAAATTGCATTGTTATCATTCTTGCCTTGTTCAATATCTACAGCAAGACCTGACTCGTGCGCACTACGGCCAGGAGGCGCTACTGGATTACCTCGCTTGCCGTTGGCTATCCAGTCATTGTACAATTGAGCTTGTTTTTCTGTTGTGCGTTTGGCACTGTTGATTATGAGTTTTTTTCCGCCGGACATTTCAGAATAGGCCTTGCCAGCGGCCATGAGCTGACGTTGTACATTGGGGTCCAACTGTTGAAAATTAGCTTCAGATCCGCTTTCACCAGTGAATTTTAAATAATTGTCTGGTTTGTCTAGTGCTCCGCCGGTGGCTCCTGCACCTTGTGCTTGAGGACCACTTTTATCTTGATCTGGTTGTTCTACTCCAAGGAAGTTTGCAATAGCAGTGCCAACTTGATGTCCTAACTGTGCTCCAGCTACTGCACCAGCTACTGCACCAACTCCGCCAGTGGCACCACCAGCTAATAATGCACCTGCTGCTCCGCCAATAGCAGTACCACCATAATCCAGTGCTTTTCGTGCAAGGCCGCCTCCACCTGTTGAACCACCACCCATTGCAGCACCACCGCCTGGTGCTTTGGCACCAGGCATGGCTTTGTTGGCCATGCCTGCAGCAGTGTTTGTGGCTCCAGCTAGGCCTAGCATGGCGTCAGTAGCTGGTGCAACTCCAGCTTGCACAAAACTCTGCAAACTATCTCTAGCATTCATCTGTTGAATGCGCAAAAGAATCTGTGCTTTGGTATTGGGCTCTAGGCCTTTTTCTTGTAGTTCTTGTTCGGCTTTGGCTCGGTCTTTTTGTTGTTGAGCTGTTTCATCGGCATATCGAGACTGAATTTGACTCAGTTCTTTGGCGCTAAATGCAACATCGCCTAGCGCATTAAATTTGTAGGAACCGCCCATTCCTTCGCGGAATCGATCAGCACCTGTTTTCATTTTATCAATATAACCGGCAGCAGTAAATGAGCTTTTTCCAATTTCGCTGACTGCTTCGCTAGAAACCATCATGGATTTTGACATTGCAGATATATCGCCACCAACACCTTTTTGGAATTCTTTGAGTGATTCGCCAGTTAATTGTCGAGCTGCATTTTCATATTCGGTTGCTAGTCTTCCGGCTTCAGCATCGCCTGCGGCTGCTTTTTTCTTTAGTTCGTAAATAGTTTGATTAAATGCATCTTCGGCCATAGCATCGTCTAGCTTGGCTTGCATTTGATCTGCGCTGTCGCCGGTTAACTTGCTCAGGATATCTAAATTTTTAATATAGGCAGCACTTTGTTGTGCCAGGTCTTTGTTTATTGCTGATGAAGATACACCCGATTGTTGTTGTTGTTTGACAAATAGTGCTACACCTTTGTTGATGTCATCAGGAGTTTTACCCAACATTTGAAGTGCTTTGCCAACATCACTGCGTTGAATTTCGTTTGCAGCATTAGCAAAGGCCTTGGTTCCAGATGCAGCAGTTCCACCAAATGATGCCAATGCGTTGCTGTTTTCTTTAAGCAAGGCAGTCATGTCACCCAACTGCTCAATGCCATACCCAAATTTTTGCATGTTCTCAAAAATTTCAGTCATGCCCCCAGCGGCTGCTTGGCCACTGGAACTCAAATCCTTATAGGTTTTAAAAAGTTGATCTGCTTGTTGACTGGCAACCTTGTTGAATTTTCCCAGTGCTAGTACACCTGCACCCAGAGCTCCAGCAAGCAAGCCCAGTGGTCCACCTAGAGCCATTAATGTTAGTCCGAGGGTGCCCAGTGCGTCAGTAACAGTTTCCACACTGTCTGCCATGGTTTCTGCACCTTGTTTGCCTTGATACATGGCTTTGGTTGTATCAGCAATGGCTTTGCCTAGTGCTCCAAACAGTTTGTTCTGAGCAGCTGTTAATCCTTTGACTCCTGAAGACGCATCTTTGAACGCTTCAAACATCTCTTTGGTAACAGGAATACCGTTTTGAACCGAATAGTAGTAGTCCTCTATGGTCCGTTGTCGTTCTTCATCTGACATCATAATGGGCAGCACCTTTTGTAATCAATGAGTTTTCTAGTCATAATTATATTTAGCGAGGACAAAAATGACGCCAAACAACCCACTGAGACAGTATTTTAGACAACCTGCAATTTATATTAGATTGCCCAGCAGCGGGCAATTTTACCCTCCTGGCACATTAACACTAACAGAGACCAACGAGTTACCTGTGTATCCAATGACTGCCATTGACGAAATCATGTATAAAACCCCAGATGCACTGTTTAACGGACAAGCAACAGTTAATGTCATACAAAGTTGCATTCCTAACATTACCAATGCCTGGGGTGTGCCTGCTATGGACGTAGATACTATACTGGTTGCCATACGCATTGCCAGCTACGGACACGAAATGGAATTTGGCACCAAATGTCCCAAATGCTCTGCAGAGAGTGATCGAGCACTAGATCTACGCACAGTCATGGATGCAATGCGAATTCCTGATTACAATCAAAGCATACAGTCAGGAGACATGGAAATTTATTTCCGTCCAATGAATTATAAAAATCTCAATGATAATAATCAATTGCAATACGAAAATCAACGTATGTTGCAGATGTTGCCTGACACAAAATTTGAAGACACTGAAAAAATGAATGCGCTTACCGCTGCATTGAAAAAAATTACAGATATTACAGTTACTGCATTAGCACAAAGCATAGCCACCGTTAAAACTCCCACTGCCATGGTGTCAGAACCTGAATACATTGAAGATTTTCTAAAAAATTGTGATCGAAATTTATTCACACAAATTAGAGATCATATTATTAAATTAAAAACTCAAGCAGAAATGCAACCAATGAAATTGGCCTGCGATGAATGTTCATACGAATACGAACAATCAGTATCATTGGATATGTCAAATTTTTTCGCACCCGCCTCCTAGTCTCGGACTCTGATACCATTTCTAAAATTGTGGATCAGATGGACAAAGAAATTAAAAATATTCGACAGGAGGCAATGCAAATGGCGTGGTACATGCGAGGTGGTCTTAGCTACGAACAAGCTTTGCAATTAAGTGGCATTGAAAGAGAAATTGTTAGTAATTTAATAAAAGAAAACATGGAAACTACCAAAAAATCGGGATTGCCGTTCTTTTAATATGTTAGATCAAGAACAAGTACGTAGAGATATTTTGGCCTGGAGTGAACTCTTTGTAGAGCGTCCACATCCAGCATTGGGTGGCTGGCCACCGTGTCCGTATGCTCGCAGTGCAAGATTAAAAAACACAGTGGCAATTTTTACAGGCCAGGATCCTTACTATGATTTACGAAATCGTAGTCAGTGGGGTATGGGCCAGTATGAAGTCATTGTGTATGCTTATGATCCTGCAGAATGGAGTTACGAACTGTTTAGCTCAAGTATCTCACAGGCCAATGAAGAATGTTTATTACGCCGAGACATGTTGGCCTTGGAAGATCATCCCGAAGACCCAGAAATAGTCAACGGCATCGCAATGAATCAAGGAACATATGCACTGGTGTTGGTGCAGAGCCTAAGCGACTTAGACGCTAAGGCAAAACAAATGGCTGCCAAAGGCTTTTATGACTCATGGCCCAAAGAATATCTAAAGCCATTATTTAAACACAGGAAAGATCCAAGACTGTGACTTATCAATTTGCCAGAATAGATTTAAGTAAAACTGAATATACACCTACTGTAAGTTGGGAGTATATCACGGATCGTAGTGAAACTACCCTAAACAAGTTAGATAATATCTATAGAACATACAGTATCTACAAACACTTTACCAGTGTCATGCCCATGTTCCACAGTAGATATCTAGATCCCATGGCTGATGTCATTGGCTATTACGATAATCAAAAATTAGTTGCATGGAGTTTGATTCGGCGATTTGATGAACATAATGCATTGTGTGATCAATTTGCATGGACATATCATAATCCTCGCACAAGATTAGGAATCGAAACAATGAAAACAGAATGTGCTATCTACAAAGAGCGTGGGTTTCGATACCTGTACCTTGAGCAAGCACATCTGTACAAATCTGAAATAGACGGATTTGAAATACTAGGACCACTGGAGTAAAAATGGCAGACTTATATACAATTTGGGCAAACAAAGAAGGCGATATCTCAGACTTAGACTGGGTCAACGGAATGAAAAGTTTCTTTGATCATTTAATCTCAGAAGGCAAGATGGAAAGTTATAGAATCACAAGATGCAAAATGGGATTCCGTAGCATTGCTGACATGCCGGAATTTATGATTTTAATGGAGTTCAAAGACATGGGCCAAATGGATGATGCGTTTCGTCGAGTAGCACCTTTAGAAGGTGAGCTCGAAACAAAACACAAATCATTTAATCAGTTCGTTGCTGGAGACATCCAACACGCACTTTTCAGAGATTTTCCCGACCAGTTCTGATCCTTTTCGTTCAGCCCACCATTCTTTGATTATACGACTAGTATTAGCTCGTCGTTCTTCTGATTGTGGTCCAAGAACCCTGCCTCTGGCTTTGGCACCTCGTTTAATGTTTGATTCCGCCGAAGGTTTTATTCCTTTAAGTGAGGCCCGCCGTTTAGCTCGTTCTTCTTCTGATTGCACTCTACCTTTATTAGCTAACGAAATTTTTTGTTTGGTTTTAGCTGACACAGTTTTTTTAACACCACTGGATCCTTGTCCACCATCTGACATGTTCTGTAGTATGCCAGTTCCAAGATCTTTACGACCCCACCAGAGAATGTATCTGCGTTCTAAAGCAAACGCACCTAGCTCGGTGAGATTTGATTCACAAATATAAATTCTTGATAGATCTTTGGGTGTATGAGCTCCTTTACCTCTATTAGAATGTTGTATCCACGCCCGCTTGCTGTGCCCTTTGCCTATGTAATAAGGTGTGCCATTATTGCGCAGATAGGCATAAATGTAGAATCCGTTTGGAGTATTATTGCGACTGTAAATAGTCATAGCTGATAGTTCCTTATAAACTGTTAGAGTAGTTGGATGTTAGCGCATCGCGAACTACACCTTTATTTATATACAGAGACTATTTGAGATCTCATTGAGATCTATGTCTTTCGCTTGAGCTCAGACATCATTTTTAATTGACTTGTTTTAGTATCATCTAGATTATGTGGTCACAATTCACCGTATGCACGGTGAATAGAAAGCATCATCTGAGTGACAGCAGTCATTTATCGTAATGAGATTGTGTTCGCACACACGGAGGCGGTTGACCGGTACCCCCTACTCAAGCTTCACATATCAACGGAACCCTAGTGACCCAACAATAAATCCAAGTCCTACGAGCACGGGTTGTTTCTTTTTCATCAGAGCCCGAACCATTTGTTGCCTGTAGTTAGCAATTGCCTGTGACGCCCAAGTCTGGACCGGGTATCTCACCGTTCCTCAATGGGGCTAGATCAAACATCTAGCACAGAGTCATTTAGTTGCCTTACTGAGTTTCTAAGAATTTTTTAATTTGGTCAAAGTAGAGTTGATTGCTTTGCGTACCTGGGTGTTTTTTATCGTAATTTACATCTATTTGATTGGCTGACATTGAGCTGTAGAGATTAATCCATTGTGTAGGATCAATTCCGCCAGCATTGTCATAATCGTTGTGTAGTTTGTTGTACAGTTTAAAAATGTCTTCGTCTGAGCGTGAGTTTATTTCAAGTATTTCATTTTTAGTAAAAGGTGTGTAGTTTTCGGGCAATACATTGTTGAGTCTTGTAAAGTAATCTTGATCCCATGGGCATAACCCGTTGATAAAATACAAGTTGATAGCAAATGACTTTGCTAGTCGTTGTAAGATATTAGAATAAATCACTACATTAATAATATCGTTATGTGCATGATGTAAAACTAACAATCTATCAAGTAAATCGTCTAGATATTTTCTATTCCATTTGGTACCGTTACTTAAATTAATATCACCATATTGTCGACCTGCTACTGGTATTGTTTCGTTGGTATTCCAAAGTTCAAAACCAATACTAAATCTATATCTTGGCATTGAGGTCCATTGACAAAACATCACAGTGATGTTGTGTTGGTACTCACTTATAGCATTAACTGTATTTCGAAATATTTCTGCGTTACTAGCACCACTCTGTCCAAGATTAACTAAATCTAAATCTTTTATCTGTGAAAGTTCACGGTGACATAAGTTTACCCATAAATTAGGATAGTCTTTGTATTCAAGAGCCGCGCTATCGACAGGAGGTAGATCGACCCAGCCGGTACCTGCAGTAAATGAACAGCCTGTAAATATTACCTTTGACATTAAACCTTGTTAAACTAATTTTTTTATGTGACTGCCGTGAACACGCACTTGTATATGCCCGTTATACCAGTCACTTGATTCTAGTACACGCCTTGCAAATTGTTCTCTTGCCTCAACGTAACTACATTCTGCTTTGCTTTTACAATAAAACAATATTTCTCTAGTGAAGTTGTTTGAGCCTATCTCTGCAACGTCTCGGTTAAGTTGATCGTTGCTTCCATAGTATAGTTGCCAGTCTGAGTCTATTTTACTTTTGATTTTCTTACGCTTCTTGTTGCCATTTTTTAATTTTACTATTTTATATGAGGTTTTACTAAATTTTGCTAATTTTTTACCAATATACTTTCTTCCAGTTATATTATTTGTAATCAAATAAACAAACCCAACACAATCTTCGGGCAGTTGTTCAATTTGAGTGTTTTCGTACAGCCATACCATGGACTAGTAGTTATCGCAGTTCCAAGGCCTTGTGCAATTTTCATTAGGTTACTTCGATATCTTTTCTGCTTGCTCACGCTATCTCGATATTATGTTTGCACTTATCGCCATGATATCTTTTGTAGTTGCCATACCCGGCTATTGTTCTATTGCAATGTTCACAATGATGAGTAGTACCGTTTAAATGCGATGACCGCTCGGGCTTTCCGTAAGACGGATTTTTACTTCCTTTAAGCCCTACATTTGGATTACCTTTTAGTGATTTGCTGATATTTTCATTATGAGATTCGGGACGACTCGATGCGTATGCTTTAACTCCTTTGCTTTGATTCTCTCTCCGCTCGTCAGTGTAAGTTTTGCCGTAGTGAGGAGATAATTCTCCCCGTAAACCATACATAGGATTTTTGTCACCTTGCCGTGCTGTGCTTTTTTTCTTACGAGTTGTTTCTGATTCTTTTCTGCCTAACCTATTACCCGGATCCCACTCGGCATTACTTTGATTATAACTCATAGGATCATTTTTAGCATTTAGATTTTTTAATCTTGCAGTTTCAAGTTTTCTAATGTATTTCGGTTCACCTATAACTAATATTTCTCTCGACCAGTCTTGCTGATTTTCAAGAAGCATGGGCTTTACAACATCGCTAGAACATAAGTAACCGTCGTTCGGATGACAGCCGCGTTCGGTTCTTGATCCTTCGTACCACATTCCTGTAGATTTTTGTGTCCATCTATATAAGAAGGCTATTGATTTTTTCATTTGATACTCCAATAAGTAAGTGAAGGGCTATCTGCGTATTGGCACAGAAGGATGATCAAGTCCGTTCGCCCACACATATTTATGTAATTTCCACATCATTAGAATAATTTGTAAATCCATTTTCTTTTATTACTTTAAGAATATTCTCAACTCGGCCGGCAAGTTCGTCTTTATGAGACACTAACCAAATAGATTTGTGCCGTTCCCTTGCCATTTGCTTTAATAGAGCAAGAGCATTTTCTGTTCCTTGTACGTCAAGACCATTATCTAATAATTCGTCAATAAAGAGAATATTAATTGGTTGATACAACGACTCGAATACATCTCTAAATGCCCAACTCATACTTAATACAAGTCTAGTAGATTCTCCTCGGCTCAAATTTCCAAAGTCCAGCTCACGCCCTAGTTCTTCAATACTCACAGATAAATCGTTTTGGAATACTACTGTATGTGGCAATCCAATGCGATCTAAATAGTGTGTTAGTCTAGCATTGAGATAGCTTAAATTTTGTTCAATAATCTTTTTACGAACAAAACTGTCTTTACTGGTCAGCAGTTTGAGCAAAAAGTCTTGATGGTCTTGTAGTCTTGTTAGATCGTTTAATACATTATAATCAATTACTTGTAATGCTTGACCTTGCATATCTTCAATTTGTTCACCGTATGGATCTATTTCGGCTGATTTATCTACAATTTGTTTTTGTAGATTTTCCAGCGTAGCACGATGTTGAATAGCATCAGATTCTTTATCATAAAACATCGTAGGAGGTTTACCTAGTGTACCTAAATCTTTGTGTGCAGATTCGAGATGTCTCAACTCATCTGCGTGTGTGTACGCATTGGACTGAGCAATGGCTAGATCCTGTTGCTTACTGGCTAATACTTCTTCATGCTTAGAATCATGTAAATCTTGTCCACACGCATAGCAAGTATGATTTTCTAAGGCAGCAATGTCTTTGATTAGTTTGACAATATTTTTTTCTTCACGTCCAAGATCAAGTTTAACACGGGTTATAGCACCTGCCAGGTCGTTTATATCTTTGCGTTTTTGATCCCACAATTTGTGATCTCGATGTGCTTGTATTTCTACGTCAATATCAATTTCTTGTAGTGATTTTAATGCATTGGTAAGACTAGCAAGATCCTCAATATGTTTGGTAGTCCATAGAGTTTGTCTACGTTTAATAGCTTCTATTTGTTCTTCGATACGTCGATTGGCTTCTGTGATTGCACGAATACGAAACTCTTCTTGAGTTATTGCATCTTTAGTTTCCCGATTGAGTTCTTTAATCCTGTCGGCTCGCTCACTAAGCATGGTAATGCCCAGCAACTGTTCAATGATAGTACGCTGATCGTTGGCCTTGAGACTTAAAAACGGTTCAGTATAGGTGTTTAGTGCTAATATATGCTTAAACATATCGTGGCTCATGCCTAACACCGATTCAATGGCATCTTGCGTTTCTCTTGAATCACCTTGACTTGCATCATCTTGCACCGCTTGCTCTTTATTGTTAATATAAAATTTTAATACGTTGGGTTTACGACCGCGTTCAATTTTAAAATTCTTACCACTTACACTAAAGTCAAGGCTTACCAACATGTTCTTACTATTGGTGCGATTTATAAGGTTATCTTTTCGAATGTTACTCAGTGCTTGTCCATATAGTGCATACGATAGAGCATTTAGCAACGATGTTTTTCCAGTTCCATTTCTTGACCCATCTCCGCCCAAATCTAAATTTTCTCCGAGCACTAAGGTCAAATCTTGCCGATCAAAATTAACCGCCTGGGTAGCATTACCGATAGACATAAAATTCTTTATTGTAAGATTTTTTAATTTAATCAACTTACTCTTTCTTTACGTTTCATTTATAAACCTTTTCCGTTAATGCCGCAATGCGGTCATTGTATCAATACATTGTTTATTTCTATCATATTTTAATATTTGATTAGCGACTGCATTATGACCTTCTTCTAACAAATGTCCGGTTGTTCCAGTAGCAAAATCTTGAGTCAATTTTACAATCCACCAAGTGCTCCACCCAATGAATTTTGTAACATCAACCTGTGCTAGTAACTTTTGGATTTCATCATGTTCAGTTGATAATTGATCATCGTTCATATTATCAAAGCATACAAGTGATTGTACATTTTTATTAAAATTATGTATATCAGTAGTCCATCGATTTATGTTGTTATGGGCTGCATTTAACATAACATACGATTTATTTTTTTGATTGAATAACGATTGCAATAAAATTATATTCTGTAACCAAATTTTAAACGCAAATAATTCATTATGCCATGCTCGATAGTGTAAATTACCGTAGTCAATGAACTCTTTACTGTTACCATACATTGAATGTTTTAAATGCACATTAAAATTTACTTCATGGTTGTTGTCGGCTTTGTAACGAGTAAATCTATTGGTATCTGTCCATGCAATATAAAACTTATCAAAATTGTTGATATTTTTAATTGTTTGATACATTATACGATCGTTGGTACCGCCACTTACGCTGTCGTTTAAAAAATCACAATCAAGGTTGTTGGCAATAAGCGCAGGCCATGCTTGTGTTTTTGGATACCGCAGATCATCACCAAAAGTGTGACTACACCCATTAAAATATAATTTCATAGATTTTGATATATTTTTAATAATAATTTTGGATCATAAAACTTACTGTCAATATTAGTCAACTGATCAGTAACAATTTGATCTACTGATTCAAATTTAATACTACCAGGTGCCATGTCTGCATCCACAGAATTATTTTTAATTGGGATTAAACTCATTTCTCGAAGATTATAATTTTTAACAAACGTATCTTTGATCATCGATGCTTCTTCGTAGCTGATACCGATATCAAGTTCGACTCGAACATGCATTTCTGGAGTTAGTATAGTATCAGCAGAATCAATTAATGAACTTAATTTAGTTACGCAATATAGTGGTTGTCCGGCCCAAGCATGATACTCAGGGTCTTGCCCCCAGTGTAACACCATCATACCGCGGTTAGAGTCTCCGGCATCAGCATAATTATGCGGAAAACAATTGCCAATATAGTGTATGTTGTTGCGTTGTTGTCTAAGATGAAAATGCCCCGAAAAGACTCGATCCACTCCGCCAAAATCATCGGCACTGATCTCACCGTGATCTGGCATTTCTACCATGGCATTCATTTTAAAATGTGGAAGTTCAAAATGTCCAAACACATACTTAGATTGAAGCTTGGGTACACGCTTGTGATCATCACCGACTAACCACGGAGCAATAGTAACATCCCCGTCGGTAAACCAATCGTTGACAATTTGAATATTTGGTATATGTTTGGCCCACTCGGTACTGTAGATATCACGCCTGTCTCTATAATAGAGATCGTGATTTCCAGGAATAAAATAAAAGCGTTCAAATGCTGCTGATAGTTTTTCTAAACTACGTAGACTGTACTGTAAAGTCTGCATGTTTATACTGGCTCGATGATGACTCCAGTCGCCCAAGAACATGCCAGTCTCGCAACCTTTTGCTTGAGCAGTAGCAATAAACCAATCGATGAAATCAGAGCAGTCTTGATTGTGTACAAGACTGTTTGATTTTAATCCAAAATGTATGTCTGTACAGACTGCGACTTTTTTAAATAGACTCATGCTTTATAAATTAATTTTTTTAATTGCACACTGTTTGTGGGAAATATGTTGAGATCGTTGCACTGAATTTCAAAACCTTGATTTCTTAATTGCCACTGCACCCAACTTTGGCTGATTAACGGTAAGTTATCCCATTCAAAATAATAGTCTGACAAAATAGATTGAATGATTTTTTGACATATTTCATCTTGATTTAAATGTTGTTGTGTCTGCAATAGTTGGATATGGTATGATTTAAATTGTTTAATATTTTTTACAAATTGTAAATTACAAAAATTTTGTATACGTTGTAAAGTTGACTCAAATTGATGTAATAACTCAGTTACAGTTAAAATGAGACAGTTGGGATCATGCCAATTGTCTGGCAAATACCACTCGACCATATCATACCAGCTGGGCATAAGATTAAAACTTAATATTTCTCTTTTGATCCAAATTGGTATTTGGTCATGAGGAGTACCGGGTGTAATTTTCCATGAAGAATATAAATTTTCACTGAATTCCGGATCAGTCAATCGTACAGACCACCAATCTTTCCAAATCTTGGTATATATGTTATTAACTGTTAACAATATAGAATTTTTATCAGGATAAATGACAATCATTCGATTGACAGTTGATAGCATAATATTTAAATTTTTACTAATAGATTCTTCTTTGTATACTTTTGGGTGCAATCGAACAAAACACACTGGCGTTGCAGAACTTACATAGTCGGTCCATCCAACCATAGATCCTAAATTTTGGCCTACAAATTTATGACTGTTTCCATTTGGATTAAACGGCGAAATAATATTGCAGTCTGTGGTCAACATGGTCAACACCCATTCAAGATAAGTGCCATAAGTGCCACCACTGTATACTATGGGAATGGTATCAGCTAATGTCATTAATTATACTACATCATCTAAACTAGAGTAAACCGGTCCGGACATGGCCGCCATAGAATGTTTGCCAGAATTCTGTCGGGTCCACGAAGGATTGAGTCCGTTCATTTCTAAGATGTCATCACGTATGTTTTGATTTTTCTTTTCTAAATTCAAGATACGAGTAAAGCTATTAGTGATAGC
>JGI24890J29729_1000885_pt1 | contig 15796 bp, 14 predicted proteins | sample FreactcultureFD7_FD_29729 | JGI IMG/M metagenome (IMG submission 29729)
TGCGCCACCACTGCTTCTCGATTATCAACCTGAATGATAAAAAGGTGGTAGACATGCAGGTATTCCGGATCTGGATTGGTGAAGTTAAATCGTTTGTCAAGCATAGACCGGTACACCTCGGCATATCCTATCCGTTGATCGGTCCATCGCTGCAAATGGGATAGCTTGACCGACAAAATCGCCGCCTGCATAGCATCCATCCGGCTGTTACGTCCGGCAATTTGGTGATCATTCCTGTGAAGACGACCATGATTGGCAATTCTTCGGCACTTCAAAGCCAGATCATCATCGTTTACTACGATTGCACCTGCGTCACCATAGGCACCTAAATTTTTGCTGGGATAAAAACTAAAAGACCCTGCGTGCCCGATCGTACCTGTCTTTCTCCCTTTATATTCTGCCAGAGGCGACTGAGCGCAATCTTCAATAACCCAAAGTTTATAGTGACTGGCAAGTCTCATGATGGGATCCATATCAGCTGACAATCCGCACATGTGCACAGGAATTATAGCCTTCGTCCGGGGGGTAATACTTTTTTCAATCTTCGTTGTATCAATTGTATAGAGCCGGTCTACGGTATCAACAAACACGGGAGTCGCGCCAACGGTTACGACAGCCTCCGCGGTGGAGACCCATGTATGGGAGGGCACAATAACTTCATCTCCCGCTCCTACTTCAAGAGCCTTTAAAAGGATCTCCAGGCTATCGGTTCCGTTGCCAACGGCTACACAATGTTTCGCTCCCAGCACGGCCGCCCAATCTCGCTCGAATTTCGATACATGCTCGCCATAAAGAAAAGATGTTTTATTGAGAACGTCATGGATAGCGAGATCAATGTCTTCCTTTATAGATTGGTATTGAGCTTTTAAGTCAAGAAACGGAACACGCATAACCAGAATACTTTAGTGCAATAATTACCGCTTTCAATGTAAATACGTAATTTTTTTCAAAATGAGTTAAACGCGAGTCTGTTGAATGATAAGCCTATTAAAGACATAAAAAATATGGGTTCAACAGATTCTCTTTGTTATAGGCTAGTTCTTCTTTGCTGTCGATCCGATACACCTTCATTCCCACGCTGTTAATTATTGCATGAGATGCCGCCGTGTCCCATTCCATTGTGGGTGCAAACCGTGGATAAACGTCGGCTTTGCCGCTAGCCAATAACATAAATTTAAGACTGCTGCCAGAAGATAAAAGCATGGGTGAAATTAGCCCGTCAATAAAGTTTTTTGTTTCCTCACTCATATGAGAACGGGATGCTACGACACGGATGCCTGGTTTTTTCAGGTCGACCGGTAAACGGTCATCGAGTTTTATTTCTTTACTATTGATTTTTAAAAAAGCCCCCATGGATCTGGCTCCGTAATACAATTCCCCCGTAACGGGGATGGCCACGACCCCAAGTACCGGCACATTTTTATGTATCAATGCGATGTTTACGGTGAACTCACCATTTCTCTTTAGAAACTCTTTTGTGCCATCGAGCGGGTCTACCATCCAGAAATACTCCCATTTCCTTCTCACTTCATAGGGGATCACACTGCCCTCTTCACTGAGTATCGGAAGTGACGTTTCTTCTAAAATGGAAGCAATTTTCGTATGCGCTCTTTTATCTGCGATTGTCAGCGGTGAATTGTCATTTTTTAGTTCCGCCTGGAAATCTCCGGAGTTATAAACTTTGAGGATCTCTCTGCTCGCTTCTTCAGCGGCACGTACTGCTATGGGTAGACATTGTTCAAGGTTTACATTCATGATCTTTCAAGTTCCGGATTCCAGGTTTCAGGTTCCGGGTTTGAAAGCTGAGGTTGGAGGCGACTCAACCTGAAACCTGAAACTTGAAACTTAAAATCAAATTATCATTCCTGCCGCCACGGTTTCAAACGTTCCTTCGTCGATCAGGATCAGGCTTCCGGTAATACGATTCTTCCGGTAACTGTCAAACGACAGCGGTTGTGCCGTTCTTATTTTTACGCGAGCAATTTCGTTCATCGTAAGCTGTTCGGCATTTTCAATCCGATGAAGGGAGTTGATGTCGAGCTTATATTGAATTTCCTTTAACACGCCGCGAACTTCCTTTGTGGTATGCTTGATCAGGAATTTTGAATTCAAATTGATCGGTCGTTGATTCATCCAGCAGATCATCATATCGATATCCTGTTCCGTTTGTGGATGATTGTTTGGCTTGGCTATAATATCCCCCCGGCTGATATCGATCTCGTCCTCCAGTGTCATGGTAACCGACATCGGTGCGAATGCCTCTTCTATATTTTCCGGTCCAAGCTGTATCGTCTTTATCTTCGAGGTGAATCCGGAAGGCAATACAATAATCTCATCTCCCGGGTAAAAAATGCCACCCGCAATTCTGCCGGCATACCCTCTGAAGTCGTGATGCTCCTTTGAATGAGGCCGCACTACATATTGCACCGGGAAGCGACTATCGATATGATTATAATCACTCTCGATGTGCGCGGTCTCCAGCATATGCAAAAGCGTTGCCCCCTGATACCAATCCATATTTTCGGAGCGATTCACAACATTATCACCCAACAAAGCGCTGATCGGTACAAATTGAATATCGGATATCTCTAACCTGGATGAGAAGGCTTTGTATTCATCCACTATTTTTTCAAACACGGCCTGATCGAAATTAACCAGATCCATTTTATTCACACACACGATGATGTGTGGGATTTTAAGTAAGGAGGCAATAAAAGAATGTCTGAATGTCTGTTCGATCAAACCTTTACGTGCGTCGATCAATATAAGGGCCAGGTTGGCAGTAGACGCTCCGGTAACCATGTTACGGGTGTACTGAATGTGCCCGGGGGTATCGGCGATAATGAATTTTCGCTTTGGAGTTGCAAAATAACGATATGCTACATCGATCGTGATGCCTTGCTCTCGTTCAGATTTCAAACCATCCGTCAGCAATGAAAGATCTACGTAGTCAAATCCTTTTTTAGCGCTCGACGCCTCTACGGCTTCTAATTGATCTTCAAAAATAGACTTGCTGTCATAGAGCAACCGGCCGATGAGCGTACTCTTGCCATCGTCGACACTGCCTGCGGTTGTAAAGCGTAAAAGTTGATTGTTCAATTTAGTTTGAAGTTTGAAGTTTGAAGTTTGAAGTTAAACGTAGATGTTAAAACTTAAAACTTTTGAACTTAATTAAAAGTATCCTGATTTCTTTCTGTCTTCCATGGCCGTTTCGGAACGTTTGTCGTCAGCGCGTGTACCCCGTTCGGTTTTGCGGGAGGCCGCTACTTCTTCAATTATTTTTTCGAGCGTATTGGCCTGTGATTCTACGGCTCCGGTGATGGGCATATCACCACACGTTCTGAAGCGCACGATTTTCTTTTCCGGCACTTCACCCGCTCTGAGTTTTAACCATGGTGAGGTTGACAGCAACGCACCATCGCGTGTAATGACTTCCCGCTCGTGCGAAAAATACAGCGAAGGAATGGGGATATTTTCTGTAAAAATATATTGCCACACGTCCATCTCCGTCCAGTTGGAGATCGGGAACACACGGAAATGTTCACCCTGGTGTTTTCGCCCATTGAAGATATTCCATAATTCAGGACGTTGATTCTTTGGATCCCATTGGCCAAATTCATCACGGTGTGAGAAGAATCTTTCCTTTGCCCGTGCTTTTTCCTCATCACGTCTCGCCCCTCCCATGGCCGCATCGAATTTGTTTTTTTCGATAGTGTCCAATAAGGTTATGGTTTGTAAAGCATTGCGACTTGCGTTTAAGCCTGTCTCCTCCTTTACTCTTCCGGTGTCTATACTTTCCTGCACAGAGCCGACTACCAGCCTTACACCCAATTCATTCACGAGCCAGTCACGGTATACCATGGTCTCCGGAAAATTGTGACCGGTGTCGATATGGACCAACGGAAATGGGATGCGGGCGGGATGAAAAGCTTTTCTTGATAAATAGGCCAATACAATGGAATCTTTGCCCCCGGAAAACAACAACGCAGGATTTTCAAATTGCGCCACCACTTCGCGGATGACGAAGATGGCTTCGGATTCAAGTTCTTTTAAATGGCTTAGATAATACTGGCTCATAATCTCTTCTCGACTCTCTAACATATTCAGGCTAATTGGCTAACGAGTAGTAGGAAAGTCATTTCAAGGTAATTCTGGGTGTCACAAATTTCAAAAGCAAATCTAACGAATCATCTACATTCATTTGATGTGTCGGTATAATAACATCAGGATTTTCAGGTCTTTCATAAGGGGAATCAATTCCCGTGAAATTTTTCACCTCTCCTGCGCGGGCTTTCTTATAAAGTCCTTTAACATCGCGTTGTTCGCAGACTTCCAACGGAGTATCGACAAAAACCTCGATATAATTCTCAACTCCAATGATCTGCTTAACGTGATCCCGGTCAATCCGGAACGGCGAAATAAAGGCGGATAGAACGACCAACCCTGCATCGAGCATCAAACCCGAGACCTCGGCTATGCGGCGAATGTTTTCAACCCGGTCTTCATCAGTAAACGTCAGATCTTTATTTAAACCTGAACGGATATTATCGCCATCCAGTAGGTATGTTTTAAAACCGGCGGCATAAAGCTGGGCCTCCAACTGTACCGCTAGCGTAGATTTGCCAGAACCCGAAAGCCCTGTAAACCAAATTAATACCGCATGCTGACCCTGTAACTCTTCGCGTTGGCTTTTGCTGACTTTTGTTTTAATTGGATAAATATTATTCAAGGGTGATCAGTTAGTGAAATCGTAAACGGTGGCAATTTACTATTTTATTGATTTACCGTTGATGGGGAGGACTCATTCACAACAGGCGTTACAGGGTCAGAAGACGGCGTTACGGTCCATATTCTGCCCCATTTGATCTTGCCCCAGATCCGTTCGTGTATGTAGTAGAGTGTTATTTTGGAAAACACTTCAAATCCTCCGATTTTAAATGCTTTTAACGAATGTCCGGTAATCAAATATGATATAAATATAGTATCCATTGTTCCTACCACACGCCAGGATATTCCTTTTACAAGACTACGCGCATGTGTAGGTCCTACGCCATCAATTCTTCCAAATGAAATAATGTTCCAGAGTCTCTCGTGCAGGTAGAACAGAATGATCTTCGTAAATACTTCGGTGATCCCTATTTTGATAGCATTATTGAGTTCGCCCGTTACGATGAACGCCATAATCATGGTATCGATTGTTCCGGTGATTCTCCAGGTTATTCCTTTTACCACACTCCTTGCATGCGAATCAGTCATATACATTGATTAATCCGCAAAGAAACTACAACAATCTGATATAATCTATATATTTAGTAGATTTATAATGCGGAAATCGCACCTGAACGATCGTCTCATCCGTTCACAATCTTCTCCATCTCTCCCCTGGCAGCGAGTACAAGATCGGCTATTTCGCGTAGCACTCCCTCACCTCCCTTTACGGAAGTGACAAAATCAACATTGTCGCGAATGTAGGTTGCTGCATCGGCCGGACAAACACTAAGGCCAACCATTTTAAAAACAGGAAGGTCGTTGATATCATCTCCAATGAATACTACCTCAGCCTTTTTCAGATTATGATCCTCCATCAGTTTATTGCATAACGATGCTTTATTTATTATCGCCTGGTAACAGATGTCGATTTTCAATTCCAAGGACCGTTTTGTTACAGCAGCCGATTCCCGGCCGGAAATAATACCGGTAACAATCCCGATTTTTTTCAGATGACTGATGATGAGACCATCTCTTACATTAAACTTTTTGATTTCATTTCCGGTCTCATCATAAATTATTTTACCGTCCGTCAATACTCCATCCACATCAAAGAAAATCGCTTTGATCTCGGCAGCCTTTTTTATCTCGTCTTTAGAATAATTTGACAGAATCCGTTCCAATTCGTACTAAAAAATTATTTCTTTTAACTTAATAATAAGAAATAGTTTTAATTAAAAAAATAACCTTTTAACAATCTTGGATTACCTTGTTCAAAAGGTCATCTTACGACGTCCAAATGAAAGCGACATCCGTGAAGGTTTTTAAATTCTTTAGTGGTTTTTTCCTGACGCTGATACTTATTGTCGTATTGGATAAAAGCTGGGTGATCAATGGAAACCGCCTTCCACCGCTTGGAAAATTCCTGGATCCTTTTCACGGGTTCTGGCATAACATCAAAGGCAAAAATGATCGCGGGCCCGCACTGGAAAAAATACCGGGCCTCATACAGAAAGTTACCGTGATCTACGACAGCATCCTGATCCCTCACATTTTTGCGGGTAACGATGAGGATCTTTATTTCGCCCAAGGCTATGTCACCGCTACCCATCGTCTCTGGCAAATGGAATTCCAAACGCACGCAGCAGCCGGAAGAGTGTCTGAAATCATCGGCACCGGCAAGGACGGTTTCGTACTGAATTATGATCGTACGCAACGGAGGCTGGGAATGGTTTACGGTGCTGAGCACACACTGGAGGAAGTCATGACCAATCCCCTGACAAAAATGATGGTGGAGCGATATACGCAAGGCATCAATCAGTATATTAATTCACTTCATTACCACGATCTTCCTTTCGAATATAAACTCCTCGATTATAAACCGGAAGCGTGGACGCCTCTCAAGTGTGCTTTGTTATTAAAGAACATGGCGCAAACACTTTGTATCGGCGATAAGGATATGGAGATGACAAACGCCCTGAAATTATTTGGTAAAGACATGGTGGATCTATTGTACCCTGACCGTGACCCGGTTGGCGATCCGATCGTTGATAATCCGGGTACGTGGAATTTCAATGCTGTCACGCTTCATGGTATACCCCCCGCGCTGCCGAAAGATCTAATCAACCTAAAAAAAGATTCACCTTCTGATCCAAACCTGGGAAGCAACAACTGGGCAGTAAGCGGGAGCAAAACAAAAACAGGCTCACCTCTTCTTTGCGGCGATCCGCATTTGTTGCTTACGCTACCCTCCATCTGGTATGCGATACAACTGAATGCTCCTGGTATAAATGTTATGGGAGCTTCCTTGCCTGGAGCACCAGCCGTTATTATCGGATTTAATGACTCGATAGCCTGGAGCGTTACCAACGCCCAACGCGATCTCGTTGATTGGTTCTCGATCCAATATCAAAATAAGACAAGGGAAAAATATTTACTCGACAATACATGGGTCGAAACAAGAAAAGTAGTGGAGACCTTTAGTGTCAGAGGTGAGTCTGCTTTATATGACACCGTCATTTACACAAACTGGGGCCCTGTAACATACGATCAAAATTTCCATGCCGAAAAAAATCAGAAAGACTACGCCTTCCGGTGGATTGCCCACGATACGTCAAATGAGTTTACCGCTTTTTACAACTTGAATCGCGCCCGAAACCATGCAGAATATATGAAAGCGCTTGATCATTTTTCCGCGCCCGCGCAGAATTTTGTATTTGCTTCTACGACAGGAGATATTGCGATGCGTGCACAGGGCAAATATCCGGTGCGCCGTAAAGATGAGGGAAAATTTGTTTTGGATGGAAGCCAAAGGTCAAATGGCTGGCAGGCATTTATTCCGAATGAACAAAATGTAATGCATAAAAATCCGGCCCGAGGCTTTGTCAGTTCTGCCAATCAATATCCTGTTGACTCGACCTATCCCTATTACATCAATGCTACACACTATGAAGCTTACCGTAACAGGAGGATCAACCAGGTGCTTGAAAAAAATAATTCAATCACTGTCAAGGATCTAATGAATCTGCAGAACGATAACTTCAATCTCAAAGCGATGGAAAGCCTGCCCTTGTTTCTCCATTACCTGGACACCACAAAATTTACTGAGGCTGAAGCACATGCACACAAAATCCTCAGATCGTGGAACTATTACAACACCATCGATGCTGAGGGTGCTTCTTATTACGAGGCATGGTGGGACAATCTAATGCCTTTGATATGGGATGAACTCCAACGAAAGAATCTTGCATTAACAAATCCGACAACGTTCCGCACCCTTGAACTTATCAAAGAGAGACCGGATCTGATTTTTTTTGATGTCCGGAGAACACCTCAAAAGGAGAATGCCGGCGATGTGATCCGTCAGGCCTTCTCATTAAGCGTACGAGGCATTCTGGATTGGAAAACATCTCATGGCACTCAAACCGTTCCATGGGCTGATTACAAAGACAGTTATATCACAAGCTTACTTCGTATTGAACCGTTGAATATTCATATTCGTCATGGCGGCAATCACGATATTGTGAATGCCAACTCGCGCACGAATGGGCCTTCGTGGCGAATGATCGTGAGTCTGGAGAAGTCAGGTGTAAAAGCCTGGGCTACCTATCCCGGAGGGCAATCCGAAAATCCGGGGAGTGAGCATTATGCTGATATGCTTGAACGGTGGATTAGGGGGGAGTATTTCCAACTTCTTTTTATTCATGTGCCGGAAGAAGCCAAATCAAAAATGATTTATTCCACTCAATTGGATCCTGAAAGGTGATGAAACTCATCGTACAAATTCTTTTCATAGCAGTAGCAGGGTTTATACTCGAGCTTTTCCTTCCGTGGTGGAGCATTTCGCTTGCCGCCTTTGCCGGTGGTCTTTTTGTCAGATCCTCATCAAATTTTGCAGCTGGCTTTATTGCCATCGCATTATTGTGGCTTTTGAAAGCACTCGTTATTGAGATGTACGCTGCCACGATGCTGGCCGAAAAAGTGGCTCACATTTTTATGCTGCCGGGTAAACTATGGCTTATCATTGTCATGAGTTTTATCGGTGGACTTGTAGGAGGCTTTAGCGCGTTGACAGGGTCATTGGTGGAATTCAAGAAATAAAAATTCTGGCGAACAAGTGCGTTATTAGAGCTGTACCAATGTAAATGTAAAGTCAAAGCATTCAACAGCTACGTAATTTGCTAGTGGATCGAACCTTGTAGCCGCGTTCATCAAAGACAAGCACGCTAAATCTTCTTCCTGGAAAACTCTTTTAATGGAGTTGGCGGCAAAGAAATTTTATTATTCCTCTGCGCTAAGTTTTTTCATTAATCAGCGACTAAAATAATGAATCATAAAATTATACATAGTTATTTGATGTATCGTAATTCTTTGTATATTTGACTAATGAATGCAACAGAGCTATTGAAGGGTACTTTGACAACCATTATACTTAAGCTATTGGCAGATAATGGTAAAATGTACGGATATGAGATTGCTCAAAAGGTTAAGGAGCTATCTGACGATAAAATATTAATTAAAGAAGGCTCTCTATATCCAGCTTTGCATAAACTTCTAAAGGATGGACTGGTCAAGGTTGAAACCGTAGCTGTTGGCAAACGAATTCGTAAGTACTATATCATAACCAAACAAGGACAGTTAAAAAAGCAAGTTCAATTCGAAGAGCTTAAAGAATTTCTTCAAACAATTCAAAATATGGTTTTCCCTCATCAAAAACTTGTGATAAGAAATGTTAAATGACGAACAAACGGAATATATAAGAAAAGAAATTGAAGAAAGTTCTATTTCGATTCAAGATCTTAAAGATGATTTATTAGATCATTTTTGTTGCTCCATAGAAAATGAAATTAAAAAAGGTACTTCATTTAAAATTGCGTACGTAAGGGCCCTACAAGAGATATGCCCAAATGGGCTTGATGAAATTCACAAAGAAACTATTTACTTGTTAAATTATAAAAAGATAAATGCTATGAAAAAATTAATGTATTCAATTGGACTAGTTGCATCTATTTCAACATTTACGGGCTTACTCTTTAAGATTTTACATCTCCAAGGAGCTGATGAATTTTTTAATTATGGTCTTTCAGGTATAACGTTGGTTTTTCTGCCAATGCTCGCGATTGACCGTTATAAAATTGGTCTTAGTAAAGTGCTATCTGAGCGATTAAAAGTGGTGCTGGGATTTCTAAGTGCAATTTTAATTACAGTAGCTGTTTTATTAAAATTAAATCATTTTAGTCAATACGGAAACATCTTATTGCTTATTGGCGCTGTGATATTCATTTTAGGTTATTTGCCATTTCTATTTTTTAGAATGTATAGGAAATCAATAGAGGAGAGTATCTGACATTGAAGTCGAAAAAGACCTACGGGTGGAAACGCTGCATATAAATCATATAAGGTCTATTTGTTATTAATAAGTGCTCCGATTTCTGCGGTGAGCGTGTTGCGCTGGCTTGACTTCCTAAGATGGACTATTATATAGCTTCAGTCCCAGAACACATCGAAAAAAATCGGATTTTGAGGCAATTTCCAAATTAGGAGTTCAACCACTCAGCTACCCACAAAAAAGCTTTGCAAATTTTAAAAATTTGCATGCTTTTTTTAAGTCAAGGGCCATCCCAACGAGTCGGGAGAACTGACGACCTTCCCGCCGCAAGCGGGGCGCGATACCGTTCAATATTTTATTTATTGAAAAAAAAGAAATAAAAAAAGCCCTGCTAAAACAGAGCTCTAAATTTTGGCGGGGTGACCGGCAAAAATTCGAACATCTTAATATCGGATTTAAAGCTACTCTACAGATTATCAACAATTCGTAAATAATTAATTTTAATTGCGGTTATTATAATAGGTGTCTTGAGAATTCTAGAGCGTCGATAATGAAACTGGAAGATTAGTATGCAAAATCATCTTCAAATACATTAATCCCTTTCATATCGTCCATTCGGACATAATCCAGCGAACCAGTTCCATCGAACATATAAAACAGGCCTTTTATAATACCAAAGTCTTCTTTATAGGTTTCGTGGTACACGACTTTGCCATTGATGCTGATTTTGGCATTCTTGTTTTCAACAGTAATGCTAACGTCTTGCCAGTCATATATTTTAACACCCAATCCGGAAAGATCATTATTCTCTCCTGAACGATATACTTCACCTATTTTGTAATTGGCATAACTTTCACAACCCTTCTTCCGCAAGCTTATCCAGAAGATGTTCTTCTCTGTAACCACTGTCATCTGCATCCATGGACAAAGTTTATCTGAAATACTATCCACTTTCATCCGAGTTAAAAGATTGAAGTTATTAGACGAAATTTTAAAGTCTTTACTGATGCTGACCCGTGTATAAAATGATTTTGATAAAGTTACATTTCTTTTTTTCAGAAGTTCTTCATTGAGATGCATGTGGCCATCCTCAATAAATTTTTCATTTTTAAAATTGATGGGCTCGCTGTCTTCATCGTTGAGATAGACATTGGGTTCCCACCCGTCACTGAGGATATGAACGGGTTGCATGGCAATCAGGGAGTCATTAGCAAAAAGTTTAGCCCTATGATACCCGGGTTCATAATAAATACTTGTAAAAGCTTTCGCGTTCGGGTCAATAGCAACACGGTGATCCGTATTCCATGATTGCTGAAAAAAGAATTGACTTGCTTCTACATTTGACAGGTCATACTTGAATATAACGGTGTTCGGTATGCCTGAAGTCACTGTTTTTTCCGCTGTAAAATGAATGGGACCATTGACCTTTACACGCTTAGGCAGGTTTAGTACAACAATGAAACCCGTTACTGCAACAACCCCAATAGCTACCCAGTACCATGGACGCATAGCGGAAGAATGGACCGGTGGTATTTGGGAAGGTTGGTTCTTTAACTTGAATTCCTGCCAGTCTTTGTAGTCGAGAACTGCCGCGAGTCCGTTAAGTGTCGCGATTTGAGGGCGTTGTTTGAAGTCACCCTTCCAAAGACGTTTGAGGGTTGACAAGCTCAGGTTTATACCCGTTTTTTCGTCTATGTTACGGGCTAAAGATTCAAGGTCTCTTTGTGTATACCCGTTACCATTTCCGAAGGCAAACTTCTTTTCGATTTTTTCCTTGCATAAAGCAATGTATGCTTCTTCATCCAGCGTCATCTGATCATAATATTAGTCCAAAGACCATCCGAATCAAACTTGACCGCTTTTTGGACGCAATTTGATTCCAGTTTTTTGATCTCAGGCTCATAAAATTGTGCAAAATTATTTAGATCATGAAAACAATCATTTTAGCTCTTTCATTCATCCTGTTAACGGGATCTCTATCAATTGCTCAGGTCACTACTATAGAAATGAAACCAGAGAATTCCTCTGTATATAACCGCAAAGTCGTGTTCGAAAATGGGATAACACATTTAGATATAAGTGACAATGCCGGGATATTGTGGCTGAATAATTTTGAATTTGGAAATGGTACGATCGAATTGGAAATTAAAGGAAAAAATGCCCCAGGGCGAAGTTTTGTGGGACTCGCTTTTAATGGAAAGAATAACCAAATGTATGATGCCGTGTATTTTCGGCCATTTAACTTCAAGAATCCAGATAGAAAAATGCATGCTATCCAATATATTTCCTTGCCTAACCATGACTGGCCCACACTCAGGCAAGTGTTTCCTGGCAGGTACGAAAATGAAATGCAGCCTGTTCCTGAGAATGTGGAGGATTGGATCCATGCAAAAATTGTGGTGCATCGCCCGCAGGTAAAAGTATACGTCAATGGATCGGATAAACCATCACTGGAAGTTGATCTGATGAGTGAGGCAAAACAGGGTAAGGTCGGTTTCTGGGTAGGCAATGGTTCGGAAGGATGGTTTAGAAATTTGAAAATAGAAAAGCAATGAAAAGGCTAAAACTAAATTGAAAGTAAAATTGACATTGTAGGTACTTAAAGCAAAAAAAATGAACAAAGACATATCTCGTTTTATACGAATTTCTGTTTCAGGAATTTTATTTCTAATCGTAGTCATCGGTAGCGTAGTTACTTCAAACGCTTGTACGGTTTTCATATTAACAGACAGCAAGCATACTCACTTTTTTAACAATGAAGATTTCACCAACCCAAATACACGAATTTGGTTTATTCCAAAAGGAAAGGGATATTTTGGCAGTGCCTATGTAGGCTATGACGATGGTGAGGCACAAGGTGGATTTAACACGCAGGGCCTGGCGTTCGATTGGGTTACTGTTGATATTGATAGTTATGAGACAGACCCAAATTATGTTCCTGAAAGTCGCTTGATTCGATTAAATGGGAATTCAAGTCAGTTCATGCTTGAACAATGCAAAACTATTGAGGAGGCGATAAAATTTTATCAAACTTACAGAGAGCCGGCTTTTGCGAGAACTACTTTAATAATAGCGGATAAATCTGGTGCTTCCGTTATCATTGGCTCCAAAAATGGTAAATTATATTTTAATACATCACAGACAAGCAGATGCGTAGGCTTTGGTGAAGCCACGTTTCAAAAATTATTCAAAACCAAAAGTGCCCTCGACGTGAATGAAGGTGTACAAATTCTAAGGCAATGTGTCGCGCCGGGCGAGGGTGGCACTAAATATTCAAATTCGTATGACCTCGCCACGGGCGAAATTGTATTTTACAATTTTGGCGGACAAAAGATTGCCCAAACGGGATTTAATCTCTTTAAGGAGTTGGAAAAAGGAAGTCATTATTATGAGACCGCGCAACTTGCCACTCAGATTCAACAACCGATACGCCCTTTGATGCTTAATATGAACAGGCACATTTTGTTTATTAACCAACCCCTTGAAAACCAGGAAATGGAACTTACAAAGAAAATTAAAAACCTGTTCGGTGAGGTTACGAAAGGGAAGCTCAACTATGACTTCTTAACAGAAGAGTTTTCAAATGACCTAAAAAAGAATGAAGCAGGTGTCAAGGCGATGGTTGAGCGATTAGGGAAATTGGATTCATTGAGTCTGGTTTATAAAGGTAAAACTCAGGAATTTGTTGACTACAGCTATGTTATGAAGTTCGACAACGTTACTATTCTTTGGCAGTTTCTACTCAACGATAGAAATGAGATACATAATTTTAACACGCTTAGTGCATTTTGGGTTCGATAAAATGAAATTGATACAATCATTGATTGTCCACGCAACTTCTGTCTTGATAACAGCGGAAATAGAATTGATGTAATTGTCTTAAGTATCCTTAAAAGCGAATGGTACGAATACGTAAAAGATACACTCAAAACTAAGATTTGACAAAAAAACAAAGTTGACAAGAAACTCCCTTGGATGACTCGGGACGGGTTCGGTGATTAGGTTAGATTGACACATCCGTTCTTGCACGATTGAATCAAATGTTGAATTAACAAAAACCAAAGTAAAAATTCTTTGCAATGAATATAAATTCTATTAAATCGGGCGCTGTAGTATTTCATGTTTTAGCGATTTTGTTTGGCTGTTCCGGAGCAAAAAATGCTTCCATGGTTACCCGTGATTTTGAGTTTACATCAGGTAACAAGAGACTTTCTGGCATCATTAATCAACCACTTGGCCTCGAGGCAGAGGCAATAGTCATTTTTGTTCACGGATCAGGCGGTACCGATATTCGAAAAGAAAATAGATATTTTGATTTACGATCTCGTTTTACGCCCATTGGAATAACATGTGTAACATGGGACAAACCGGGACAGGGAAAAAGTCAAGGTGTGTTTGATGAGAACCAGCCATTGGAAGAGAGCGCACAAGAAGTATTGGACGCCATTCAATGGTTGCGATCTGAGAAGGTTCCTGGATTCAAAAAGGTCGGAATATGGGGCACAAGTCGCGGGGGCTGGGTTGTGCCAATCGCTTTGTCTCAAGATGATAGTGTTAAATTTTGGATTTCAGTTAGCGGTGTTTCAGGTGAGGACAACAAACATTACTTAGTAAAATCCAATCTTCCGATCGAAGGTCGATCGGAAGAAGAGACGGAGATGTTTATGAAAGAATGGAAGCATGGAAAGGAAATTTTCTTTCAGGGGGGTGATTATGAATCATATCTCGCTGCCACTGAAAATCTTCGAAAAGACCCATCTATGTTTTACTTTGCAGGAGATCTTACCGGAACAAAAGAAGCATTTGCCGAAGAGCAAAAAGCTTACCTCCAGAACAAAGAAAAATACCAATTCGATGAAAACCTTTCCATTTATCGCGTCACTAATTTTGATGTGATGCTGAGTAAACTTGACTTGAATGTGCTGGCTTTGTTCGGTGAAAAAGATACGAACGTGAATTGGAGGAATGCTAAAACGCTATTTGAGACAACCATCGGACAGAACCCCAAAGCAACTCTTACCATACACACTTTCCCGAATTGCAACCACAGCATGAGTGTTTCGGCTACCGGCTCCGTACGAGAGGTAGAAGGAACACCGCTTGATGCGGGTATGAAATGCAAAGGCTATTATGAAACACAAATTCAATGGCTAAAAAAGTATGTCATTTCAAAATAGGATTATTGAAAAGCGCGTCACCCCATCTCGCACAGAAGTTAGGAATGATATGACATCACATCTTTGAAGGCATTTATTCTTCAAAAACCAAATCTTGTCGATCATAAAAGGACTGCGTTAAGAAATTTTACGACCGACTAAAGAATTACATTGACAGGAATAAGAGTTTAAATAAATAACATTTCAATTTGATTGTGATAAACTTGAGGAAGATTTAATTTAAGCTGTCACTTGATTAATCTTTCCATTGTGATCGTGGTTACTAAGATACTTTGGGACTGCCCACTTTCCATCCGTGTTCTGCTCAATACATAGGCCTGACCGTTGCTGCAACGGTAAAGCAACTACATAGCGCATCAAAAAAATCAATTTTGAGTCAATTTCAATGCTAGTTCGGATCTACTCAGCTACCCACAAAAAAAAGCTTGCAAATTTTTAAAATTTGCAAGCTTTTTTTAAGTCAAGGGCCATCCCGACGAGTCGGGAGAACTGACGACCTTCCCGCCCAGGCGGGACGCAATTTAGGTGAGACTTATGTTTTGATCGTGAAGAAATCTTTTAGCACCCCGTTTTTTTATTCTAT
>JGI24890J29729_1000886_pt1 | contig 15796 bp, 20 predicted proteins | sample FreactcultureFD7_FD_29729 | JGI IMG/M metagenome (IMG submission 29729)
GAGAAGAGGAGAAAGAAAAAGAAAAGAGGAAAATCTCGAAAATCTCGCAACTTTGCAATAACTCTGAAATGTCCCTCTAGCACTTATCGCCCGTTGCAATGATCCATTGATTACAAAGGTGAGCGTCGTGAAGTGAACTGTAATGGAGAGAAGGAGAGGTCGAGAGGGAAAAGCGACGACATCAGAGCAAAAGAAGATTGAAAGGTATTAAAAAGATATACCAGGTGTAGCCTTGAGCCTAGGAAGCTTATCGAGCTCATCAGAATCGAAATAGCATTGAGTTGTGAATGGTAGGAAACGAAGAAAGATCAGAGTCGAATACGACTCTTTGCCGTCTCGACTCATCACTCCGAAGCTCTGTTCGATGTCAAGGCTGCTGAGGAAGCGATATCAATACCTGGAACCTGCTCTGACAGTAGATTCCCTCGTGATAGGCGGAGGCGTAGTCGTGAGTTTCCATTCCATCCACCCCACCACACACCGATACAACTCGCTCACTAGGCATTGTACAGGGTCTAGCTATAGCCGAAAGATTAACCAAAGCGTTCGTAGACAAGACCACTTTCCTCGTTGAGAGGTTAGTCGAATTCCGTTCATTTTCGCTCATTTCGTTCAAACTTCGCAGCTGATCCTCATATCTCATTCACCAGGCATGGTCAAGTCGGACAAGAGACCTCGAGTAGAAACAGCGAAGTCATTCATTCAGGCATTTACTATCCACCAAATTCGCTCAAAACCGCTCTCTGCATTCGAGGGAGAGACTTACTCTACGCTCGATGTAAATCCCACGACATCCCTCACAGACAAACCGGCAAACTCATCCTAGCAACTTCGAAGGATCAAGAGAAGTATCTAGATGCGTTGTTTGCGAAATCGGAGAAGCTCAAGACGGAAAGAATTGGTGAAATACCGCTCGAGAGGCTTACGGGGGATCAAGTGCGAGAGCTGGAACCGGATGTTGGAGAGAAGGTCATCAGCGCTTTACGAAGTACAATGACCGGTATTGTTGACTCCCATGCCTTGATGGAAAGTCTGGAGAAAGGTGAGAGATCGAACATTTACCCCTTCTTTTGCTAATCGAGACTGATGCGTTCGCGTTTACCAGGCATCACTGATAGTGAGACCGGAGAACTAGTGTATGGCACGAGTGTCGTGCGAATAGATCGACAGAAAGGAGGAGGCAGCGAGCAAGGATGGGTCGTTCAAACGGTCACTGATGACGGAAGTGGAGGAGAGGGAGAGCGAACCGCCGTACTGGCCAAGTCAGTTGTGAACGCAGCTGGACTCAAGTGAGTATTCCATTCTATCGAGATACGAGTCAGCCTGAACTAACTCGAAATCTCTTGCAGCGCTCACCACATTCTCAATCAGATTTTGCCTGAAGACAAGAAGCTGAGGCTACACTTTGCGAAAGGCTCGTACTTCTCCTGTGAGTAGCGGAGTAGGACTCGCACGAACGCAGAGATACTCATCGTTTCATTCCGTTCTAGACAGAGGACCTGGAGTTTCGAACGTCAAGCATCTTCTCTATCCATGTCCTGAAGAGAACGTGTAAGTCTTTCTCAACCTCAACACTATCGAATTACTCGAGCTGACGAATCGGTCTGTCTTCGTAGTTCCGGTCTAGGTACTCATTTGACGATGTCACTCGACCAAGAGATCCGATTTGGCCCCGACGTTCAATGGCTCGATCCTCCAGTTGAAGATGGCGAGGACGTACCAGACTTCTGGGCTTCGAACTTGGGTGCGAATGAAGAGCGGTTACAGCTTGCCGTCGCCTCAGTGCAGAAGTTCTTACCGGGAGTCAAGGCAGAAGGGTTCTCACCTGACTGTAAGGTTACTTCCTCGATCATTTACCTTCCAAGTTCTGATTCGAAACAATGTTCTTGTCCTCAGACGCAGGAATTCGACCGAAATTGAGTGGGAAAGGAGAACCATCCGTTGACTTTTCGATCACTCATCCTCAACCAGGCTTCATCTCGTTACAAGGAATCGAGTCACCAGGTCTGACATCGTCGTTGGCTATTGCAGAGATGGTCGAAGGGATCATCAGGAAGGAGGTTTGGGGACTCGGGAAAGGAACAGGGAGAACAGTGAGTGAGGGAGGTCAATTAGACGGATGGGCTTAGATTTCTGTTATCGGAATCATACGCTATAGAATGTATATACATGTTGAAACGAATGCTAGATCTATGACTTCTGCGAAATTCGAAGCGACAGAGAAATAAATTCGACAAGTCGTGAGATTTGGTTGTTTCCTCTCCATCAACTTCCCACCGCTTCGAGCCACTCTACTAGTCTGCAACATGGGACACAAAGTTGCGAACCCTACCCACATTGTCAAGTGTCTACCTCGAATGGTGAGTTGCTCGAAACTTTGAATCCAACTTTCTTGATCAACCCGATCTAGTCCTCCCAGTCCCGTATAGCTAGCTGACTAGTCTCGTATGAATATAGAGCTGGTCACCTGCCAATCTATACAACTTGTATCAACGTACTTATGGACCACCGACTGCCGATACCAAATTCACCAAATCTGCTTTAACAATGTTCCAACAGAAGTGGAAAGCAAAGCAACTAGTCAGGGCATACCATGGGGATTGGATTCCAGAACAAAAGTTTAAAAAGGGTTACTTACCGAATGGGTNACCTCCTATCGTTGGAAACAAATTGGCGGGAGAAGCAAAAGTACCATTGGCTTCAATGATGTTCGCAGAGGTGGAGAAGAGGTTGGATACAGTCGTATTCAGATGTTGCTTCGCGGATAGCGTTTACAAGGCGAGACAACTGGTGATTCATGGAAAAGTGAAATTGAATGGTCAAAAGGTTTGTCTCTCTCTCTCTCTTCCCCTTTGTCTGGACCAATATGCTGATCGAGTGTGATGTGCGCATATAGGTTACGGATGCCAACATCAAGTTACAACCCGGAGATTTGATCTCTGTCGAACCTGAAGCCGTTTCAACTCTCTACCGAACGAAAGCCAGAAAACCCTCCGCAACTCCTGCCTCTGATCCTTCCACTTCCTCCGATTCAGCAGTATCTGCCGAATCACCTGTACCTCCTCCTCCAGCTCCCACTCCCGCTTCCACCTCCTCTACTGTCTCTGCTCGGCCACTCAAATTCCGACTCCCCGATTTCGCCGCTCCCTTCCTCTTCATCCCTCCTTACATCGAACCTTCTTTCACTACTTGCTCAGCGGTCTACCTGCGGCATCCTACTGCGTCACCGGGAGTGAGCGAAGTACCGAGTCCGTACGAGGCAGATGGAGAAGTCATGAGGTTAGCTTGGGTAAGTTTCGTCTCTCTCGTTCCCTCTCGCTTCTTTGTTCCTCTCGGGCCACCTTATTGACGACTTTCGATTTCCGCTCGATGTAGGAATACTATGTTGCACGAGGACGAAAGGTGGACAAGAGACCGGAAAGTTCTCGTGGAAAACGATTAGGTGCTTAGAGGGGTTGAGGGGTGTAGCTGTTCGAGATGGGAAGGAGAGATTAGTATCATACGCAATTCACGCATCGTCTCCCTTCTGATCTTCGGAGCGTCTAGCACGATGTAGCGAGTCTGAGAGCGACTACGCTGGAAAATTCTCAACTGTTTCTTATTGTCCGACTCGCGCTTTCGCCTTGATCCATATCGCTTGGCACAGTACGCTGTATGCTTCTCCTGCGAGTTGTTGAACAAATTGCAAGTGATGAGTTTTTACGGCTGCAGGTCGCGAGGATTCTCTTTCTCACTCAACCTCGACTTCCACCTCCACTTCAACTCTTGCTCTACACTCCGAAGAGCTTCAATAGCAGCTCAGGATGTCGGGACAAGGTTACGGAGGTCAACCTCTAGCTTCTACTTCAGCGGGAACTTCGACGCCAACTTCTCGTAGTGGGAGATCCATCAGACCCGTAAAGCAATATGTTACACAAACACAACCTCAATCTGCACCTACTAAACCCCCTCGACCTTCTACTCTAAACCCTCACGCTCACTCTAATCGAAATGGGAATCCTCCTCCGATCAAACATCAACTCGCTTCAACTCCCCATCCAGTCTTACCACTCACTAGAATAACTCAACCTCCTCATCAAGCGAAACAAGCAATGTTTACAACTTATCCGACGAGGATGAGATTAGGGACGAGTTCATTGATGCAACCAAGTGCACTCGCTCCAGCAGCTGCATTACAAGCTGCAGTCGAAGCAGGTCAACCCATCAGAGGATCAGGAGCGAGTACACCAGTAGGAGGAGGAGGAGGAGGAATGGGAGGAGGAGGGAAACGACAAAGGTCTACGGTCAATTATGCTGAATTGGGTCAAATATCGGATGCAGACGACGATGATACCGATGACCCGAGGTCAAAGAGAGGGGTCAGCGGTGTGCCTGGGATGCAACCGAAGAAGTCATTGGTAGAAGGTCAGCTTCAGATGTGGGGGGATGGGAAAAGTTATTTGGGAGTTTTACCTCNTGCGAACATGGTCACTGTTCAACCTGCAGTCAAAACTAAACATGCAGCATCGTACGTCACTTCCCCAGCTGACTTAGCACGACTTCAGCTAATCGTCGGGATCCTGACGTACAGCACGGAGGAACAACTCGAAGATTTAGCTGAAATTCCAGCTGCATTCGTCCCAATTCAGATCGACCTGGATTACAAGACGTTCAAGATCAGAGATTCGTTCGTGTGGAATGTGAATGGTATGTTATCTTCTGCTTCGACTCCTGGATCGGATAGTGGAACTCGCGCTGATATTGCTCGTCGCCGCAGAGAAATTGATTACTCCCGACTCTTTCGCTCGAACGTTTTGTGACGACCTCGAATTAGGACCAGAACAAGCGGCGGAAGTGAGTCGACAGATTGCAGAACAGATTGATGAACAAGCTGGAATGGCAGAAGTTCCGTTTAGAAGTGCCGAGGAAGAGGAGGAAATGATTGAAAAGGATTTAAGGGTCATCATCAACGTAAGTCACGGCTCACTTCTACTTGCCGTTGCACCCTCACGAGCTCACGAGACGTATTTGACTATAGCTCGACGTTCAAATCGGAACCCTTCATCTCCGAGATCGTATAGAATGGGATCTAACCTCTTCACTCACCCCCGAACTCTTCGCTTCGACCCTCGTCCGAGATCTCTCGCTCCCCACTTCTGCCGCACCCGTCATCTCTCACGCACTGCACGAAGAACTGTACCGACTGAAGAAATCTTGTCTCGAGATGGGTCTGATCGGGGCGGACGATTGGCAGTTGAGGAGGAAAGGGTCGAAACCTTTAGAAGGGATCTGGAGGGAGTGGACGGAGGCTCAGAGTTTCGGACCGTTGGTGTCGAGGTTAACGCTTGATGAATTGGACAAGGTCGAGGCGGAGAGGGAGAGAGCTAGCAGGTGAGTCATCCCTGTTTCTGCGTTGGCACGGTTCTGTTGTACTGATGAAGCTGATTCCAATGTAGACGAGCGAAACGAGAACGATTGGCAGGACCTCGAATCGGAGGGAGACCGCGGCGGTAGATTCAACCTTGAAACCCTTGCATTACTCGCTTGCTGCATGCCATCGTCTACGTTGTCGTCAGTATAGATCAGAGAGAGTCGAGACTGAAGGGGCCTGATCCTGCATCTGTCGCTTTCATCGAAGTTCGAGGATTATGTCAATCTCGCTGGTGAGAGAGGCTTACCGGGACCGAAAACGCGCTTCACTTCGGGGCTCCGACAGTCTGTCATATCGATCATGACCGGAAAGCGAGAAATTGAATGTTGCGAAAGTTTAGCCTAACAACCTTTGCCGGATAATGAGCCGGAGGTTGACTGAATCTTTTCTGCTCTCCTACTCTTCACTCTCCCAACCTTACGACACGATGTCTGATGCAGTAGAATCACAAGCGTTCCTAGAACAAGGTCCACTACTACCGCTGCTCCCTCCAAAACCTCTCACTCGTCGACTACCCCCGCTCCCTAAAAGATCCCGACCTGCTGTTTTACGACCAGGTTGGACTTGCGAGACTTTCGTAGTACCTGCAGCATATCCTCGAGCCTACCCCGGAAGCAGCAAGCCACCTCAACAGCCGCTCCATGATCCTACAGATGCAAAAGGAGGGAGATTGAACCCTCAACAGGCTTGGGATGAGCTCATCAAGCCTCAAGTGGAAGGGTTCATGCACCCAGTGCAGCTGGATGATAAAGAGGAATTAGAGAGACAAGAGCAACTCGTATTGGCGGTGAATCGTTATCGACCACCTTCGAATCAACGAAAGAAAGGCTTAACTCTCGTTCTATCCCACGCGAATGGCTTTTATAAAGGTGAGTTCGACATTTCCAGTTCGTATAGAGAACTCTATTGACGGTCGCCAGGTCACAGAGGTGTGGGAATCGATGCTGGCGACACTCTTGGAGGATCTCGAAACTTCAGATTGTCTCCCCGTTGAAGAGATCTGGGCACTTGATTGCGTCAACCAAGGAGACTCTGCGATACTTAACGAAGACACTCTCGGCGGTGTCTGTAAGTCCCTTCAAATTTTCGCACGAGAAGCCTGATCGTAACTGAACGTTTCCTTCCTCTCGCACAGTCAGCTGGGCAGACCATGGTCGCGATATCCTCAATTTCATCATCTCCTACCTTGACTCCAGCCCTTCAAGCTCATCCTCATCCTCCCTTCCGACTCTCCAACCTGCTAGCGATATCGATTCAAGCCTCCTCAAACTCGACAATTTGCGGACAATCGAGCCTGGTGCTTCCGTTCCCTCTCAAAGACGGTATCGAGATCGACTCATTGTCGGCATTGGACACTCACTGGGAGGAGGAGGAACTGCTTTCGCCGCTACTGCTTGTCCTTCGCTCTTCTCATCCATCATTTTCGTCGATCCTGTTCTCGTCGCTCCTCAAGATCCGACTCCCTCGACTCAGAAGCTCGCAACTCAGGCTCTCTTACGGAAGCAGAAGTGGAGTACGAAGGAGGAAGCACTTGACGGGTTCCAGAAGAAGGCATTCTTCAGGGCTTGGGACGAGAAGATGCTCGAGGATTATTGTACTTTCGGATTGAGGGAGACCAAAGATGGAGTGGCGCTCAAGACGACTGCACGGTCCGAGGCAGTACGTAATCTCTGACTTGCGCGAAGGGTTGATCGCTAACGAATACTCATGTGATAGCTCACCTTTGCCGATGCAAACGTCGTCGCCTCGAGTCGAGCCAACAATCGTCTCGCTACTCTGCCAAAATCGCTGCCGGTTCACTGGTTGTGGGCAGACGATGGAAGATCAGTCTTGCCTCAGTGGAACATTGACCAGATTATCAAGGAGCGAGTGCCGCATTCGACACAATCGCGAGTCGAAGGAGCAGGACATCTCGTCGTTCACGAGAATCCTCGATTAACGGCTCAACGGATAGGAGAAGTTCTCAAGAGAAACTACTCTGTGACTAGACCAAAGTTGTAGTGAACCCTTGTTGTCGTTATTGGAATTGATCATTTCATATTTTGCGAAATTCCAAAGTTTCGAAAAACTCTACGCGCGCTTCAGCTTCTTCCCACTCCACTCGCTTCTCATTTCTCATTCCTCATTCGTTCTATGAGCTTCTCGGAGTGGCCAGGATATCGACCAGGCCATCATTGGAAATGCGGTGACGATCGAACCACTTTCTCTCGACCACTAGGCGTCCTCGAGCAACGATTCGACATTGCAAGTACTCAGAAAGGTCAATCAGATACCTTCGTACGGCTCAACCTTGACCTAGAGGCGTCTGGAGCGAATGAAGGGCAAACATCGAGATTCGTTTTTCGTCTCATCATCGCATGGTCAAGACTTCGCACGAGGCATCCGCTCCTGGGAGCGACAATAGAAGATGAGGCGACGACCGTGATCCCGGGCTGTCCAGCTCGTCGATTCAACTACAAACCACCCGATTCGGCGTCCGAGGCAATTGACCAAGCCTTAAACACTCTCCTGGTTGACCAAACGGACGACTTGCGATCTCGTATGGATGCGATACAGGACAAGTACATCCTGAACGGTGACAGGGTGCTCTTGAGTCAAAGTGAATGCCTAGCACGTTTAATTCTTGTCGAAGATCAAATGTCGAATGGCAAATTCGGGTTCTTCCTCGTGATCTCGCACGTCGTAAGCTATGTGGCTCCTCCAATATATGGGAATAATGCTCATACGTTCGCTCACTGGCAGATCTCGGACGGAATCTCGGTATTCAAGCTAGTCGCAGAACTCTTCGAAATCGCCTCCACGATAGTCCTCCCCTCCTCCCCCCCAGATCTCTCGCCTCTGTCCCTCGACCACTTCCTAAAAGGTACAAGATGTCAGCCTGCAGCTATATCAGCAGACCTTGAAGCCCTATTTCCGACTACTCTACTTGAATCCGAAACTTTCGCTCTCCTTCCTCTGGCCCTCGAAGATCATCTCCCATCTCTCCCTTTGGCTACGACTCCTTCACTCCCGACGATACAGCCGATAGAAGCTCCGAAAGATACTCACGCCTCAGACTCCGTTCCTCGACCCACCACCTCGCTTCCTCGAAGACGCTGGATTTGGGCGATCACTCGTACCGTCACCCTCGCACGACAGCGCAAAACCCCTCATTCCCTACACATCCCTCGCATCTCTTCTACACGTCCTCCTACTCAGGCCAAGACAAGATGGGAGCTCCTGCGGTTCAGTAAGGAGAGTTCGTCGAAACTGTTCCGTTTCTGCAAATCACAGGGTCTGAGTCCTAGTAAGCTCCGTACTTTCACTTTCTACCGCTTCCAATGACTTCTCTTTTTGATTTCTTCAGGTATGCTCCTCTACGCAATGCTCGCCACTTCGACTGCAAACCTCTTCGCCACGCTTCATCGTTCCCACCCTTACCGACCCATCCTTGTTGGATTCCCTTTCTCCGCTCGACGATTCCTCGAGAAAGCCTTTTCACCATCCAGCGATCCTTCCTTCGATCTAGCCATTCGCATCACCTTCGGCTCTATCCACCTCCCCAATTTACCACTCGATGCGAATTCGGAAAGTTCAGCAATTGTTCGCTCGGCTATCGCAAGAACCGCAAGATTGGCCAAGAAGCAGTTCGAACGAAAGCTCGCTCCGGATCATACGAGTCGAACCGTCTTTCTCGCCAATAGCGACTTCTTGAACATCGATCGACTCTTGTGAGTTCTTTCTTCTCTCATCGTTCAGAGCACCTCGAGTTGACCTTTGTCGGTAACAGAACACGATACAAGCTCACGCCTCCACCATGGGAGGACCCCAAGACTTGTATCAACGCTTCAAGTGAGGGTTTCTCTCTGTTCGCCAACGCTCGTTTGCTGATAAATTCTTCCGCTTACAGTGATAGGAGACGTTGATCGTATCCTGCCGACTTCCTTTCGAGTCTCGCCAGAGGACTATACGATCACACTGTCCGACCTTCAGATCGGCACGCGGCTTCACTTGGGAGAAGGGAATTTTAATGAAGGTTTGACTTGGGATGGGATGTTGCAATTCTGCATGGGCATAGACGACCAGTTCATCAAGACTGAGTATATCGAAGCTATTCTCGACGGGATCAGGAAGATTGGACTGGCGATAGGTGCAGGAGAAGAAAGGGAACAGAGCTAAGTATATCATATGTGCAAATAGAACTACAACTTTGCCAGAATCGTCTTCACTGGACTTTCGTAGGGACCGTCGTATAAATCTCGCTCGATCTCCTTCGTGTTGACCATCGAAGCCGAGAGCTCCGAGAGTCGCGTTGCACCGACCAATCGAGTGTTTTGAGCTAATTCGTCTCGGAGAATAGTAGCGACTTGATTGACACCTTCGTCTCCAAACACGAGCGAGTACATGACTGGACAGAGTGAAGAGCAATCAGCTTCCTTCTGAAGGCTGAGATTGCGAGAAGTTCGAGCTCACAAGGTCGACCGATTCCGACTGCGTTGGCGCCGAGAGCAAGCAGCTTCAGAACGTCGGTTCCTCTTCGCACTCCTCCATCACACCAGATCTCGACCTTTTTCAAGACCCATGGCTCGTACTTGCGAATCTCGAGCAGAGTTTCGACGCTTGATGGAGCTCCCTCAAGTTGTCGACCTGAATGAATGAGCTCAAGTCAGTCCGGGAGAATCCTAGAGACTGGATAGAATGCATCTTTACCCCCATGATTCGAAAGGTAGATCGCCGAGGCACCGTAGGTAGCAGCAAGAGAAGCGTCTTCGGCTGTTTGAATTCCCTTCACGACAACGGGGAGACCCGATACCCTCTTGATCCAGGCAAGATCCGTCCATTGTAGCTTTGAGTCAACGTAGCTAAACATTTGCGTAGCGATAGAAGTCGGAGGGCTGGGCGATAGATTCAGCTCAATTTTGCTCACGAGCACCGAAAACAGTTCCCAACTCACCTTCCGAGAGTTTGAGCGATACCTTGCACAGGTGCGCTCGGCGGTTGTTGTGGTCGATCAGGTGCATCGGGAGCAGTGGCTGAGACAGCTTTTTTGATATTCGGATCATCGGCCTGCGAGAATGGGAAGAAATACGGGTGAGGTCGAGAACTCAAGGGTTGAAGAAGACGACTCACGGCGTCCAGATCCAGCTTAGTACGTTCATCTCTCTCCCTTTTACCAGCAACAGGAGCATCTACCGTGACGACAATAGCTCTAAATCCAGCTTTCTTGACTCTTCGCAATTGCTCCTCCGTCTTGGTACGATCTTTGTTGACGTACAGCTACAACGCGAGAAAGCGGGTCAGTGATCGAGCGAAGCTACAACAAGGGTTTGCGAGAGCTCACCTGAAAGAAGAGAGTCTGATCTTGGCCCAACGAAGCGAGCTCCTCGAAAGAGACCGACGAATTCGACGAGACCTGAACAGACGAGACCTCTGTCAGCTGATGGACCTATATAGCTACAAATGAAAACCGAGGGGAGAAGCTCAAAGCTCACAATATAAGGGAACCCATGTAGTTTCGCAACTCTTGCTAAACACTTCTCTCCATCCGGATGCGCTAGTCTTCCCATAGCAGCAGGTGCGACAAAGAATGGATACGCGCTCTTGTGACCTAGTATAGTAGTCTCGAGATCGCAACGGGTGACGTCTCGCATGACTCGCGGTCGAAGGCGGAGGCGAGAGAACGATTCGCGATTCCAATCGTGCGCTGAGGAGTTCTACAATTAGCTAATATTACGTTGGTGAAGACAGAAAGAAGACTTACTATACTCGTCGTCCGCAGCCGAGCGGTAGTAAGCTAGTCGAGGGAGCAGACGTGTCAGCACGGTATGAAACCGTAAATTCGAAACCCGTTTTACTCACCCCAAGCTTTCGGCTTCAGCAGTTTCCTATTGTATAGATCGACGGAGTCAGTGACATTCCACAAGATGACAGCACACGGTCAATGCTCGAGAAGGAGAGCGATGTGAAACGTACTCTGCAGCTTTCTCGACGTCGTCCAAATTCAAACAACCCGCCAAAGTCGGTGCTGCCTCTCCCTCTTCTCCAGCCGTCGACTTCTCCTCCTTCTCGACAACTTTCTCGACTGTGCTCAGATCAACCTCGCCCTTGTACTTGTCCTCGGATAAAGCACCCTCTAAAGTTCCCTTAGCGTGGTATAGCTCGTATTGTTCCGTCGCATCTTTCCCTGNGTACTTGTAGATAACGCGAGTGCCTCCAGGGTGATTCGGGGCAAAGTCTGTCAAATCGTAAACCTGCGAGTGAACGAAAACGAGATCAGCTCTAGAGACAGACTATATGGAGCCGCGTGGGAAGAGAGGGATGTACCTTGCCATTGATTACCATCCATAGATCTTCCGGCGAGTTGTGCTTTGCAACCTCTGAGCCATTCAACATTGTAAGTTCCCGATGTTGGATTTTGCGGGGAGCGATTGAGAAGAGGGTTTGTTCGTCGAAGGGCGTGAGTTGGCTACTTCTAAGAGCGTCGAGTAATAGACCGAAGCGTGAGAGGAAAGCAGAGAGAGAAGGAGAAAGAGGGAGAAACGCAAAATGGCATCCGAAGGAATTTGGACGAATTGACGTGGGGAATTTGGCGAGGGAATCTTCTCGTCCTATTGCGAGGCATTCCAGTTCAAATTGGCCTCGCAATTCAGTACCGGACGATTTGTCCGCTCTGGGTTTGACCGCGCAAAAGAAGCGCTCTCTCTCTCGCTAATCTCCCTCGAAACTTTGCGATGAAAAGGTAGACTAGACTCTTTCGATTGGTATAAGATTACAACTCCCGTCGTCATTATCACGACGAAAGGAAGATAGAACGAGAAGGTAGAAACGAAGAACAAGCGAGGGTATCGCGAAGAGTTTTGGGAGGGTCGAGATGCGAAAGATTGTAAACAGGAATGAGGAGGACGAGAAGCTGTCCAGTTCGGTGGATTGGGCGGACGAAGCGAAGGAGAGTGGAGCGAAAAGAGTTTAGTCGTCGGCTCCTCGGATACTGTGAGCAAAGAAAGAAATCTCGTCAATTTCGTTCGAAGGAAAAGGACAGCCTCAACATCGTAGTCGGAACGGAACGTACTGCAGCACATTGTTGCATCTATACATTCGTATCATCAGGGGGAACAGTCAGTAAAGCTAGAATAGTGGAAAGTCGACGGGAGAGCTACTCGAGAGAATTCGAGGAGAAGCGGAAACTTACCGAATGAAGACCTCTCCTAATGATCCGACCGATTCACCATCTTGGTACTCCTCAGTGTTTGCAAGCTGTCCAGATTAAGACACAGAGCAGTGGTGAGGGAACATTCGAAGGAGATAGGAGAGAAAAGGTCAATCTCACCTGTACGTTCATGTAGTTATCAGTCGATACCATGTATCCTTTGTACTCCATTCCCCACTTCAGTTTGACGTATACTTGCTTGCCAGTGAGATCTGCGAGGAAAGGTTTAGGGTTGATGGGCTGCAACAATGGGAAACCACGGCGAGGCAGCGAGTCAGCGGGTAGTCCTACTGCGCGGGGAAAGCTCTATAGAGTAGACTCACTTGAACAGACATGACTAGGTGGAAAGAGGGAGTTGTGGTGAGAGTTGAAGCGAATCTCGAAATGGTTTCATCAAGTTTAACCTCGACCACTTCTCCTCCTCTCACTCGAACGACTCGATACAGCTACATCTATACAATGAGCTCAGATGAAGAGGACACACGCGGTGGAAGGTCTGCAGATGATGATGTCGCACTCCCGAAAGCGACTGTAAACAAACTCATTCAAGGTAAACCTCTCACTACCTCTCTATGACTTCCCTAGGGCCACTGACGATCTTGATGACACTGTAGAACTCCTTCCACCCGGTTTCACCGCTTCAAAAGAAGTTAAAGATTTAATGGCAGAATGTTGTAAAGGTTCGTTCACCTTTCACGGCATCGACCCAATCGAAAGTATCCACACTGACACGAGAAAGTGTCACAGAGTTCGTGTTGGCCGTCTCATCTGAAGCGAACGAGATTTGCGATAAAGAATCGAAGAAAACTATGTTACCCGATCATATCCTTTCAGCTCTCAAGGTCAGTAATACTTTCGCTTGAGCTATCTACGCGACTCACACACTGACACGTTCTCTCGATGTAGGCTCTCGGTTTCGAAGAATTCGTAGATGGAGTAGCGGATGTATTGAAAGATCACAAAGAACTCGCCAAAGTAAATACTCCTTCCTCTTCCCTTCCTCCTTAGTCTTCACTCACGTTCCATCGATTGCCAATAGGATGAACGCAAGAAGAAGCAAAGTAAGAAGTCGTCGGGAATGAGTCAAGAAGAGATGCTCAAGATTCAGGAAGAATTGTTCGCCGCTTCAAAAGCTAAACTTGAAGCTGGGGGTAGTGGAGCTCCTCCTCCTCCAACGGAATAGGAGTTCGGTGTTTCGTCAGAAGTTCTTTGATAGTCGTACGAGTAATGCCTCATTTTGTTGTAACCATTCTTCTTTTCGGATCTTCAAGGAAGTTGCGATCGAGCTTTGAGATCTGAGAGTCGCTGTGCTGGTGACGATTCGTTCCATAGCTCTTGACCGTCTGCTGTTGTGCGTAGAGTGGGGAGGCCGAACTGTTCGATAATGAACGAAGCCTAAGCGAAAAAATTAGGGTCAGTCTCGGTTTTCAGTTCAGACAAAGGGTCGGAGACTCACTGCTACCGATGCGCATTGTACAGCAGTCTCCAGGTCCGACGGATGCAGTACAAGCCCAGCGATCAAACCACCCTGTAATTACGTAAGGCTTGTGTCAATCGAAAGAACGGGAGATATCGAGTTTCGTCCAACGCATTGGAAGAGTGGGAGATATCGAGTCGAATTGGACGTACCAAGAATGAGTTGCCAGCTCCCGTAACATCGACGACGTTCTTCTGAGCTTGCGCGTCGTCGTAAGGATAATACGCCGATACCCAGAATCCTCGCTCCGCTCCCTTCTTGAGGCAATAGGCGCCCCAAGCTCCGCTTCTGATCACAACGATCCCATTCGCCCCTTCCTTCTCGAAGAACCTCATCGCGACTTCTTCAATCCCATCCTTCCCCCTTCTCTCCACTTCATCCGGTTTCACGCCATAGAACGACCACGCTTCTTCATGATTGGGAGAGAAGACCGAAATGAACGGCAAGACTTGTCGAAGCGATTCTAGTTCTTCCGGAACGCATCGATCTGGTATGGGTTCGTAGACGAGAGATGGTCGCCAATTGGATGAGACTTGGGAGATCTGGGATTGAATCACTAAAGCGCGAGTGGGTGAACAGACGAAATGTAGAAACTGAGAGGAATGGAATGAAGTTGGGAGGTCGATGGGTTCAAGACGAGTACGAGGGGTGAGGTACTTGAATTCTATTAGGCGAGAGAGTCAATCAGTTTGTGTTCTGACGAGGAGCGCGAGAAGTCGACTGATTTGCGAAAGAGTCAATTGCGCAAGAGAGGCGAAGAAAAGTAATCTCACCTCGATGCTGACCTATGTATAAGTTGAGGGCCTTCGTCGTCTCTTCTTCTTTCTCCCTATAGGTCCACATGTCCTTTCCGAATTCATCCAACTTGTTTTGAATCTCCGAATTCCAATCCTTTCCCCTATCGACCAGGATACCGACTCGCGGTGCCGGTAGCCATACTCTTGAACCGCATATCGCGTAGGTACCACCTCCTCCTATGACGCCCTCGTCTCGTTTGAGTAAAGTCGTTTCGGCTGTTGAAGAGGTGTTTGCGCTACGNAACTCGAATGTATCGAGAATGAACAAGCCTAGGGAGCACACTTCGATCATTCTGAGGGTGTCGTGATCGTCGGAGGTAGAAGTGGAGCCAAAGCGGGTGAGTCGGGACAAGTTATTGAGAAAGGTTTTTTTCACGAGAGAATCTTCCGCCGCTTCTTGACTCCCGACAAGCCTGACTACAACTTCTCGATTATACAGATCTGAAACAGTACAAGTCGATCTATAGTCAAAGGTGAGTTTCTCAACTATCCTCCCAATCAGGTCCACGCTAAATCGCATCTGTTTTCTTCTTATCTCTCGCTCCTCCCCCATAATTTTAATCCCTTGTCAACCAATAATCGACGACCTATTGCGGACCCTCCCCACCTCTTCACCTAAACCTGACACCGTCATCTGCATCTCTCCTTTACTTCCTGCAAAGCGACTCTCAACAGCAAGTTCAAGAACTTCTCATTCCTTCAAATTCGCTAGTCCCTTCTTCCTCACCGCTTCCGCCACCCCTCCCTTCACTCCGTACTCGTTCTAGGGTCAATTCCATGGCCCCCGTCTTGTCTACTAGTCCCGTCAACTCTCAACGCAAGACTGTCTCGTTCAACCTTCCTTCGACCACTCATGTTGTTCCGAATGTAATTCAAGGTCCTCTCGACCACGAAGACGCACTCGAAGAAGAGGAGGAGGAACACGC
>JGI24890J29729_1000887_pt1 | contig 15787 bp, 13 predicted proteins | sample FreactcultureFD7_FD_29729 | JGI IMG/M metagenome (IMG submission 29729)
GATATGGAAAATTATTTCCAAACAAAGGCAAAACTCTTTACATCTGAGTTTGCAGATCATGCAATTATAAATATTGACGATCAATATGGAGTGCGTCTGTATGAAAGCACAGCTGTTCCAGCTGAGAGTGTTTCTCGAAATAACCACAAGGCACATTGGTATTACGAAGATATTCATATGATGGAAAATGGCATGGGGTATGAAGTGCGTATACGAGGAACAGGCGGCATTCTTATTGAAGGCACATTGCCGCTACTTGGACTTCACAACGTAGATAACGCGCTACTTGCGGTTGCATTAGCTGTTCATACCGGCGTAGACCCAATTGTGATTGGCTCGGTTATGCATTTGCTTAGCGCTCCAGCAGGAAGACTTGAACCAGTTGCTATAGGACAAAAGTTCATAGCTTTAGTGGATTATGCCCACACCCCAGATGCAGTTGCACACGTACTTTCAACTGCTCGGTCCCTCACCAAGGGCCGTGTTATTGCTGTTCTAGGTTGCGGTGGAGATCGGGATAAATCCAAGAGAGCGCTCATGGGCAAGGCTCTTCGCGAAGGTTCAGATTTTGCTATCTTCACAAGTGATAACCCGCGAAGTGAGGATCCGTTAGCTATTATAAATGAGATGGTTGCTGGTTTAGATCTTCAAGAGAACGCATCTGTTGAGGTAGATCGGCGGACAGCAATCGCCATTGCTGTTGCAGAAGCGACAGTGGGGGATTGCGTTCTTGTATTGGGTAAAGGTCACGAACGTGGCCAAGAAATCAAAGAAACGAAGATTGATTTCGACGATCGCATTGAACTAGCGCGCGCAATCGAAGGTTTGTCATGATTTCGTTAACGATCAAAGAGATCGCCGATATTGTGGGCGGCACCTCAGTTAATATCGATGAGAAGAAGATCATTACCGAAAGTCCTGAGATTGATTCACGCAAAGTAACTGCAGATAACTATTTCATCGCCCTCCCAGGAGAGCGAGTCGATGGAACCGACTTCGCAAAAGAGGCTATCAGGGCAGGAGCGAGCTTTGTGCTGATGACGACAGACCTTGGAATTCCAGCGATTATTGTGAAAGATTCTCTCATGGCGCTCCAACAATTAGCAAAAGAAGTGCGCGCCCGCATGAACGACTGTACTTTTATTGGGATTACTGGTTCACATGGAAAGACAACAACTAAAGATCTCCTAGGCCACATCTTGCCGATTGCAGGTAAGAGTGTTGTTCCGCGAGGTTCATTTAATAACGAAATAGGTGTCCCACTCACAATCCTTCAGTGCACTGATGAGACAAAATACTGTGTCTTGGAAATGGGTGCACGTCATATAGGCGACATAACTGCCCTCACTAAAATAGGTGCACCCCAAATAGGTGTTGTACTTGTTGTTGGAAGTGCCCATGTTGGTGAATTTGGAAATAGTCAAGGAATTGCTCAAGCTAAGGGTGAACTCATCGCATCACTTCAAAGTGATGGGGTAGCGATACTCGGCACATATGATTCATACAGCCCAAAAATGCAATCTAAACCTGGCGTGAAACGTGTTTTATTTGGAGAAAACCCAGAGTGCAATGTGAGAGCGGCTGATATTGAATTCCGTGAGGGGCGAGCCCATTTTGATTTGGTAGCAGCATCTGGACGTGCACCAGTAGCACTTCGCTTGCTTGGTATGCACCAAATTTCAAATGCACTTGCAGCAGCAGCTGTTGCTCTTGAAGTTGGAATTTCTATTGAATCAGTCGCGGCCGCTCTTTCTACAGCAGAGATTTCAAGTAAATGGCGAATGGAATTGCACGATCTCCATGAGCTCTTGTTTATTAATGATTCATACAATGCTAATCCAGAGAGCGTCAGTGCTGCCCTTCGAACTTTGGTCCTTCTCACCCAAGAACGTGGAGGATCTTCATGGGCGTTTCTCGGGAAGATGCACGAACTCGGCGAGTCTGAGGCAGAAGAGCATCTAACTATTGGCAGACTCGCCTCTGAATTAGGAGTAGACCATTTAGTATCTGTAGGAACTGACCTATATCTCAATGGCCTTGAGTTAAGCCACCTAGCAGGGGATGAAATGTCAACGCATTATGCGCTCACTCAAGAAGAAGCGGTTAGATTTTTACGTCATATTGAAGAGGGCGATGTCCTGTTAATTAAAGCATCCCGCGCGGAGCATCTCGATGAACTCTCAGAGAAGTTAATAGCAGGCTGGCAGGTTAAATACGAATGAAAGGTATTTTGATCGCTGGCAGTTTTTCTACAATTTTAAGTTTCATTCTTACGCCTATATTTATTAAAGTCTTTGCAAAACGTGGATATGGCCAAGTCATTCGCGATGATGGGCCAACATCACATCACGTTAAGCGTGGTACACCAACTATGGGCGGGATCGTACTTCTCTTCTCCGCGCTTATTGGTTATTTTGCGAGCCACCTCATTAATGGAGTTTCCATTAGCGCCTCTGCTTTGCTTATTATTGGCTTAGCAGTGGGACTTGGTTTAGTGGGCTTTATTGATGATTGGCTCAAAATTATTAAGCAACGCTCACTTGGACTTACTGGTTGGCAAAAGTTACTTGGGCAAGGGTTAGCTGCAGGAATCTTTGGTGTCATAGGAATTCATTTCAAAGATACTTTTAAGTTAGCACCTATTTCATTGCACTTATCAACGGTCCGTGATACTTCGATTACTTTGGGATCACTTCTTGTAGTTATCTGGATTATCATCCTTGTGATGGGCACGAGCAATGCTGTTAATCTCACGGATGGTTTAGATGGTTTAGCAAGCGGAACATCGATCATGACCCTGCTCGCATTTATTCTTATCGGAGTGTGGGAATTTAGACATAGCTGCGGACTTTCTTCTGCTACCGCTCATTTAAGTAAGTGTTATTTTGTCCGAGACCCACTGGATACATCGATTTTGGCTGCAGCATTTGCTGGGGCTTGTGCAGGATTTTTGTGGTGGAATACTTCACCAGCAAAAATCTTTATGGGAGATGTGGGCGCACTTTCACTTGGGGGGGCAATTGCAGGTTTTGCAATTATGCTTCGTACCGAAGTGCTTTTGGTTGCTCTCGGTGGCTTATTTGTCATCATCACGATGTCAGTGATTATTCAACGCTTATATTTTAAAATTTCAGGTGGTAAAAGAGTATTTCGAATGGCTCCACTGCAACACCACTTTGAACTACTGGGCTGGGCTGAAGTCACAATCGTGATTCGCTTTTGGATTATTGCTGGAATTTGTGTTGCTGCCGGCCTTGGGATTTTCTATGCCCAATGGGTTGCTTCTTAACATGTCTTATTTGCGCTCACTACAAAGCAAAAAGATTGCTGTCGTAGGGGCAGGTATTACAGGGGAGGCAGTTCATAACTTTCTCGCCTCGCATTTACTTGAGAGTGATCTTATTGATGAGAAAAACAAGAATGCAAAGAGTGATATTTCAGCTCCGTATGACTTAGCAATTATTTCTCCTGGATGGAAAACGACCCACCCACTTATTGAAAAACTTCGTGCGCAAGGCACAGAACTAATAAGTGAACTAGATTTTTCTTGGTTAGTGAAGTCAGAAATTGCGCCAGATCAAAAGTGGATTGCTCTTACTGGAACTAATGGTAAGACCACCACAATCCAAATGGTTCAGTCGATATTTGATGCTAGTGGGGTAAAAGGAATTACATGTGGCAATGTAGGTGAACCAGTCATCAAAGTTCTTGGCTCCGGAAAAAATTATGATGTACTGGCACTTGAATTATCTTCATTTCAACTTGAGTGGAGCCAATTACCTCACTTTCACACTTCAGCCTTACTGAATATTGCGCCAGACCACATAGATTGGCATGGAACATTTGATTCATATGCTGATGCAAAGATGAAATTACTTAAATTTTCTGATGTTGCAATAATCAACTCACTAGATAGCGAGAGTGTTCTTCGCTCATCAGCATGGGGTGGTCGAAAGATTTTTTNCTCACTAGACACACCGCAAGTAAATGAACTTGGTTTGGTTGAAAATTTATTGATAGATCGTGCATTTGTAGATAACCCTTCGCAGGCTNTTGCCTTTGCTGAACTTGCAGATATCACGCCAACAGTCCCTCATAATATTTCTAATGCTATGGCAGCTGGCGGACTTGCATTGTCGGTCGGCATCTCACATGAAGGTATTCGCAGTGGGCTTAGTGCATTTAAGTTAGATAGTCACCGCCTAGAAGTAGTTCTTGAAAAAGATGGAATTACTTGGGTGGATGATTCCAAGGCAACTAATCCNCATGCCGCATCTGCCGCACTTCTTTCACAACTTTCAGCTATTTGGATAGCCGGAGGATTAGCAAAGGGCGCAAGNATGGATGATTTAGTAGCTAGATGTTCTAAGCGCATAAAGAGCGCGATCTTGATCGGCCAAGACCGTGACCTCATAGCGGCAGCACTCGATAAACATGCACCGCACGTGACGTATTTCCCAGTGGAATTTGATGGCGATCCTGAAAATCTTATGCGTAGCGTTGTGTCAAAAGCACAGGAGCTCGCGCAGAGCGGGGATACTGTATTGCTGGCCCCGGCATGTGCATCCATGGATCAATTCAAGGACTATGCAGAACGGGGAGATATTTTTGCTCGAACAGTAAGAGAAATGGTGGGAATGTGAGTATTCGTTCAGCATCCCGCCGAGAACAATATATAAGTTTTTTTAATAGGCCTGCAACCCCTTATTACCTAGTAGTTGGCTCGGTAGCAGCCCTTTCGGCGCTTGGAATCGTTATGGTTCTTTCTGCATCTTCTGTTGTTTCACTCCAGCAATCAGGATCTACCTACACAATATTTTTTCGCCAACTAATGTTTTTTGCAATCTCGCTGTTCATTGTTTATATCTGCTCCCACTGGAAGAGATCTATTTGGGATCGTTTAGTTAAGTATGCCTTGCCCGCCAGCTTTCTTTTAATGCTCCTGCCGTTAACCCCGCTGAAGCAAACAATTAATGGAAATACAAGCTGGGTTCGACTTGGACCGTTAACAATGCAGCCAAGTGAATTTGCGAAGATAGGGCTAATACTCTGGTGCGCATCACAATTACAAAAGTATGAATTAAAAACCCTAGCTAAATCCTCTATGCGCCATGTCGCATTTTTATTGCCCGGGACCGCAATTATCGTCGGTTTGATCCTAAAGGGAGGAGATCTTGGAACCACAATTATTATTTTAGGAGTTGTTGCTGGCATGTTATTTGTAAGTGGCCTGGCGTTGCGCCACTTTGTCTCGGTAGGAGCAGTGCTTGGAATGGGAGTTGGCTACCTAGTTTTTATAGCCCCATACAGGCTGCATAGATTTACCGCAGTATTAAATCCATTTGCTCCTTCTGTTTATAAATTTGCAGGTTGGCAACCAGCACATTCACTTATGGGACTTGCTAGCGGTGGCTTGTTTGGTGTTGGCCTAGGGGCAAGCAGACAAAAGTGGGGGAATCTGACGGAAGCTCACACCGATTTTATTTTCTCCGTAATAGGCGAAGAACTTGGCTTACTTGGCACTCTGATTGTGCTTGTTTTGTTTGCAGCTTTGCTTTTTGGTGTCTTCAAAACAGCAACACAGNCAAAGGATCACTTCTCACGATATGCATGCGCTGGGATTGGTATCTGGATGTTAATGCAGGTCATTATTAATATTGGCTCAACAATAGGTGTGCTTCCAGTTGTAGGAGTAACCTTGCCATTTATTAGCTATGGAGGATCATCGTTAATCGCAAATTTTGTCGGAATTGGTTATGTTCTCAATGTGGCACGCAGAGATCCTGATATTCGACTGGCGGTTCGCGCCCAACAGAATCTATAACATTTAATGACTAAGAAGACTGTACTTTTTGCTGCTGCAGGGACAGCTGGGCATGTTGAACCAGCTTTAGCTGTTGCAAGGTGGCTGCGCAGTCAAACCATCGAACTCACTTGTACATTTGTTGGAACTCACTCTGGTGTTGAGAATTCTTTAGTTGAAGCGGCAGGATTTGAACTTAAAAGGATTGAAAAAGCAGCTTTCCCTCGCAAAATTAGCTTCCAAGCTCTGTCTTGGATCTTTCGCTACATCAAATCTTTGTATCAGTCTGATCGGATTGTAAAAAATGCTGATGTTGTTGTTGGCTTTGGTGGATATGTGGCTGCCTCTACTTACCTTGTGGCGAAGGTACGCCGAAAGCCAATCTTTATTCACGAGGCAAATGTAAAGCCAGGAATGGCAAACAAATTAGGAAACTTCCTTGGAGGCCGCACTCTCGTTGCTTTTAGTGCAGCCGATAAAGTCTTAGATCACGTTGAAGTAGTTGGGATTCCGCTTCGACCCGAGATTGTTAAACTAGCAAAAATGTCACTAACTGAAAGAGCAACGGAGAGAGTTATATCTGCAAAAAAGTTAGGGATAAAAGATAACCAGCCGACTGTTGTAATATTTGGCGGATCTCTTGGTTCGGTTAAATTTAATAGTGTTATTGCACAGTCTCTCGAGACTTTTAAGAACCTTGGTATTCAAGTTATCCATGCGGTTGGAAGAAATAATCCTCTCCCAAGTGCATCTCAGAATTACTTTCCATTCTCCTATATAGAAGATATGGCCTCAGTATATGCAGTTGCAGATATGGTGATTTCGCGAGCAGGAGCTGTAACCGTTTTTGAAACAGGTGCACTTGGTGTATTCACTCTTTATGTACCACTACCGATTGGTAACGGTGAGCAAGTCCAAAATGCTATGCTCGTTACATCAACTGGTGGTGGAATAGTTATTAATAACAGCGAGTTCTCAGCCATTTGGATTGGTGAAAACCTTGAAGAAATGATGAAGCGGGCAACTAAGCGTTCATCATCACTGGTGGGTGCAAACTTTCCGCTTGATGCAGAGGTGCAAATGGGTAGATATATATTGGAAGCACTTCAATGAGCAGCAATGTAGAAAAACTTGAGGGTAAGCAAATTCACTTTGTGGGTATTGGTGGAGCCGGCATGAGTGGAATTGCCCGCATCATGATTGCAGAAGGACTTAACGTAAGTGGGTCAGACGTAAAACGCTCTAGCATCGTAGATTCCCTCGAGTCGTTGGGAGCAGAAATTTTTATTGGCCATGATGCTAAAAATATTCAAGGCGCTCATTTGGTGATTGCATCAGGTGCGATCGGTGATGCCAATCTTGAAATTACTGCTGCCAAAAGTGCTGGTATTAAAATCTTAACTAGAGCAGAAGCTCTGGCAATGTTGATGGTAGGAAAAAAGTCGATCGCGGTGGCTGGAACACATGGAAAGACCACGACAACCTCCATGCTTACCATCGCACTTCAATCTGCGGGCAGTGACCCATCTTTTGCTATCGGAGGCTTAATCAATAGTTCTGGGCTTAATGCCCATCTTGGTAGCGGTGAGATCTTTGTTGCCGAGGCAGATGAGTCTGATGGATCTTTCACGGCCTATCACCCATTTGGGGCAATCATTACAAATATTGAGTTAGACCATGTTGATCACTTCAAGTCACTCGAAGAGGTTTTTAAAGCATTCTTAGATTTCACTGATTCAATTCAAAGTGGCGGGTTCCTTGTTGTTTGCATAGATGATCCTGGGGTTAAGACCCTGCTTGGACGTATTAAGCGCAGTGACATTGCCGTTATTACTTATGGTCAGGGTGAAGCTGATTACACAATCTCTAGAATCCTTTTAGAACCAGGTAGGTGTCTTACGAGAGTTTCGAAGAATGGCAAAATTTTGCCGGATTTGCAGCTAGAAATTCCTGGTCAACACAATCTTGTGAATGCAACTGCAGCGCTTGCAGCAGGTGTTGCACTTGGCCTGAATTCAGAGAGTCTTATAGCAGGTCTCGCTAAATACTCCGGTTCAAGGCGCCGTTTTGAACGTAAAGGTGTAGTTAATGGCATTGAAGTTATTGATGATTACGGACATCATCCAACTGAACTACGCGTAACATTAGAAACTGCAAAGAATTATGTCCAATCAGGCAAAGTAATAGTCGTTTTTCAACCCCATAGATATTCTAGAACCCAGGCATTTGCTTCTGAATTTGCAGATGCACTCTCAATTGCTGATGATGTTTTAGTTTTAGAAATATACCCAGCAAGTGAAGAGCCTATTCCGGGCGTGACATCCCAGATGATTACAAAGCTTATGGATAGGGAACACTCTGGGTTTGAGCCATCTATGGTGAGTGCTGTTGAAAGGGTTGTCTCAATTGCCAAGCCCGGGGACTTAATCATGACTCTTGGCGCAGGTGACGTGAGTTCATTAGCCCCAGTCATTGTTCAAGCATTGGAAGAGAAACATTCGTAAGTTTAATTTGATCAGATCAAAGAATCTGCCAGTAATTGTTCTCTTACTAGTTTTAGTTAGTTTATGCGCATACATGCTTGGTTGGTCAAAACTGCTTGTTGTGAAGAAGATTGAGCTTTCGGCAAATGGTAATGAAGCCCTGATATCGCAGATCATTGANCCTGCCGATATACATTTAGGCCTGCCACTCGCCAGAGTCAATCTCTCTAAAATTAATCGTGATTTAGCAAGCCAAAAATGGATTAAGCATCTCAATATCAATCGACATTGGGCCACGGGAAATGTGAGCATTATGGCAATACCTAGAATTCCTGTTGCTCGCTATGAGGTAAATGGCGCTGTNGCTTACTTTGATAGTCAAGGAGTTTCTTTTGCAGCGCCAAGTGCACCTACAAACCTTCCGTTGATCACCTTCTCTTCCCAGGATCAGGCCTCCAAACAGGCAGTGGCAGATTTCTTGACCCACATCCCAAGTGATTTTCTCGCCGGGATGAGTGAGTTACAGGTCCTGTCTTCAGAATCGATCAAGATGACAACCACTCTGCCCAGCTTTAGCGGCTTACAAATTTCCTGGGGGAGTCCAACTCAATTAGCACTTAAAGTCAATGTTTTACGCCACTTATTGGCTATTGCAGATAATGCAAAAGTTATTCGGATTGACCTCACCAACCCATTGGCTCCAGTAACTTCTACGAAGTAATTCTTNAGAATTTATTTCGTAATAAATTATTTAATAAATCGTGTCGGTCATTGATAGACAGAGCGCTGAGTCCTAGTTTTACGCATCAGAATTCAACGTGCTTTAACTCTCAAGTAGAGATTTAGGGTCCAAGGAGAGGCATACCGTGGCTACACCACAGAATTATCTAGCAGTTATTAAAGTCGTCGGGATTGGTGGCGGCGGAGTTAATGCTGTTAACAGAATGATTGAAGCCGGTCTTAAAGGTGTTGAGTTCATTGCAATAAATACAGATGCACAACAACTCATCATGAGTGATGCAGATGTGAAATTAGATATTGGTCGTAAATCAACTCGCGGTCTTGGCGCAGGTGCTGCGCCAGAAGTTGGTCGTCAAGCCGCACTTGATCACATGGATGAAATTGAAGAAGTTCTTCGCGGAGCAGATATGGTTTTTGTCACTGCTGGTGAAGGTGGAGGAACGGGAACTGGTGGAGCACCGATNATTGCAAAGATTGCAAAAGATCTAGGAGCACTGACTGTTGGTGTAGTTACAAANCCATTTTCATTTGAAGCAAAACATAGAACGGCTCAAGCAGAGGTTGGAATTGAACTTTTGCGCGCTGAAGTAGATACTCTCATTGTTATCCCCAATGATCGTCTACTTGCAATTTCTGATCGCTCGATTACGGCAGTTGAAGCATTTAGAAGTGCTGACCAAGTGTTGCTCTCTGGAGTGCAGGGAATTACAGATTTGATTACCACCCCTGGTCTTATCAACTTGGACTTTGCAGACGTGAAGAGCGTTATGGAAGGTGCAGGCTCTGCGCTTATGGGTATTGGCTCTGCTCGCGGCGAAGCTCGTGCTACCCGCGCAGCTGAGTTAGCTATCTCTAGCCCACTTCTTGAAGCTTCTATTGATGGCGCTCGTGGCGTACTACTTTCAATTGCAGGTGGATCTGATCTTGGTTTATTTGAACTCAGTGAAGCTGCAGAGCTGGTTGCAAAGTTTGCTCACCCTGATGCAAATATCATTTTCGGAACAGTAATCGATGACGCTCTCGGTGATGAGATCAGAATTACTGTTATTGCTGCAGGCTTTGAAGGTGGTGCACCAAAGCGTGTTTCGATGCCATCAATTGATGCCAGTGTTCTCAATGGCATTGCAAATCCAATTGCGAATAATGACCCAATTGCAGTGGCCTTAGACCTAGGGCTTCAAGAAGACACCCAAGAAGTGCCTGTTGCCTCAAGGCGCCGAATTACTTTTGAAGAATTGGTGAGCGAAGACGAGATAGACGTTCCTGACTTTATGAAGTAAATGGCGCGTATTTTTTTCACATCACGGCCTTTCGGAGATATGAAGACGCCAAAAGCACGAAACTCACTTCAAAGTGCTTTGTGTCTACAAAGTCTTGCTTTTATGGAGCAGACANATAGTGACGTTATTGAAGTTATTCAAGGCGCGGGTAGTGAACCTTCGGCAGATGCCCTTGTAACTACCACAAGAGGTATGGGAATAGCGGTACTTGTTGCTGATTGCATTCCACTGCTGCTTTTTAGTGAAAAGGCAGTCGCTGCAGTTCACGTAGGGCGTAAGGGGGTGCTAAACAAAATTGCGGTCAAGACTGTAGANAAAATGAGGAGCCTTGAAGCAGGCAAGATATCTGCAGTGATCGGACCTTCAATTTGTCGCAATTGTTATGAAGTTTCGCCTGAAATGTATGAGCAAATCACACAAGTTGTGCCAGCAAGTGCCACAACCAAGAAGCTTCACGCACTTGACCTCAAAGCTGCTCTCAGCGATCAACTTGCATACCTGTCGGTTAAAGTAAAGGATTTGCAGCTCTGCACTCTCTGCTCAGTTAATCAATCTGGAAAGAGTGATTACTTCTCCTATCGGGGTGGAGATAAATCTGCTCGGATGGCTGGAGTAATTTCTTTATGAGCAGCGAGCGAAAAGAAGAACTCGCAGAGAATTTAAGGAAAGTAAAAGATCGGATTGCCGATGCGGCTAGCGATTCAGGTAGAAAGATTGATGAGATAACCCTCGTGGTTGTAACNAAGACCTTTCCTGTAAGTGACACGCAGATTCTCCATGAGCTAGGCGAGCGCAATTTTGGTGAAAATCGCAATGAAGAGGGATTGGCCAAGAAAGANCTTGTAGACCCACATGCAATATGGCACTTCCAAGGGCAGATCCAAAGCAAAAAAATTCGCCATATTACCCAGTGGGCAAATGTTATTCATTCGTTGGATTCAGTCGATCATGCTCAAAAATTTGCTCATGCGGAGAATGTAAAAGACCTTAAGTTTTTCCTTCAAGTAAACCTCGAGCCATCTCGTGACGATCGGGGAGGAGTCAGTATCGCCAGGCTTCCAGATTTCCTTGACGAGGTTGCTGCTCTTGGAAGTATCAACATTATTGGCTTCATGTCGGTAGCTCCACTTGGCGTTGACCCAAAAGAGGCATTTCAAGAAGTTGCCAAAGCTAAGAATTTGGCCCAGAAAAATTACCCATCAATTACTCAGTTATCCATGGGCATGAGTGGAGACTTTGAAGAAGCGATTAAATGTGGTGCGACACATATTCGTATAGGTAGCTCAATCCTCGGATCTAGACCCGCACAAGCCTAAACTTCTACCTATGGCTAACGTATTCAAAAAAGCAGCGAATTATCTCGGCTTAGCCGAGGANGATGAAGAGTTCAGTGCAATCCCAGCGGTTCCTGAGACACGTCGTAGCGTGCGAGCGGTTGCACAAACTGCGACAGCCCGTCCAACATTTACGCAAGTTTCACATCCGGCTCAGCAAGAAGTATTGCCTGTAATGGACCAAATTTTCACAATTCATCCACGTTTCTATAATGAAGCACGTGTTGTTGGTGAGCGTTATAGAGAAGGTCAACCAGTTCTTATGAATCTTACCGATATGGATGAGTCGGAGCGTAAGCGACTTGTTGATTTTGCATCTGGTTTGGTTTTTGGACATCACGGGAGTATTGAGCGAGTTACGTCAAAAGTATTTCTTTTGACACCGCCAAACGTTCGAGTGAGTACTGAGAATAAGACTGCAGCAGCCGAAGCAAGCTTCTTTAACCAAAGCTGATTTCTTTTTACGGGAGTTAGCACATGACATCATTTGGACTTATTCTTGGGTGGATACTTCAAGTATTTCTGATTGCACTCTTTGCAAGAGTTATTCTTGATTACGTTCGCATGTTCGCCCCGCAATGGAAACCGCGTGGAATTGTTCTCGGACTGGCTGAAGCAGTCTATGGAATTACAGATCCAATTATGCGTTTCGTTCGACGCTTTATTCCACCACTTCGACTTGGCCCAGTGGCAGTTGATTTATCTTTTATTTTAGTCTTTATCGTTACTCAAATACTTATTTCGCTAGTTCGCTCTCTTTAAAGATAGTCCTAAAGCGATTTCATTGCTTCCTGCAGGCAGTGATTTATTTTCGATAATTGAAACCGCAAGAACTTCATCAGAAATTTCTTTAGAGTACTTATTGATCGCTTGAGCCATTTCACTGCTCCCAGACCATTCCACAATAATCCGATCTGAGATATCAAATCCAGAATTTTTACGCTCCTCTTGAATGCTGCGAATGACTTCTCGCATTAAGCCAGCTTCAATAAGTTCAGGAGTAAGAGTTAAATCAAGTGCAAGGCTTTCACCCGAGTGGCTTGCTACTGACCAACCTTCTTTAGGGGTCTCTGTAATAACAAGATCTTCTTCAGTAATCTGCGCAGAACTTGTTCCATATGTAATCTTTGCTTGTCCATTACTTCGAACTTCTCGAACTAGCGCTGTGGCATCTGAATCGGTGACTGCCTTGGCGATTTCCTGAACATCTGCGCCATATCTTGCACCAATAGTTCTAAAGTTTGCTTTTATTGAAACACTGGCTAAATCTTCATTTTCACTTGAGAGTTCTTCGAGTGAGAGCACATTGAGCTCTTCAGCAACGTGTGAGCGAATCTCAGCGTCCATCACTTTCCAGCCTGTGGCAGCAACCAATGCTCTGGCAAGTGGTTGACGGATCTTTATCTTGGATTCTGCTCGTGCTGAGCGACCGAGTTCAACTAGGCGGCGAGAGAGTGCAACGGAAGTAGACAACTTCTCATCGATTACGGAAGTCTCAAATGTTGGAAATGAGGTCAGATGGACAGACTCGTGTGAACTGGCTTCACCTGCACGAACCAGCACTTGCCAGACATGTTCTGTTATGAATGGGACCATTGGCGACATGAGTTGAGTAAGAGTTTTAAGGCAAGTGAAGAGGGTTTCAAGCGCCGCACTTTCACCAGCCCAGAAGCGTCTACGAGAGCGGCGCACATACCAATTAGATAAGTCATCGATAAATACTGCAAGTAATCGTCCTACTTCTTGGGAATCAAAAGATGCATATGCACTATCAACATCTCTCACGAGTGCGTTGAGCTCAGAGGTAATCCATCTGTCCATAGTGACATCTGACTTCTTAGTTGATGTTGGTAGAACAAAGTTTGCTGCATGAGCATATAAAGTGAAGAAGGAGACCGTGTTCCAATAAGTAAGAAGTGTCTTTCGTACAACATCTGAGAGTGCTTCATGACCAACCCGGCGGGCGCTCCAAGGGGAGCCTGCTGCAAGCATGTACCAACGAACGGCATCTGCTCCATGTTGATCCATGAGTGGAATTGGCTGCAATACATTTCCAAGATGCTTGCTCATCTTGCGTCCATCTTTATCCAAGATGTGACCAAGGCAAAGTACGGTCTTATAAGAACTTTCATCAAAGACTAAAGTTCCAATGGTCATGAGTGTGTAGAACCAGCCCCGGGTCTGATCAATTGCTTCGCAGATGAAGTCCGCTGGGTATGACGATTCAAATTCTTGTTTGGAACCTTCTTTATGTGGGTAACCCCATTGAGCAAAAGGCATCGATCCTGAGTCATACCAACAGTCAATGACTTCTGGCACCCGGTTCATTGTCTGAGAGCAGGTAGGACATGGGAAAGTGATGTCATCGACATATGGCCGATGTGGATCTGTCTTTGAGAGTTCTTTGCCAGTAAGAGTAGAGAGTTCTGCAAGAGAGCCAACACAATAAAGATGATCATCTGGGCAACGCCACAAAGGAAGAGGGGTTCCCCAATAACGGTTTCTAGAGACTGCCCAGTCGATGTTGTTTTCAAGCCAATCACCATATCGACCCGTCTTGATGGTTTCTGGGTGCCAATCTGTTTTGGCATTTTGAGCGATCAGTTCATCTTTAATTGCAGTAGTGCGGATATACCAGGAAGGTTGTGCGTAATACATAAGGGGTGTGTGGCAACGCCAGCAATGTGGGTATGAGTGCTCAAATTGAAGTTGGCGATAAAGAACTCCACGGGATTTGAGTTCCCTAATAAGAATTNTGTCAGCATCTTTGAAAAATACTCCACCCACAAGAGGGGTCTCCGCCTTGAATGTTCCATCTGTTGCCATTGGGTTTACAACAGGTAGCCCATATTTACGGCAAACAAGTAAGTCATCGGCTCCGAAAGCAGGTGACTGGTGGACTATTCCAGTCCCATCTTCAGTTGTGACGTAATCAGCAAGAACTACAAAATGGGAATCAGGGATTTCAATCAAATCAAGTGGACGCTTATATGTGATCCGCTCAAGATCGCTGCCAAGGAATGTGGCAATTACTTTCCGCTCTTCTCCTAGAACGTGTGCAAGGGGAGCCGCAACNACAAGGCGCTCTACTTTCTCATCAGTAGTAACTTCGCAGACTTCATAAGTAACTTTAGGATTTACTGCAATTGCAGTGTTTGATACCAAAGTCCAAGGGGTTGTTGTCCATACCAAGAATGAAGCGTTGAGCTCTGCAAGCTTTCCTGAAGTTGCTGGGAAGCGAATATAAACAGAAGGATCTTTAACGGTTTCGTATCCTTGGGCTAATTCATGATCCGATAAGCCAGTGCCGCACCGTGGACAATATGGTGCAACACGGTGATCTTGAACGAGTAATCCTTTTTTCCAAATTTGCTGTAGTGACCACCACACACTTTCAATATATTCAGGTGACATGGTCCAGTAGGCCTCATCAAAATCGACCCAGAAACCCATACGACGTGTCATGGAAGTAAATTCATCCACATGACGCTGTACTGATTCGCGGCACTTATCATTAAATGCAGCGATACCATATTTTTCAATATCGCCTTTGCCAGAAAAACCAAGTTCTTTTTCAACTGCAATTTCAACAGGTAATCCGTGGCAGTCCCAACCTGCTTTGCGAATAACTTGATGGCCTTTCATCGTTTGATAGCGCGGAAATAAATCTTTAAATACACGGGCCTCAATGTGATGAGTTCCAGGTGAGCCATTTGCAGTTGGGGGACCTTCATAGAATGTCCATCGCGGTGCACCGTCACGCGCTGAAACTGATTTTTCAAAAATACTGTTCTTTTCCCAGAACTTTAAGATGTCCTGCTCGACAGATGGCAGGTCAATTTGCGGGGCAAGGGTGCGGAAGGATCCGTCAGACTTTTCGGCCACGACTACCCCTTTACGCTTGTATGAATTAAGAGGGCGAGTCTAGCGCGGCAGAGTTGGTAAAACTGGGGGTTGGGTTCTAGCCTTCTGCCGCAGCATAAAGGGTTCGCCCGCAGGAAAAACTAGAGAAGCGAAAATCTACATGGCAATATTTAAGAAAAATGCAGCAAAGAAATCACCTGTAAAGAAGACGACAGCGAAGAAAGCACTGGTGAAAAAAGGCACTGCAAAAAAGGCCCCAGCAAAGAAAGCCCCAGCAAAGAA
>JGI24890J29729_1000888_pt1 | contig 15784 bp, 26 predicted proteins | sample FreactcultureFD7_FD_29729 | JGI IMG/M metagenome (IMG submission 29729)
GCTCTTCCTCATGCGTGGGATAGCTTCGTTCACCTGATTGAACCCTATGCACCGCTTCCGCAAAGAGCTGGTCAAGATTGTCAGAAACCCACTCGGTATCAATGGGTTGCACAACCTCAACAGGCCAAAAGCGACGATTACCAGACCTGTCGCGCGCCCATTTGGCGTTGTTCGATGTGCCAAAAAAAACGCACTGTCTTGGATATTCGGCTGGACGTTTATCGAATGGGGCCCGAAGGTAATCAGTGGTACTTGTCAAAAACGCCTTCACTAGCGTGACGTCTTTTCCGCTCAAGCTGTGCAATTCAGAAAACTCATGCAACAACCTGCCTTGCAACTGCAAATAACTGTCTTTGTCGCCAAGGTTTAGATGGGTATCGCTGAAATAGTCTCCAGCTAAAACTTTGCCAAGGGACGATTTCCGGTAGCCTTGTGGCCCCTCCAAAACAAGCATGTAGTCCCACTTACAGCCAGGCTGGAGAACGCGCCGCACAATGCCCATCACAAACCATCGGCCAACGTGCGCAAGGTAATTGGCTTTTTTCTCACTCATGGAATCAGGATTTAGGCCAAGCGCTTCAAACAGCCATTTGTCTAAAAGGTTTTCTCCCGCCCACTTAACCGACAAGAACCGCTCCCGCACCGGATGGAATCGATGCTCATGCGCGATAACGCGCAACCCTTGTTCAATGGTTGAGTGACTTGGCGACTCTTGCCAGTCGTGACGAGAAACCATGTATTCGGCAAGCTTGAAATCATCGATTTCCGTCCAGACGCCTGCATCTGACTTCCAAGGCGTATCGCGCAACTTAAAAACCTGATGATTGAATTCGTTGAGGCCGCAAAGACCCCTCAGGCTTGAGTCCTTGCGCATTGCGTGCAATATGTTTTCACGAGTCGCTTTGGGCCCAGTTTTCCCATAGTGAGGCCAACCATAAATCACCTCGGAAGAGCTGTCATCTTCTCCCTCACCCGCGGCAGCGAATCGTCGCGCGGCGGCTTTTTCAGAAACTTTGGCGGCTTGGTTTTTTACGTCGCTTGGAGGCTCAAACTTTGTAGCCGCACGTAAATACGCCTTTAGTTGCTCCTCTTGCCAAGGCGCATCCACGCCAATGCCGTGAATTGCATCTGCGCAATCCCATCCATCTGTTTGAGTGCCCGGCTCATGCAGTGTGCATATCCAGACCTCGCAACCCATCTCAAAAAGCTTGGAGGCGACTTTGAGCATGGCGGCGTTGCCTGGTTGCTTTTCTTTTGGAAGATAGTCAACTGAACTTGGGTCAACGTTGTTTTGCTTTTCCTCTTCGGTTAGGCGGCGGCGCTGACTGTCTGCATCCGGCCAGAGAATGACTTTCTCGCCAGTTATCCAGCTCCAATCGGCCAAACCAACGGCCTTGCCGCCACCTGGCCAACTTATCGAATCAAACTCTTCGCCCATCAAACGATGAAGTGCATCAGCGCACTTCTCGCCCTCTACAACGACCTTGACCTTCTCCGAGCGCAATACCCCACCAGGAAGGTAAAGCGGTCTAGGCGCATCCCACGCCTTCCAATGCCAGCGCATCCCGCCTCGCCCTTCCGAGTCGTGGTTATTCACGCACCACGTCAAAGGGAGAACTTCTTTTCCTCCGTCTGAAGTTCTAAAGCGGCACACGTAGCCAAGCAAATTGCCATCGCGCTTGTAACTCCAAATTGTTTCCGGCACCCCTCGATGAGAGTGAGCCTTTGGAGGAAGAGGGGCCCATTCGGGGACTGGCATCAAACTCTGCCAATCGGATTTGCGCTTTTCGGGGGGTGTTTCACGTTTTGGCGTTGATGAACCATCGTGAACCATCGAGCCAAGATTAAGCTGCTCAATCAGCTCGCGCGCGGCATCAATTTGTTTCTTGCCATGAATTGCCGCATATAGGCTGATTAAATCGCCGCCAGATTCGCCAGACGCAAAATCACTCCATCGTCCGTGATGGTCTCCGCCGCCAATATTTACCGCGCAACTGTTGCCCCCTTCACCCGAAAGACTGCCGCACCTCCACTCGTGGCCATCTCTGCGTCCACCAGGAAGCCACATTGCAACCAAGGACTCAGCACGGTGGCTAAGCTCGGCAGATAGCGCCTGAAAATTTATAGTCGTTGAATTCACCCGTCTTCCTTATTTTTTTAATCAACGCCAAGCGTTCAATGCACCGTTAAGCACCATCAAGCCGCCATCGTGCTCATTGCTATCCCCCACCTCGGGACAAGCCGCTGGCAATCCATAGACTGCTACGCGCTTTTTGCAATGCTCAACTTTTCTACGATCGACAATTTCAAGGGAGCCGGAGCGAATCGCGTTATCTAAAGTTCGCCTGGCCGCATCAAGGCCAACTTGGCTTTTTGCCGCCAAATCCTTCAAGGACAAGGGGCCAGCCTCTCGGATAGTCGAGTAAATAACTGTGCGAATTTCCCCGGCTGGCCTCATTTGTGTGCCGCCTCTTTTTGATGCTGAGGCTTGCCCTCTTCGTTGACGCGAGCCAAATGGCCTTCAATGTTTTGAGCGGCGATCACCAAATGACCAAGCTCTTCGCGCGTTCGCTTGAGCTCGTTGTCTGTCACTCGCCCATCCTGAATTGATTCGGACACAGTTTGGACATACTCTGAAAACTCTTTGGCAAGAGCCGCAAGCTGTTGAAACGTGTTGGTCTCAATTTCTTCGCTGGGTAGCTGAATGACCATGCATCCACATTGCGCGGCAAACGCATTAAGGATGCGCAAATCACCTGTCATTGATGTAATCTTTGCGGCATCTTCAAGGCCCAGCTTCGCATAACCCGTTCCATGCACCTCATGGTTCAACGTGGTTTGGCTTTTGCCCAACCTCGGAGCCAATGACGCACTTCCACCCGCGTAGTCATGCACAACGTTGTATGCAGCATCAGTTAATTTCATAAACACCCTCATTAAATAAACTTTTATTGGCGGGCATACCGCAATCCTTGGAATGAAAGTCCCTCAACTTAAATTCAGAAAGGATGGGTACGCCCATGACCAAATCCGAAGCCGAAGCTCTAGCAGATTCGTACGTCAAAAACATTCTTGAAAATCAGCAAGGCGTTTTCATGCCTAGAAGTTTTGAGTTCGAGGAGCACGCTCTCCAGTCTGCAAAAGCTCTTGCAGCTTTTCGGAAGGAGCTTGTAAAAGAGTTGCAATCTCAGTAACCCCCTTCAGGGTTTTGCATTGCTCTAGCGCGGCCTCTGTGGCGGCATACACAACCGCAACTGAGGCCGCGTATTTAGCTGGCTGCCTACGCATCAAGGCAATATTTGCATCGTCTCTGGCAAACGCTAAGGCCACCTGCTTGCAAAAATCGGCTTTGTTTCGGTTAAACATCACACTCTCCATTCATCAAAGTTAAAGACAAACATTCTTTTGAAGTTCACACTGCCTCCCATAAAGGGGGTTTTATGCGACTTACAAAACAATCTCACGCTGGACACATAGAAGCTCGGGCCATATCTTTTGCCACTCATCAGGGCACATCTCCTGCCGAGTTACGGAGCCATCTGTGAATATTTCTATTGGCGCCATGTGCTTGACTGGAATCGGCTTAGCCCCATTTGCCATCTTTGTTACAAAAGATGGCGGGACTGAAAGAAAAACCGCAAGTGCGGCTGATCTGCCATGAGCTTCGTCAATCCAATTTTTCAATTTCATGGGTTGGATTATGACCCATTGGGCAATGATTTATCAACACCCATTGGAAAATTCCAAAAATTTCCCATTGGGACAATCATCTTGGGCATGAAAACCATTGAAGAAACCAGACGTCAGCGCCTTGAGTTACTACTTAAGAAATACGGAAGCTTGGCCGGACTAAATGATGCGCTTGGATGGGTCAGAACAGATTCCAGGTTAAGCCGCATAAAAAATGCAAACTCTCGAACGGACAGAAGTGATAAGGTTTTTCAGATGGGCTCCCCTATGGCAAGAGTGATTGAGGACGCTCTTGATTTGCCGAAGGGCTGGATGGATACGCCTGTAAGCGCTCAAGATGTGGTTGGAGAACCTGACTTGGCAGAAATGGCCTATTCGCTACTTCAGGGAATGGACAAAAATGCCCAGCAAACAGCTTTGAAGTTACTTGTTGCGCTTACGCAACCCGAAGCTTCAAACGGGACAACAGGAAAAACCAACTAAAGACACTTGACAAATTAATTATTTTTAATCCACTTATCAAATTAAAGTCACTTTTTAAAAAATATTTCCCTTTGGGTATTTACAAAATAAGACCCAAAGGGTAATAATCGCATCCAATCTCGGCCTTCGCTGGGTAATTGGAGCGATTCATGTTTTCTCATCCTTCGTCTTTATCGCGCACTGCAATCACTTGGCTGATTGCAATTCTTGTTTGCCTGCTTTTGTCTGCGGCCAGCCTATTGGATGGCCCGGATGACGTAGCAACGCAACAGCTTCTCTCTGACAACGAAAAAATAGCACGCAAAGCCGCTGAGCTCGACCTCATGCGTGAACGTGCCGCTATCCAGTTTTGCACTCGCATTGAGGGCTCAAGCGCTACCGCTGCTTGGGGTAGTGATGGCGCACTGCATTGCAGACGCGCTGACAAAGCAATTCGTCAAGCATCTCTAAGCATCTAAGGGCTTGAGGTGGGTGGCTTCTTCAAATTCGTTTGGTGGTGACGCTATGAAAACAGCTCACCTCGATGCAAACGTCTGCACTGCGCAATTCACAGGCATTTTGGTTTCAAAGGCAGAAGCCAGAACCCGCCAATGCGATTCAGAGGGGCATGTTGTCCCAGTTCTATGCATGTGCATCAGGCTTGAGAACGCTCTTAAAACTCTGATGCACATCGAGCAACCCTTCCCTGCTTCTGCTTACGACCAAGCAAAAGCCGCCGCGTCTAAACACAAACAAGGCGAGCGTGTCACCGTTTCGGTGCCCATTGATGACATTGTCATGTTCACGCGCTCCGCTCTTCATATCAACGTTCACAAACCACAGGAGTCGTAATGGCAACACTGCCAATCAAACTCGTTGGGCTGACAGGCCTAGCGGGATCGGGGAAAGACACCGTTGCCAACATCATGGCAACGCATTTTGGCTATCGCAAGCTTGCGTTTGCTGACCCTTTGTATCAAGAGTTATCTGAAGCATTTGAGGTGGAGGTTGCTGATCTAAGGCGTAGAGATTGCAAGGAAACGGACGTTCCTTATTTGTCATTAAGCCGCTGCCGCAACAAGGAATTTGTCAATGCAATTTTGATGATGCTTTGCGAAAAATCTCAACGTAGCGGCGTGGATTTTGATTACCACAAGGAACTCTCCGCATGGAGAAGCCCGCGTTGGACTTTGCGCATGTGGGGGACAGATTTCCGCCGTAGCAGCTGCAATGACTACTGGATAAGCAAGCTCAGCTCACAAATCACTCATTTGCATCGAGCAGGTGAATTTCGCTTTGCAATCACCGACGTGAGATTTTGGGATGAGGCCAAACGGGTGAGGGATTTTGGCGGCGTCATTTGGAAGGTTGAGCGCGCCAATTCTGTTGGCGTAAAGGGTGAGCACATTTCAGAGGTTGCAGGCGATGAATTTTCTCCAGAGTATGTTGTTCAAAACAATGCATCAATTCGCCAGTTGCAACAGAGTGTGATTGCAAAGTTTCTTGAGTTTGAGTGCGGCATTACCAACGCAAAGGTTTTTGTTGAGGACTACCCAGCCACATCAATTGGAGTGGTTTTGCCATGACGCGCATCACAGATTTATCAATTGACGTGCTGAGATTTTTGCGCGTGAACGGTTTGTCAACAAAAAGCGAGATTGAAAAATTCGCAGGGAAGTTGCTTCCATCGACGTTGAGCAATTTGAAATATTGCGGCCACGTTGCCGCAGATTCGGCGCAAAAGGAGTTGCGCTATTCAATCACGACCAAGGGTATCAACAAGCTACTTAACCCCAGCAAGTCGGCCAAGAGGCCAACGCGTAAAGCAATGCGCGATTCGCTCAGGGGCGGAACTTATCAGGAGCATGAAACGCGCGGCGTCATGCGACTTGGCTCAATGCGCGCCTATTCGCTACCAAGCCGAATTGGCGATTCGCTGTACTGGCCTGATGGCCGAATCTCTGGTCTTGATGGCCATAACTTAATCTCTAAAGGAGAACGCGATGAATGAAGTCATTCACGGGGCAAGCACGTCCTTTGACATGATCGGGCTGGATTTAATCGCACCAAGCCTGACAAACCCACGAAAGCATTTTGATGAGGTCAAGCTTCAAGACTTGGCTGAGAGCATTAGGACGAGCGGCGTTCATCAGCCGATATTGGTTCGGCCATTGCCAGGGGAGCGACTTGAAGATACCCGAGCAACAGCAAAGGCTCAGGGGGCGGAGTTGCCAATTTATGAAATTGTTGCTGGTGAGCGTCGCTTCCGAGCAAGCAAGATGGCGAAAGCAGGGTCAATTCCGGCAATGATTCGCGTGCTCGATGATGCTCAGGTGCTGGAGATTCAGATTGTTGAGAACCTCCAGCGTGACGACCTGACTGATCTTGAAGAGGCCGAAGGGTATCAATGCCTTTGTGACGCGACAGGGATTGATAAATCCGAGATTGGCTCACGCATTGGCCGTTCGCGTAGCTATGTTTATGCTCGCCTGAAATTGCTTGATCTGTGTTCCGAGGCAAAAGACGCGCTGCGCGCTGGCCATCTTGATTCAAGCAAGGCAGTATTGATTGCGCGAATTCCTGACCACAAGCTGCAAATCAAGGCGCTTAAAGAGTTCACCGAGAAAAATCATCTCAATGAAGACCGCTTGAGTTATCGAGGTGCGGTGGAGTGGATTCGCAATAACGTGATGCTAAAGCTTGCTGATGCGCGATTCAAGATAAGCGATGCTTCTTTATTGGCTGAAGCTGGCAGCTGTGATGGGTGCCAAAAGCGCACGGATGCAAATCCTGATTTGTTCAATGACTTGGACAGCCAGGCGATTTGCATTGACCCCAAATGCTTCCATCAGAAGGAAGATGCTCATACAGCTAACCTAATTGAGCAACAGCGAAAAAAGGGGTTTGAGGTAATTGATGGCAAAGAAGCCAAAGAGGTAATGCCAAGCCCTTACTTAAGCAATCTTGCTGGCTATACGTCTATTGATACAAAGTTGCTCGATGACGATGGCGATTCTTCAAATGAAACTAGCTTGCGCGACTCTCTGACAAAAGAAGAGAGGAAGAGCATCAAGGTGTTGGTGAATCCATACACCAGTGAGCTGGTGCATGTCATTCCCAAAGAGTTAGCCAAGCAGATTGAGAAGCGAGTTTTTGGCGAGCAAAAAAAGGATGCAAAGCCACGCGCAATTCAAATCCGTGATTTGGAAATCGATATTGAAAAAAAATGGCGCATGTATGCGATTCAGGAATTAAAGCCACGCATTCCTGAATTGAACGCTTTTTCTGAGCCGATGTTGCGGTTGATGCTCACCTTTGTGTTGATGCAATGGAGTAGCTACGACTCGATTGATTTTGGAATGGTGCTGGGCGACTTCTGTCCAGCAGACCCTCGCGATGATGAGCAATTAAAGCAAGCCGTCCGAATGATTGATGGCTATCAATTGGGTCACATGATTTGCTTGGCGCTGGCAATTGACTCAGTATCTCCCGAGCGAATTTTTGAAGGCAATTCGTGGAGCGTGAATAAAAGCGCGCCATTTATTGAGGTTTTGGCCGAGTCACTGAAAGTTGACCTTGAGCCCATTAAAAAAATGGCGAAGGATGAGCTGGCCCCTGAGGTGAAGTCAAAAAAATCCGAAAAATCAGCCTCTGCTAAACGCCCCGCTGCGCGTGGCGAAGCCAATGCCAAAAACGCTGACGCTAAAAAAACCGCTGCGCAAAGCGCGGCTAAGGGCGCATCCCAAAAGGTTGCCAAGGCCAAAAAAATTAGCGCTAAAGAAGCTCAAGACGGGATTGCAAAGGCACTTCAAAAAACTGAGGAGGTTGCCCAATGATTCAGATAAAAAGTCTGGCAACTGCGTTGCCAGAGGAAATAAAGAGGGTTGAGGAAGTCCATTGCTATTACCAGGCGGCTGGGCAAGCTGGAAGATTTGCGGCGACGCAAATCAATGACTCTCTTGGTCGGGCCAAGGCTGCGCTTGAATCAAATGATTCCACACGGATTAGGGATGCATTTGATGAATTGAGGGGGATTGAGTGATGGGCAAGAAAAAACCAAGGCGCATTCGCTATCCAGCCATTACCAATGTCATGGAGGTTGTCAAGTCTCGGGTTGCCACGCTCAACCGAAATGACCTTGCTGAAATTTTTGCAACGCTCAAAGAGGCCATGAAGAGCATGAAGATGGGGCATGGCACTCAGGAAAACTGGAGTGTTTTGGCTGGGATGCTTGAGGTTGCCTTGGCAATTGAAAAAACTGGAATTGTCAAAGGGCTCAGCGGCCACCTTGAAGATGCGGATAAGGCGCTCAAGTCCATTTACTCACGCGCAATGGCTGAGAGTGGCTGGGAAAGCCCAACGCTCTATTGGCACGAAATGGAGGCCATTCAGCTTTTTATTGAGTTGCATGAGTTTCAGGCCAAGCAACTTGGCAGCGTGGAATTTGACCATGCTGTTGAGTTGGCCAGCAACGAGATTCGCAAGCAAGGGTGTGGCCATGTCTACATTCAGAGCGTGTCAAGTTTCAGGGCTGGAATGGGAATGCAGCAAGGGGTGGCGGCGTGATCTGTGGCGCACCCATCGACGAGTGGCAAAGCTTGGTTTCCCTGATCGGAATATTGCTTTGCACTGGATTCAGCGTCATAGGTTTGGCGTTGGCAATTCTAAATATATGGAGCAAACATCATGGACGCAATGGAGGTTAGCTACGTGAAGATTTTTCGTGATAGCGGCGGAACGATTGTCCACAGTGAATGCGCAAATGAACTTTTTAAAAAGGTGACGAATATGAATACGACAGTAGCCACAGGTAATGAAGATGGATTCCCAATCAACGTTGAAGCCATCATGCAGGCCGCGAAGACCTTGCAGGAGCAATGCCACTGGGCGGCTTTTTATGCAGGCTGGTGGAATGATGTGCTGACAAATAAACCCGTCACGGATAACCCGCTCTGCTTTAGCAACAAGCTCATGCTCATTGTGAGTGAAGTGTCTGAGTCAATGGAGGGCGACAGAAAAGACCTCATGGATGACAAATTGCCACATCGACAAATGCGTGAGGTTGAGTTGGCTGATGCGGTAATTCGCATTTTTGACTTGGCGGGTGCCTACCGTTTTGATTTGGCGGGTGCAATTGCCGAAAAGATGCTCTTCAATGCTCAGCGTCCAGACCACAAACTCTCCAATCGATTGCTCGATGGCGGGAAAAAGTTTTGAGGCTGCAATGAATTTTCAAATGGAGTTATCTGATGTTGTTTTTATCTTTTTTTCGGGGCTCGCAATCGGAATCATCGCAGGGCACAAACTCGGCGTGGGAGAAAAAAGAACCGAATATGAGCGTGGACGTCTTGACGTGCTTTGGCAGCTCTTCAGAATGCACGCAATCAGTGAGCTTAGCAAAGCCGTCTCAACTACCCGGAGTGAGACGCCAGGTGGTGGAGGCATTGCTCAAGAAAACTCTGGACAAAAAGTTTCTTGATATTTGCGCGATAGATAAGCTCATCGAGCTAGTTGGCTCTCGCCAAAGTGGGGATGCTTATCTGATGCTGAATAGCTTGCATTGCGTTCATTTTGACAGCATGGGGGATGAGTTGCGCTCACGCATCCCAATGCTCATCAATGAAGTTCTAAATCAGCAGAGTCCAACAAAAGAAGTCATCAGTCAAATTCTTGATGGCGTTCACATCGAATAAATGGAGTGTGTGATGAATCAATCGCAAGAATTGACCGAGATGAGGAAAGAGATTGTGATGTTGCGAGAGGCTGTTCAATCTTTGGTGCAACAAGCAGGCGTTCGACTCACTAGGACTGATGTTTCTCGGCGGCTTGGAATTTGTCGCCAGACTCTTACCGAGCGAGTTAGGGTTGGCTCATTCCCTGCCCCGGGTACGGATGGGAAATGGTTGCTATCTGACTTGATCGAGTTTGAACGAGGTGTCCAATGAATCAAGGAGGCAATGCAACTGGATGGCGCAAACGCGAGATTGAAGATGCCCAAGCTGAAGATGAGGCGTTCAGCTTAATTGGCTTGCGCTGCGCTCATGGCGTTCTAGTGGAAGATTGTTGCTCGATGTGCAATGAGCATCAATCAATGAATCTGGCAATTCGATGCGCTGTGTTGCAATACGTTAAAACTGGAAATGGCTCAGCTTTACGGGAATCAATATTGCAAATAACTACAGAGGCCAAGAAGCAAAACCAGTGCAAATAGCGTACATTTTTTCAAAATCAATATGCGTTTGCAAAAATGATCGTCTACTCTGTTAAATCGGAATGCAATTTATTTCCTTTAGGCGTCAAAGAGTTTTCAAAAGATTTCCCACAAAAATCCCACAAAAAATTAACGAAACCCAATAACCACGCGTTTTTTTGATGCCCTTCCTGGGCACCACCAATTTAACTTATTTGTACTTTCTAAGTTAAATTAGGCATATTTACTAAGCAAACCTAACCGTTTTTGACTGTATCCGTTGGACAATGTTGGGGTCAATCCCACAAAAATCCCACAACGAATCCCACAAAAACTTATGGCCAGCTTCTCAAAAACGCCTCATGGCTTCCGGGCCGAATTTCGATTTCGCGGCGAGCGCCAAACCAAACTCTTTCCCACACGTCGTGAGGCTCAATTATGGGCCACGAAACGCGAAAAAGAGTTACAGGATGAATACGGCGGAGACTTTCCAAAGAAAACTTTGCTAGACGCTCTCAAGCGCTATGCAGATGAGGTGAGTCCAACGCACAAGGGCGAGGCATGGGAGCTTGTCAGATTGAAAGCGTTTGAAAGAACGCTCCCCATCACCACGCTCATGGTCGAGCTAACCGACAAGCAAATCATCGACTGGAGGGATAGCAGACTTGGCACGGTCTCCCCCGCGTCTGTGCTCAGGGAGTTCAAACTTCTCAACTCAGTGCTTGAATACACCAGAAAAGAGTGGAAGTGGATAGCTCAAAACCCAGCAAAGGATGTGCGACGTCCAAAAGCATCAGGGCATAGAGACAGGCTCATCACATGGGCGGAGTCAAGAAAGGTGCTCAGAGCCCTTGGCTGGACGCGAGGCCCTGCCAAAAGCATTTCTCACTCAGTGGCCAACTGCTTTTTGTTGGCCTTGGTGACGGGGATGAGGTCTGGAGAAATAACCGCGCTGAAATGGTCGAATATTCGTGGCAAGTATGCCGCCCTTGAAACCAGTAAAACAAATGTGGGGCGTGACATACCGCTGTCCGTGACTGCGCGGCGCATCATTGCGATGCAAGAGGGGTTTGATTCGAAGCTGGTTTTTGGAGTTTCAGCAAGTACACGAGACGCGATTTTTAGGCGCGCCAAAAATACGGCAGGTGTTGATGGGTTTACGTTCCATGACACCAGGCACACGGCAGCCACGCGTTTAGCCCGAAGCGGGGTGTTTGATGTGCTGACGTTGTGCAAAGTCTTTGGGTGGTCTGACCCAAAGATGGCGATGGTCTACTTCAACCCCACCGCGAACGATTTGGCTGATTTACTCTAGCGCTGAACAATACTTATGCAAGCGCCAAGGGCCGCTCTCAGCTCGATCTCATAGCCCTCTCGCACATCGATCTCGGCTTGGATGGTCTTGATGTGCGTGTCGAGTGAATCGGCGGTCGTGAGATTTTGGCTGGGCATGGCCGGACGTGTAGGAGCTTGCACTCGGCACTCAATCGGCACTTCCACTTTTTCGGCAACCGAAGGGATGGATGCGCAACCCGCCAAGGCTGCAATGGCCATGATAAGAAAGATTTTTAACATCACTTCCCTCCCCTGCTTCTCACCCACTCATCAGCCCTGATCTTGGCGCTTTGGCAGTCATTGCCTGCTGTCGTGGGTGGGCTGGCTAGGATTTGCTGAGCGGCTTGCTGGAGCTTCATGGAGGCCCCGTGAGCCTGCTCGATTGCCTTGGCTGCATTTTCTGAGCGCTGCTGAGACAACTCGCGCGCATCATCGATGCTTTTTGAGCATGCGCTTGCACGCTGCTGAAAATCATTGGCTTTTACCTCTTGCGTCGTGGCCATGTCATGCTCTTGAATCCACGCATGGCAAAGTGCGACGTTGATGGTTACGCTCAAAGCTAGAAGCGTCGAAGTAAACCAAGGGAACCCTAAGTCTTGTTTTGGGAGGTCAAGCAGATTCATGCAAATGCCTCATGGTTGTTGATTGAAATGGTGACTTCTTCACCCTTATTCAAAGCGCCTTTGACTTGAGACTTGACCAGTGTTACAGCTGGACGACTTGTGCCGCCAACCAGCGTTCTCTGCGTGGCCATCATCCCAAGCAAGATGCAGCCGTCCGTGTCTTGAGCGTCGTTGCCAGCATGCATGCGAATAAATTGAAAGCCTGGCACGTCCACCAGTGTCAAGGTATCTGGGCCAAAGTGGGGCGAGTTCTCAAGCTTGACGTTGTAAGTGCCGCATGGAATGGCGGTGGCTTTTGGAATTTTCCAAGCTTCAACAGGCTGGCCTGGAATCTCTCTGACTTCATCCTCCAGCGTATGACAGGCAAAAATGCCATCGATAAACATCTTGCCTATCGTGGCTCCGGCAGAGCTGGGATTGCGCAACACAATAATTTTCATCATCCCTCCTTAATTCTTGTTCTAACAATCAAAGTTGCAAATCCAGCCATGACACATGTTTCTGTCGAGTTTGGTGTATCAAGACGAAGCAATATGCTCATGTCGCTTGAAATGCCAGCGGAGATGAGCAATGGCGTTGCTATTGCGCCTCCTCCGCCTAGTGCTAGCATTGCCCACGCGATGGCCTTGAGGCCGTCTACAAGCCTATCGTGTGGACTCAAGCCTTTTGCGCAGGGGGAAGTCCGTTCGAGCTTATTCAGCGCTTCGGCAAGCACGATGAGGCCCGAGACCCAATGGATGATTTGCAGCCAGGTTGTCATTCGCTTGTCCCCTTTAGGCGCTGAATGGCAAACATCAATACTTGCTGAGCGCCCCCGCCCACAGCAAAGGCCGCGCCCAAGACTACGTTATCTGGGAGGTGAGAGAGCAACAGCATCAATGGAGTGAGATACCCCGCCGTCAAGCTGCTGGCCAGCGCCACAAACATTCGCTTAGTCGTAGTTCTTAGAAGCTCCTGCCAGGTGTCGCTTGTGCCTGGCACTGTGTTGAGCAAAATAATTCCAACGAGCGAACCCGAAAACCCCGCAACAAGTAAGTCGGCTCTAAGCCCTAAGGGCACGCCAAATGCGGTAATGATTGGGACGGTGGCTGATGCGGCAATAAAAGTCGCGGTGGCTGTTGTTGTTGGCTCTGGCATGGCGCCCTCTCACCTCATCTATTAAGTCGTCAGAGTTCACCAGCTTGCTTAAACAGGCGATCCACCTGTTCGCTTGTGAGCCCCATAGCGTTTGTGATGTTTGCAAACCATTCTGAGGCTCGCTCAATCGACTGCGAAAACTGCCACTCGATTTCGGCAACGCTTTTATTTTTTTCATCAAGAATGCTTGCAATTGCTGGCTCAACTTTGTCAAGCAATCCACTGCCAAGCAGTGCAAGCCGGGCTTGTCGCATAGTGATTACGGTTGGGACTAGGTGCAATGGCTCGACATAGATTGGCAGTTCTGGAGCTTGCGCATCTTTAAATTGCTCATCTGTTCGCTCAAACCCAAAGCGCTTGATGGCCGAGTCGTCTTCATGCAATTCCCATTGCTTTTGCTCATCATTTTTTTGCAAACGCCAAAGAGTTCCTTTGAGGTACTCCATGAATTTGCCGTGAGCTGGGAATCCAATCAACGCATCCAAATCTTCGCGCGTGTTAATCACTATGTGCTCAACGTTTTCAGGAGGCGTGAATTTTTCTTCCTGTGGCTCATGCTTTTCTTGTGCAGTCATTTCTTCCAGTGACGTGGTGTTTAAAGATGCAACTTGCTCATTACCAATTTCTGTCGATTCCATACTCTCTCTCCAAATGATTAAAAAGGTGGCACGTATCAGCATGGGATGCATGCCCACGCCAAGACGCAATGAATTTTTTAAGAGACTCTTGATCTTCCAATCGAACCAGTCTCTTAATATTTCGTTTTGCCGATGTGACGGATTGCTTTCGCATTAGCTTGTGTCGTGGCCATATTCGATAGCCAAGAAAATTGATTCCCCGAGTGACTGGTGAGACTTGCCACTTACTGATTCGCATCTCCAGATGCTCAAGGCTAAAACTGCGAATATCTTCAAACCAATGCCTCAACTCATACGGGTTGCTTGAGATAACCACAATGTCATCCATGTAGCGAGACCAGTGCTGAGCTTTCAATTCGAAGTGAATAAACCTGTCAACAGCGCCGCCATATACGTTGGCAAACAATTGACTGGTAAGGCTTCCGATCGGAAGTCCATATCCAGTTGTTGGAACCATTGCTCGGATGAGTTGAATTGTTTTGTGACAAGAAATCTTTTTTTCAATCATCCGGTGAAGTACTTCACGATTGATGCTTGGAAAAAATTTGCTGTAGTCTGTTTTTAAAAAATGCGTCGCTTGCATTTTTCTTAAACCAGACTGAACGTGCCTGACTCCTGCGTGCGTCCCCATTCCAGTTCGACAAGCAAACGTTCCAGGCAAAAGCGTGTTATCAAATATTGGCCCAATCACGTTGCATAAGGCATGTTGAGCAAGTCGGTCTTTGAAATCTAATGCCTGTATAAGCCGAGGCTTAGGTTCGTAGACAGTAAATTCCCTGTACTCGCCTTGAGTCCATGTGCCAGCTTGCATCTCATCTCTGAGGCGCTCTAGATTGAGCTCTGCATATTCTTTGAACTCTAAATAGCCCCAAGTCATACGTTTGCCGGAAGACGTTTTTCTGTGTGCGTCCCTTAGGTTTTCAATGTCGGTGATTTGGTCGATTAACCCTTTGAATTTTTTACCCATATGTGTAAATGCCAGACCCGGCTTTCACACTGAGTTTCCTCAGGCTACTCACCGTTTTTCTGAACCCCCAAAGGTATTTGCCGAAGCAGGACAGCACGGCTGACCACATGTGAAATGGCCTGCCTGTCACGCCGTAACGTTGACAGAGCGGGTTAGCTAAATCCACGTCCTCACAGACGCCGCGAGCCCCGATGTTGTTGTTCGAGTTCGAGGGGGAGTTGTTCCAGTTAGAGGCACGCGAACCAGCGTTGGCTGCGTTGTCCCAGTTGCCCCCGAAGATAGCGGCGTTTTTACCCATGCTGCCCTCTGCGTTTTTGTTTCACAATCCACGCCCCGAGAATTTTTCCAACTTCGGCCAATAAGGCTTGCGCCGTTTTGACTTGGTGAGGAGAAATTGCCTTGACATGTTCGCTTGACAAAAACCGCAGCCAAAATCGCAGATGGGACATGCCTGCATCTGCGAGGTAGAGGCGGGAAATCTGATTCGACTTCCCAGCCTCCACAAATTGCTTGACCTGACTCAGTAGACAGCTCAAAAACATATCTCTCGCAACTCCATGCTTTCTGGGCATGTTTTGTGCAATCGGATAAAGATATGCGATGACTGTTTCATATTTCTCAACTACGGCCATTGGCTCGTAGCTTTTGTTTTCATCTGATTCAGGTGTCATTTTTTTCTAGCGGCGGCTTTCGCCGCCTTTAATCAAGAACCAAGAGGTCACAGACGCCGCGAGCCCCGATG
>JGI24890J29729_1000889_pt1 | contig 15771 bp, 32 predicted proteins | sample FreactcultureFD7_FD_29729 | JGI IMG/M metagenome (IMG submission 29729)
GAGAAATTATGCCATATAAAGACCCAGTAAAACAAAAAGCCTGTAACGATGCCTACAAATTAAAAGCTAAAGAGAAAATTGCTGCTCAAAAGAAAGAGTATTATAAAGCTAATAAAGAGTTAATGAATGAAAAAAACCGTTTACATTATGAAGCTAATAAAGATACTATATTAACTAAACATAAAGAGTATAGAGAAAATAATCCTGATAAGGTTAAGGAGTCAACAAGTAAAAGTCTTAAAAAGTATTATATAAATAATAAGGAAACCATATTAATTAAGACAAAGGAATATAGGGATACTAATCAAGATGTTATTAAAGCTAAAGCTAAAATCTATAGAGATACTAACAGAGATAAACTAAACACTTATATGAGAGAAAGACGTAAAAACGATAAGCTGTTTGGTTTAGCTTGCAATATGCGAACATTAATTAATAGTTCAATTAAACGTAAAGGGTACACTAAAAAATCAAGGACTTTTGAAATATTAGGTTGTACTTTCGAGCAGTTCAAAGAACATCTTGAGGGTCAATTTGAACCGTGGATGTCATGGGAAAATAAAGGTTTATACAATGGTACAGCCGATTACGGTTGGGATGTTGACCATATCATTCCAGTTGATTCAGCTATTAACGAAGATGATGTAATTAGATTAAATCATTACACCAATCTTCGTCCGCTTTGCAGTTATATAAACCGTGACGTTAAGCGCAACCTATTAGATTATTTTGAATAAGTTTAGCTTTAAAATCGTGATACTCATTCTTAGTTGCCTTTCGACTTTGTTCAACGTACTCAAATCCAATACCAGTTTTAACTAATTGGCTACCAGTTAATGTTGAGGTCTGAACGATACCAGTTTTAAGGTCATTACGATGTCCATTAGGCGCATACCTTAATTGTGGGAAAAAAGCGTAAAGTTCGCCGTTCCATTTGTGTACCAAAAATTTTACTTTCGTTGCCATAACATTTAATTTAGGATACAAAGATAAGGGTATTTTTGATACTAGCCAAATATTATTTCATGCTTTTCTGAAATACTTTTAAACATTGAATATTCTTTGAGTTTAGCGAAGTTAGTACTGAATAACACAATACGCTTCTTAGGTAATGAATCAAACAACATCAAAAATCTTTCATTTTGCATATTGTCTAAAAATTGACTTTCGATTATTATTGTGTTGGCACGAATGATAGCGTTTTTAACTAAGTTACTATCAACTTCTTTTAGTAACTTGATAACCGCATAATCAGTAATATTGTTATGGTTTAGATAATCTGATACAGTAATGGTTATTGAACTGTTATTCTCCAGTACCAGTACGTCACTTTCTTTTATTTCAACAGGAAACCCAATTCCATCGGTTACAATTTCTTCAAGTATGTCACAATTCCATTGCTTAACAAAACCGTTATAATCACAATAACCACCAACCATATTAACCAATACAGGACTATGTTTAAGTATTTTTTCCATACCAATAGCCTTGCTATCACAAATGTTTGCAATTTCAATCATAGGGTACATTACTTCACCTTCTTTAAGGCAACGTCTTGTACTATCCAATAATCGCATTATGGCAGATAGCCTACCTTCGGGAGGGTGCTTTTCATTATCACTATGTAGATAAGCGGTAAAAATCTTTTCAGCATCTAACTTACTGTAATTTCTAATATCCTCGCTTGTTTCAAGGCATAAACGCCATTGAACTTTATCTTTAGGTTCAACAGTAAAATGGTTTAATTGTAACTTAACAAATTTCATAACATTTAATTTAGGCTACAAAGATAAGACTATTTTTGATACTACCAAATTTATTTATACATTTCTTACCCTTTCTTTGCCTATATTAAATAAGTTCTTATCAATCGGTATAAAGTTATCTTCTTTTAGTTCAATTAAACTCACACAATCTTGATAAGCACCTTTAATGTCAATCTTCAATAGTTGAGGTTTAACCGCATCATAGCCTCGAATGTCACCGTGATTGATAGTTATTATATTGTTTGAATTAATAGCTGAAATAATATCATATAAATCCTTTTCAACATCCCTAAGATTTCTATTTAGATACTTTATTAACGCTCCACTAGCATCAATGTAGGTTAACCCTTTAACATCATTTCGACCAGTAGTAGCCATTAGTTTTTTGAAGATTGCATCGCTACCTTGTACATATACAGAATATGTTACGATAATGTTATTAGGGTTGAATATGATAGCTGCCAGTTCATCTCTATCCATTTGATTAAACTGATAATGGACAATCATAGCGTTAACTTGTTCGTCAGGCAATTCAAGCCAAGTATCTAAAAACCTAATACCATAATCAATGCTATCTTGACTAGCAGGGCATTTATAGTCTTTCTCCAAGAAAACCAATTGTTTGTCTTTAAATAAGTCTATCATACAGTTTCATTTATTCTTTTAAGGTCAACACGATATTTCTCTTGAAAGGAACTTGCAGCCGAAATACGGTTAATTACAATTTCATATCCAATATTACAATGTTCTTGTAATTCTTTAATTGAATACATACAAAACATTTTGAAAGGTATTACTTCACCCACAATAACATCATGTTTCAATTTAAACACAATCCGAGCCGCCCCAGCTTCATATTGGTCAGCAGTATATTTAGTTGTTTCAACATTAACAACAGTATATGGTAATTCACTTTTTACTAGTTGAGCATTTACTATTGGTATTAAGGATTGCTTTGTTAATCGAACCTTACTCATAACGTTTAATTTAATGATGCAAAGATAAGGGTATTTTAGTTACCCACCAAATTTAATTTGTAGGACATTTATAATAGATAAATCCAACTATTAACACGGCCACTACAATACAACAGATACCAATAAAAATATTCATAATAGATTATTTAAACTATAACCAACAAATCCCCACCAGTGAGGTGAGGAATTTGCCAGCTAAATTAACGTTATGTGAAGTTCCCAATTACTTTGCTTACTTCCAACGCCCGACCAAATTAATTGCACTCCGCTGTGGAATCGAACCACGATTAACAGTCACACTAGAAACGTTGCAACATTAGCATAACTGTTTCCCTATACAACCAAATGACAAATCAATTACCTAGTTTAACTTCAATAACATCTTTGTTAGGAACGGAGTATTTTAACTAAAAATAAATTGTGAAAGGTAAGCTAGTAACCCAGCATATAACCTTTGTAACGATACTTTTCATGTTGTATGTTTTATTGTGATGCAAATATAAGGTAATTTTCATTACCAACCAAATTAAAATATTGGTCCACAATGGCAAGGTGGTCGTCTAAAGTGGTGGTGTATTCTATGATGCCTAACAACACAACTACTTAAACTCAAACAAACCAATAGAGCCAGTACTAATCTTTTCATCTTACAATGTATATGACCATGCTTAATACTTCAATTAAACTAATAGCCGCTATGAATAAATAAACAATTCGTTTCATCTTATGGCAAACTTTAAATCGTTAGGAATAAAAGCCTACCTATTACAGTAGGCTTTTATTAACAGGGGATACTACTATTTCTTTTCAGCATCTTTTTCAAAAATGTCAAAGATACCACCAAACACATTACCAAAGATGTGTTCAAATGCTTCTTCTGCCATTTCGCAACTTTCCTTTTCAAGTGCATCCAAGTCAGCTTTAGCGGCGGCTTCTTCATGCTTCAACGTAGTTAACCGAGCGGCAATTTGTTCACCGTCAATGACACCAACATGACCAAATTTAATGTACTTACTAAGTTCTTCTACTTGAACCATCCTAGAGGCTTTTTCAGCTTCTAACTTGATTTTCTTTACTGTAAAGGCTGCTAATTCAGCAGGACTTTTTTTACCGATTTTAGGCATAACGTTTTTTTTATTGTTAATTAATATGAGAACACAAAGATAAGACTTTTTTTGAAACTAACAAATCTTTTTTTAGATTATTCTTAGATTAGATGAACTAATACCTAACTTGTCGGCAACTTGTTCCTTACTCATAACAATTACTTTCGGACACGCTTTTGACACGTTAAACATTTCGCACCATTCGTTAAATGATGGCTGATTCGTTGGATAACATACAGTACCACCAACTTCATAATCGTAATCACATACAGCATCCGCTACACGACCCATAATCGGTGCTTTAATCATTCTCCAAGCCATTAACAAGGCTGATACAAATAAACTCTTAATTTTTTTCATTTTATTTAATTTAGTAATGCAAAGATAAGGGTATTTTTATAAACAAAACCATTTAACTTGATAATAGTTGAAAATAGCTTCTATAAGATAATCCTTATCATCCTCATTACAGTTTGTTTCATCTATTAAATATTGTTTAATTTCAGGTAATAAATATTGTTCAGTAGAATCTAGCAAATCAAGACTTTCTTGTTTACTATTGTTGTGTATCTCAACAACCCTTTCAATAACACTATCAGAACAACTTAATGTATCGGTATAGAAAATAGCCTCACTATCATCTTCAAGTATTACCCTAGCATTAACGCTATCAAAAACCCATTTCGGTATCATAACTTTTTATTTAGACTGCAAAGATAAGGGTATTTTTGGTAACCACCAAATTTATCTCCAGTTTATTTTATATTCTCTTAAATCAGTAACAATCATGGCTTTATCCCCTAAGTAGGTTATCCACATTCTTATGATATAAAGGGCTGCATCTTCAAAATCGTTACTTTCAGTTGTAAGCGAAACCGTATGCCTACCAACAGTAAAATCAAACTTGAAACGGGGTAATACGTTCTTACGTCTTAACCTAGTAACCTTAACCTTATGAAACGTTAACCACTCATCAATCGTACCAGTAAAGTCTTTTGTCTTACTGCCATGATTCCACCAATAGGTATTAATGATTGTCTTAGATGATAATACAAACTTTTCCATAACCGTTTAATTTAGTGATGCAAATATAAGACTATTTTACTTGCCAACCAAATTTATTTTATAATTGGTTTATAGTGTAAATTCTCTTATGCCCCACTTGTCCATTTAACGTTATTTGCCAAGATTTTTTATTAGTTGAAGTAATCTTATAATCTTTACCATATCCCAAACTTTCAAATGCTTTAATATGGTTATCAGCAAAAACTGTTCTCTTACCAGTTCCAAGTGTTATATCATACTGATTCATATCGTTTCATTTAGATTACAAAAATAAGGCTATGTTTTCACATAGCCAAATTTATTTTTATTTTATCTCATCTAATACCTCACTATCTATATGGTCACTCATACCATTAGTTTTTGGATTGTCACCATAAAACCCCCAACAACTATCCACTTCATTACCCTCACTATCAACTTCTTTGAAACCGTAAATGTCACCAGTTAAATATTGGTCATACGTTTCAACTTCACCGTTTAGATTAACCAATAGTCTTTCCTTTATCTTAGCCGTAACGTTCTTAACCATAAAGCCTTCTCTAGCAGCTTCTTTGGTAATGTAGATAAACCCTATTTGTCCACTATCAAAAGGACAGCTAAACGGCTTAGTCGATACAGTTATACCACTATGGTCATACATATACATAGGCTGTATAACGGCAACATTTTCTTTTTTAAGGATAGCCGCTTTTAGTTCATCCCAACCATTATAGTCACCTTGCTTAAAATCGTGTTTATCCCCAAGTGAATATCTTCTATGGAAACAAACCATTTTACCTAAGTTACTCCAAGTACGGGGACTTTCAGGATTGCTATCATTGATAACTTGTAAAGTGTTACCATTACTTAATTGATACTTTTGCATAACGTTTATTTTTATTTAGGATACAAAGATAGGGGTATTTTTCAATACCCCCAAATTTATTTTATTTAACACGTTTTAATATTATCAATGCCATAGGCGCACCGTCACGATATGTTTCAATTTCTTTAATTCGCCAACAACGTTCATTACCTATTTCGCCAAGCAAGAATGTACGATATGCTTGCAAGGTTGCCGCTTCCTCGATAAGTCTAGCCTTTCTAACATCAGTATAGGTTTTAATACTAACCAGTTTCATTTTAGGGTTTGAATAACCAGTCATTTCGTTAACAAACGCTGTGTGTTCGTGACTAGGATTCCGCAAACAAAATGTAAAGAAAACTAACCCACCAACCACAACTATTTTATTTTGTAGCGTATGTACTACTTCATTTCTATGTTTTTCAAAACCCTTACAATAATCAAATAAGCAATGGGTAAAATCGTTTTCTTTAGCATTAAAAATAATCTCACTCAAATTACCTAAATGAAAACAAGGGGGATTGTCAGGAAACTTTTCAAGGGCGATATTAACCATTTTTTTATACGTTACAACATCGTTGTCAATCATAAGAAATTTAAAATTGTGGTTCAATGATTTTAAAATTTCCTCCTGGTCACATTCATACGCCAACGATGGAACTATACCACTTAATAAACCACTTTCAGCAATTTCCTCTTTTATTCTGTTTTGCTGTAAAAACTTTTTAGCCTTACTTTTCTTTTTGCTAAAATCATTGCTTAACGGATTAACTACTTTACTTTCGATAACATTTTCTGTTTGCATAACTTTTAATTTAGAATGCAAATATAGGACTATTTTTGATACCACCAAATATAATCTTATATTTCTTCAATTTTTTTTATGTCATATATTCTGCCTACAATATTATCATATATAAGGGAATGCTTAAAGATATAACTTAAATCATTTCCAGTTAGATAATCTATTGAATAATTACTACTACCGTTCAATACCACTATTAGATTATCTAATCTAGCAAACCCATATATCTTTTCCGACCCGTCTAATAAACCAGTCAGGAATGTATCATAACCTAAACTAATGCCCTCACCTTCATTCAAATAGTACAATGCTTTAATCAATCTTTTTTTCATGTCTTATAATTTTAGACTGCAAAGATATAAGATGTACAAAATAATCGTGTAGGATATAAGTAACAACCAAAAATAAACCTATATTTGCAGCCTTTAACATAAAAAAACCCACGGTAGAAACCGCAGGTTGTATTCATCTAAATTAAACGTATGCTTTAAGGTTATATAAATATTATTGGTATGTTTGAAATGTCAGGAATGGAATAGGAATCAACAATCCCTTTCTCCAGTAACTCCGCACATACATTTTCAGCTATGTCAACATTCAACTCTATGAATGGTGCATCACTTTCTATTTCATAGGGTGCATCCTGTAGCTGTAGCTTATTAAAGTAACATCTTACTATTGGTGATAAATTAACACAAACTCTACTACGTTCAGTTGGTGGGTATATTGCATTATCGGTTAAGTTATGTATTCGTCCACACTTAGGACAAACCTTTACCGAACTAGTAACATAAGGAAGACAGTTCTCATGTTTATTACCACATATACAATCATTCATAACTAAAAGTTTATTTATGCAAATATAAGGTTATTTATCGAGACTACCAAACATCATGTACACTTTTGTGTATATGGTATTACTTAATCGGTGACCTGCCTACTATATCCTCACTAGGTATCCCATCAGGATGCTCAATGGTTATATACTTAGGTAAACTATTATACGGGTGCTTCCTGTGCCTAAAATCGGTAAGGAACTTATTACCATATTCAATGGTTCCCATATACTGCCAAGCCTCACCATCATTCATAGCTATGGAACGATGCGCCAAGCCATCATTGATAGGGTTCTTAGCTAGTTCATCCCATATATATTCCCAAGTAGGGCTACCCTCTTTTAGTATAACAAAATCCATAATGCAAAGATACGAAATTTATCTCAAATCTAAAACATTATCTTTGTCAACTATGATAATTGTTTCACCACGTCTAGTAAACCCAGTAGCTTCTAGTTCACTATAAAGTTTATTAACATCTAATTTGGTGTTATCAAAAGCCCACTTTTGCGCTTCTTCTGCTGTACTAAATGTTATTACATTCATGTCTTAAACTTTGGTGAAAACTATTTGTCCAGTAATATTGCTATCCTTCTCACAATGGTCACAATGTATCTTGATATAGACTTCATTATCGACCCTTGCTGTACCAGTAGCAACCTCTTCTTTAGTGGGGTGGTGCAACGGCTCATTATCAACAGCCCGTATATTTGACGACCCACAATGTTGGCATACTATCCACATAACTATAATCTTAGATAACCTATTAGGTTCTTGTTAGGAATGTATTTTAACAATTCATCAATCGCAGTTTCATCGTGTACTGCAATGTCAGCCTTAATTTCTTCAATGGCTGCATCTACTAAGGCTTGTTTAGGTAACAAGTCCAACAAGTTAGGACGGTACTTTCTAACATCGTCAACGGTTGAAAACCTAATCTCACTCATTGAAGTGTTGCCGTTCATATCAGTACGAAAATCGCCGTCATCATGTGTTTGAATAACAACTCCAATACGATTTTCATCTTTGGGATAAGTTACTAAAGTACCTAACTTAATGTTTGGGTTAGGATAATTTTCGTACTTGAATAAAGCAAATTGCTTGTGCTTGCGAATAACGATTGGAGTACTCATAACGTTTAAATTTTAGATTGTTAATTGATAGTGCAAAGATAAGGGTATTTTAGTTTCCCACCAAATTTATTCTTCGGAAATTTCTTCCCAAAAATCATAACGATTCTCGTTAATCTCATGTAGTATCGCTAATAGAGTATCAGTATCAAAAGTATCCAAGGCAACTTCTTTAGTTGTTTCATCGTTTGGATAGTTTATTACAGCAACTTTCTTTTCAGCATTGATACGCTCAATCGTATCACTTACTATGTTATCGTATGTCTCAACAACAATACTACGAGTTAACTCAATTTCATTAGCACCACATTCCTTTACCTTATCTATTATGGTATCAATAATTTTTACCTTAATAGCAGCAATTTGTTCACGAAAATTTATTACAGTACTCATAACGTTTAATTTATTTTATGCAAAGATAAGGGTATTTTGGTTAACAACCAACTAAATCCATAAAATCTTCAAAATCAATTGGTGTAACCTTATCCACATAAGCTTCATCCCCTGCCTCTTTAAAGAGGTTCTTTTGTTTGGCAAACGATATAACCTCGCCATCTGTTAATGCTTCATCTGAATCAATAACCACGGGAATAGAGTAACCATCACACCCACCACCAAAATTACAATGTACGTCAAAATAAAGTCTTTTCATTTTAGATTGTTTTAACTATGATTATCAAATATTGTGTATAACTGTTCAGCCGTATTCTCATCGAATGTTTCTTTATCAAAGAAGTATGCGATACCATCCGCTATATCGTTAGCCGCCTCGCTCACATAGACGCTACCAATTTCGGTTTCAAACTCACTATTCTTGTCCACATCAGGATTGAATAATTTACTACCAAGTTCTTCACTTGCAAACACTAAACCTCGATAATTCTTTACAGGATAAAAACCACCATCAAATTCAATTTGAGCCATTTCCATATCTAAAGCGTATGGTTTAATTAAGCCAAGAGTATCAATAAGTTCAATTTGGTCATTGAAACTTTCTTTACCTTCATTACTACTTGTATCCCATTCACCGCTAATTGCCATTTGTGCATCTTTAGCAAGGCTTGTTAATACATCTACTATTGGTTCAAGTAAACCATTATATATTTCATCTACATGGTCTTCTTCAACGTATATAGCTGCATCAGCTTTTTTCTCTTTACGTTCAACTTCATCGGTTATTAACCAGTCAATGTAATTCTCAATTATCGTTAACTTAATTTCTTTACTGCTTTTCATAACTAATTATTTAGAATGCAAATATAAGACTATCTTTCTAATCTACCAAATTTATTTTACTTCCTCCCAACCATCTTCCCAGTGTTGAATAGTTGCCCAAAACTCACCAAACCTATTACCATGAGTATAACCCTCTTCAGTTTGTATTTGACGGTTCTTATCGAGCGTAACCCATTCACCATCGGAATAGTATTGATGCCTAACTTTCTTACCCTGCTCCATTAGAGCGTATGCTTCTTGCTTTGTCATTTTAGATAAATTATTAGGGTGTATAAATTTCGTATGAAGTAATTACAAATTCTAAAGCATCTTCGCCAATACCTGCATTGTCAATTGATTCTTGTATCTCCAGTTCAGATAAACCATAATAGAAAATATCATCATCGGTTAACCCGTCTTCATTAGGTTCGTCACCAAGAGCATCATCATACTCACGAACGATATAGCCCTCAAAATTACCCCTATCGTCTTTCCAGTAACCATTAATTGAAAAATACATTGTGTATAATTTAGATTGTTAATTGATAATGCAAATATAAGACTATTTTTGTTATCAACCAAATTTATTTTTAATCAATCAATGGTTTAACTTTTACAACGTCACCAGTAGCATCAATTAATAATGAAAAATGCCAAGCAGTTTGCCTATACTCTTCACCATTGGTAATGCTTTCGTCAAATACTACTTCCTTATAATTACGCCATTTTTTACGCCACCAATAAAGACTATCAGTATAATCAAATTCAGTAACCTTCTTTAACTGAAAAGAACGGTCTAAATCAGTTACCTTCGTTTTGGTAACACCAGTCTTAGTATCGTAGATAAGTGTATCTCCTTTTAGTTCAGCTAGATTAATAGCACTACCAAAATAGGTTTCATTTTTCTTACCAAAAGGCATCGTAATAAAAACCTTATTCTCAAATATACTCTTACTCATAACATTTAATTTATACTGCAAATATAAGACTATTTTTTCATTCTACCAAATAAAAAAATGGATTAATAAAAATTAATCCATTCTTTAATCTGTGTTTATTTGTTGTTTTATTGTCGCATCTGTACCAAGAAGTCTTGCAGTTCAGCATCCCGTAACTTCGTTTTATCAAAGTTGGCATACCTGTGGGCAATGGTACTCTTTATCGCACTCTTTTCATCACTACCTTTAGCAGTATTGTACTGTAACCTTAAATCCCCAAGGTCATGTGCAACGCCATCAATATAGGATTGACTAGAGTAATAAACATCGGTCTCCGCATTTTGCTGTGCTTTACCTACTGTGGCTGTGTAACCTACACCAAACCATCCGAAAATAAACGTTAAGGCTATAAGAGCAATTATTCCTAATACTACTCCACCACCAATTTTTTGATTGTCTGTTAAATTCATCTTTATACTGTTTTATTATTTAAAAATTTGATTACTAGCAGGGTTATTGCATTACGCTATTAGGTAACTTGAAAGGTGATACTGCCACGTCTCCCTCAATATATACTGGCTGTGCTGCGGCTGTACTATCATTAGGGTCAAGTAACATTACCCACGTTCCCCGTGCATCGGCTGGCATAAACAAACCATTAGGCTCGGCTTGTGGCATCTGAAAATGAATAGATGAAGCTGTAGTTTGAAATATATCTTTCTGGGGGCTACTAAACTGGGTCGCATAAGGAATACCATATCCTATACACTTACCTAAGTAGATAAACTTTCCACTCATAGCCGATTGAACATAGGCATAATGGATTAACTTAGGATTGTCTCGAAGCTCATAAATGTCTTTCAATTGCTTCAACTCGGTGTGATTAGGGGTTGCAGGGATACCAATCTGTTTAACAGCATCTTCCAAACTTTGTTCCTGTTTCACCGCCGTGACCGTATCAGCACTCGGCGTATAGTTACAACTTGTTCCCATTAGGGCAACTACTAAGCAAATCATGCTTAAACTACTAAAAATCCACTTTTTCATTTTATTACTATTTATTGTTTACGATGCAAATATATGAGTATTTTACTTAACTACCAAATTTAATTTATTAACATTATATACTCATAGTCACTACATAGACTAATCAATACATTTAACTCAATATCTAAAGTATCGTCTATAAACGTATCGTTATATTCAGCCGCTTCAAACAATTCACCGCCAATCGTTTCAAAGATACTACCATAATATAATAGTTCAGATAAACTACCGTCACTATCACTAAACGTTTCACGACCATCCAGTTCCTTTAAGAGTTCCTTACTTATGTCACCCCTACAAATTTGTAAAACGTTCAGTTTACTTGTACTAATATCTTTACCATACTTCACAACAGCAGCATGAAGTTTGATTGCTTTTTTTAAGGCTTGTTGATATGGTAATAGTACATATTGACCCTCGGAAGCTAAATAGCCATCCTTAACACTTTGTGGCTCACTTTCACGTATTGGAGCATTCTCACTAAATAAGATTCGATACAATTGCATAACGTTTATTTTAATGATGCAAATATAAGACTATTTTTATTACCCACCAAATTTATTTTTTCTCAAAGGTAAAACCTTCATGGCAATATCCAGTTATCTCACTTATCTTATCCCCAAGATAATCGACAAGTTCCTCATCGTTATCGTCAGGTACACTAATCTCTAATGATTCAGGTAAACTAATATTTTCACCGTCTGTATCATAGATAATATCCGAAACAATATATGTCATAACTTTATGTTTAATTGATAATGCAAATATAAGGCTATTTTAGTTACCAACCAAATTTAAGGTAACTTATCTAACACATATTTTTTTGGGTCAATATTGTTATTCTCAAAACACTTCAAGATACCAACAGCCTCACTTTCCTTAATAGGTTGATTAAACCGTAAGAATAATTGTGGCGTATTATACTCAATACGGTAAATTGAAATAGTCTTAACCCTAATAGTCTTAGGCTTGTACGGCTGTGGACTAACACTATAATACAATTGAATAAACGTATTTATCTCACCAGCATACATCTTGTCCATATCAGTAAGACTAACGTTGTGACAATCAATGTTATACTTCAAGCATAATTCTTTTTGCTTTAAAGTATCTAAATCAGTAAACCAAGTGTAACTATTCATAACAATTTAATTTATAGTTCAATTAACTTAACAATCATTGTAGGTATGCGCTTACCACTCTTAGCCCTAGCTATCCTTTCATTAACTAATGATTCCTTTATCATTCCCCAGTTATCACTTAGATAATATCCCACAATGCCAATATCTACAGTTACACCACCAACATATACTTTATCTAAACCAAAATGCTCCTTAACCGCTATACCTAAAGGACAATTATTATTATCCATATAACTAGTTGCAGCCCGATAATGCTTTGTTGTAACCTTAATATCAATATCACTTTTCATTACTAACTAATTTGATAATGCAAATATAGGGGTATATTTCTATACCCCCAAATTTATTTTTAAATTACAGTAACAAAACCACTAGTTCTCGCAAACTTATTTAGTTCCGCTCCATTCTTGCCAGTAACATTCTTATACTTCAATCCAACTATTACACCCTTCTTATCAAGAAACCTAACATCACTTTCGTCACCATTAATAACCTTATATCCCATATAAGAAGTAGGTACTTTATTAAACACCCATGCAATATTGAAACCCCTAAGCAAAATATCCATTGCCTCACTTTCGTTACTTTCACTCCTACTAAACGTAAGATAGTAATTGTTTGGTAATGGCTTATCAAACCTACTACCTATCTTTGTATAGTCATAAAATTGTACAGTAGGAAACATCTCGAAAATATTCTTACCAGCGTAATAAATATTCTCCCAAACAATATCACTAGTACCATTTAATCTAATAGCAATATCCCAATCACTACCATACTTCTTAATAGCTGTCTTAATCTCAAAGATTAACTTCTCCATAAACCATTCCCTATCACTAAGAAATAATTCAGTCTTGTTACGGCGACCATTCGCCACATTCGCATACATACCACTCATGCCACTATTAAACAAACAAGCCTTACTACAACCAGCACTTGCTTTTGGACACAAATTTTTACCCTTACTATTATCCTTATAAGGACTAAGGTATAATACTAATGTCTTGACTCCCATTACTTCGCCTTTAACCGTCTTATGGTTATCAGTAGTTAACAATTGTACATCCTTTCTTATTTCCATAACTGTTTAATTTAGTAATGCAAATATAAGACTATTTTTGTTAACCACCAAATATTTTTTTATTTTACTCCATAAATTTTACAACTTCATTCGCAGCACCCAAAATAATTTCTTTAGCTAATGTCTTTTGACGTTCTAAATCCCTTACCTTTGTCCGCAATTCTACAACTTCTCTTTGAAGTTTGTAGTAATCCTCACGCTCCTTACTCTTTAAGTCTTCACGGACTAAATGAGTACCAGTCGTCTTATCTATTACATATATGGCAAAACTTGTAGCAAACTTCTTTGGTATCTCTTGTCTCGTCCAAGAACCATACGTTAACCCAGCAGCTTCTACAGCTTCCTTTCTATTAGGATTGCGATTGCGTACCCGTACTCTATACTTTGTACCCTTAAACAATCTCTTTATAGCTTCTATTTCAGCTAAACCATTAGGCGTATTATCTATAAACTCACCATTCAGATAACCTACCTTCTTACGACTTGTCTTCGTAACTACTTTTGTACTTTCCATTGCGATTACTTTTAATTAGGATGCAAATATAAGAGTATTTTTCATAACAAACAAATATTTTTTTATTCCAGCGCAAACCCCTATGTTTGCAGCCCAAGGCATACCCATGTACACTTTTGTGTATAAAGGGGCCGATATACTCATGCTTAAACTATTTTAAGCTATTTATCACTTTTTTCCCTAGGGAAAATAATGAAAATAGTTTATAATGGTTCTTTTATGCCATTACCTAACTTAACTCTACACTTTGGATTCCAGCGTTCAACAATCTCTTTTGGTAGATAAGTTGTTAAGTGCTTATTAGTAACTGTTGGGTATTTCTTTTGTATCGCTATTTCAGTTGCAGCAGCATAACCATGACTATCTACTTTAACATACAATTCCCCAGCATCTACAGGGTGAATGCCATCGTCATATAAAACGTGTGGCACAATATAACCAAGAATAATTCCTTCCATAATATAAGAGTATTTTTACGTTTACCTAAACTGATGTACACTTTTGTGTATATGCAAATATAGGACTATTTTAGATAAGAAAAAAATAAAAACTGAATATCACATAGATCAAGTTTTTGGGTAAACGCTGTTTTCAGTATTGTTTTTAGTTGTACTGTCAACTTATCATTTACCCAGTCAAATTGTCATTTCCCACTTTTTGTACCCATTCTCAACACTTTTTCCCACAATTTACCACTTTTTACCACAAATCCTTAAAAATGCCTCAAAAAACGAAACGTGCTTCATAAGGTACAAAAAGAATACTGATATGTATTAGTTTGGCATGATTTCTGTGGGGATATTAGTATTAAGAATAATGTAATTATTCGCCTTTAGTTCCAGTAATTTCTTCCTTATGGTTTCTTTACCGAGCGGCATCGAGAGCATAGTTGCAATATCGAAATTTTTCCAATTAGTGATAGAGTAGGATTCATCTAGTTTTTCCTTAGTGGTAAAAACGATAGATTTAAGCATAGCTTTATTCCTTTTAGTGATGAATGCTTTAGTGGCTTTTTCTTTATATGCTTCGTCCACAATATCATCAATAGTACTTTCGAGGGTAACGTTAAAAGTGAAGCTGCGCCCTTCGCCGATTTCGATAGTTTTATCGGGGAGTGTTTTACAGAATGCTTCTGCTTCATTAATAAGTTGTTTACCCTTTTCATCATAGGCGTGATAGTTGGTACAACCACCTTGACCGTCATTCTTAGCGTAGCCAGCGGTATAACCATTAATTTTAATATCGGCGGTAAAAGCGGTTGTTTCTTCGCTCATACTTTCAACAATCTTTAGCTTACTCAATTTA
>JGI24890J29729_1000890_pt1 | contig 15765 bp, 21 predicted proteins | sample FreactcultureFD7_FD_29729 | JGI IMG/M metagenome (IMG submission 29729)
TCCACGCTCAACTCTTCCTTCATCGGTCAGCACCCATAGTCGCCCGGCCGTCACGGCCGGGGGAGCCAAAGGCTGGCGCGCCAGCCCCAGGTGCGAGGTCATAGCTCGCGGTTCGAGGCGGTACCAACGCCTCGGCCACCCCCGTTACGGGGCGGCAAACCTTGGTCTCAGCAACCGAACGCAATGTAGTCGAAGCCATCCAGGCTTGAGCTGGTGCCCTCGTTGCCCGTCCACTGGTCCATCACCACCAGCCCGCTGCGGCTGATCGAAACCCGCTGCAGCCAACAATCCCGGTAATTGCTGGCGCTGCTGTTGATCGGCATCGCAAAAAAGAACAGCCCGGCATGTGTGAACGGGGCGGCGAAGTCCATGGCATAGGCGCCCTCGGCCATCGCGGTCAGATGCTGGCCGATCCGGACCTGCCAGCCACCCGGAAACGTGATCGAGATCTCGCCAGGCAGGCTTGCGGGGTTGGCGATGCTGAACAGCGTGCCAAGCAGGTCGGGCGTCACCACCTTGCCCGCCTCGGTCCCGGCCACGAGGTCGGCGCCGGCGGCCTTAACCACGCTGAGCGCCACGTCCGCGTCGAGCGCGTGGCCACCGGTAATCAGGCCGGCGGTGGTGATTGCCCGGGTGGTCGGCACCGATCCCACGCCAACGCCAGCACCGGCCACCCCGGTGGCGATCGCCAGCACCGCTTCCCAGATCTGATCATGGTCACCTTTGACCAGCGCAGTGCCGGTGTGCTCGACCAGCCTGCACAGCCCTTCCTGAAGGTCGTTGAGCCAGTCGGCCGGCACCCGCGTGCCCGCCTGACCAATCTGGGGGTTGCCGTCGACGAACAGGTTGCCAACGGCATCATCGGTGTCGATTCTATGCATGCTTGCTACTCCGTGAAGTCGAATGACCAGGCCGCCACCGGGGCATCCGGATAGGCGAAGATCGTGGTGGTATGTGCGGGCCGAACGCGCCGGATCACACACTCGAGCGAGCTGGTGCCAAAGCTGCGCAGTCGGTCGCCCGCGCGCGCCGCGCCAGCGCGAAAGTCGGTTTCGAAGGGGGCCGCGCCGATCGCCCCAGACACGGCCGGGCCGGCGCCGGCCGGCATCACGTCGACTCGAAAGGCAAAGGCAACCGCGTTGCCGCCACAGCGATCGCCGGAGTGAAAGCCGGCCCGCAAAGGGCGGAACTCGCTGATCGCCACGCTGTAGCCCAGCGCGGCCGCCAGCGTGGTCAGGTAGGCGATCGACTGGCCACCGCGCGAGGTCAGCTTCGCCAGGATCGCCGCGCGCCGCTCGGGCACCGTCACCGCGATCGTGCCCGAACAGGCATCGGGCAGCCCGCAGATCCGCTCCCAATCGGGCAGCAGCTCGAGCGCGGTGCGCGGGTCGAGCTCCTCGATCAGCCGCAGCGCTCGCGCGTCGATCCGCGCCAGCTCCTGCGCGAATGTGTCGAGCAGCCGGGTGAGCCAGGCGCCGTCCTCGCGCGGCAGCGCCGGCCCCGGCGGCAGCAGCTGCTGCAGGCCCCGGCGATAGTCGGATGCAATCGCCGCCATCAGTCCACCCACGTGATCGCGCCGCGCACCGGCATCGCCCCGGCCGGCGCCACATAATTGCCCGCAGGCGAGCGCAAGTCATAGTCATCGCAGGCGCTCTTGATCGCCTCGCGCACATGGCTGATCAGCAGCGTTCCGCCGGGCTCGGCCTCGCGGGCAAACAAGTCGTCGAGCTCGGCCTGGACGGCGGCGCGCGCACCCACCGGGCTCACGCTGAGGATGAAGGGCACCGACACCGGCGCCGGCGAAAACACCACCACGTCGGCGGTCACCGGCCGCAGCGGCTCGATCGCCGCCGCCATCGCGGTCACGTCGTCACCGGTCGGGAAAATGTCGGTGCGCCCGTCCATCACGAAGGTCAGCCCCACCGTGCCCGCACCCATCCAGCCCGGCAGCACCCAGGCCCGCGTCACCTCGGCCTGCGCCAGCGCCCATTCGATATAGTCGCTCTTCGCGCCACCCTGCGGCGGCTGCTGGATGCGCGCCAGCAGCCTGGCCAGCAGCGCCGAATCGGCCTCATCATCGGCACCGCCCAGCAAGCCGCCACCCGCCACCACCGCCGCCGCGCCCACGCCTGCCGCAGGCGAGGCAAAGCCCAGCGCGGTGCCCGCCAGCGTGTTGCCCGCGGCACCAGCAATGCTTGCCGTCACCGTCACGCTTGCCGCGCCGCCGCTCACCGCCACCGGTCCACTGACCACGAACGCGGCACCATCGGCGCGCAGCAGCACTGCCAGGTCGGGCACGATCGCGCCGTCGAGCCCGCTCAGCGTCACCAGGCCGCTGGCGGCATGCCCGGACTTCTTCTGCACACCCCAGATGGCGGCCCAGCGTTCGAGGTAGCTGCCGTCGGCGCGGTCCCAGATGCACTCCTGGGCGATCGCGTCGAGGTAGCCATAGAGCGCGTCGGCCGCGCCGGTGTGGACGCGCAGCAGCAGGTCGATCAGCGAGCGCAGCAGCCGGCTTTCGGTGCCGGGCAGCTTGCTGTCGGCATCGTCGCGCACCCGCGCGATCAGCGTGGCAAGGTCGGGCCGGATAAAGGTCATGATGCAAACCTCAAGTGCTGGCCTCCCAGAGCAAATCGAACACCTCGCGCTGCCCGCTCGGCCGGGTCAGCGTGATCGCCAGCGCCAGCACGCCCGGCGCCGGATTGGTCGCGCTCACCTCCACCGCGGCGGCAATCCGTTGAGCCACCAGCCAGTCGAGGGCCTCGCCGGCATAGTCGCGGGCGCGGTGCAGCACCGTGCTGAGCTGCTTCTCGCGCGCCAGCAGCCATAGCCGGCTGCCGGTCACATCGCCGGGCACTTCGGCCAACGCATCGCCCCACCAGCCCTGCCGGTCGGCGCCCGCTGGCAGCACGTCGTCGGGCTTGGCCGGGGCGTTGAGGAACAGGCTCAGCAGCACCGCGGTGCGCAAGCCGTCGTCGGCCACGAAGTCGCCACCCGCCACCGCCAGGTCGCCGCCCCAGCGTGCATTATCCCAGACCAGGGCGAGGTCGGTCATGCCGCCGTCACCTTCGCGCTGCCGCTGGTGATCACGCCGCCGGCGACGCTATCGCCCACCCGCGCCACCGCCGCGCCGCCCTCGCCGCCCAGGCGCACGTCGTCACACTCGACCAGCACCACCGGCGCCACCACGTGCACTTTGGCATGCCCGGTCACGGTGAGCGCATCGCGCCCCAGCTTCACCACGTTGCCCAGGTCATCATAGAGCGCCACTTCGCCGCCCTGCAGCCCGCGCAACCGGTAGCGCCGGTCCTCCACCGCCACGATCACGCCATGGCTGCGCGCCCCACCAATGAACAGCACCGCTGCCTCGGCGCCCGGGTGCGGCACGCTGGTGAAACCATATTCCTGGAAGCGCTCCACGCCCTCGGCGCTCTCGCCCGCCAGCAGGTCGACCTGGCAGGCCTGCGCCTGCATGCCATCGTCGATCAGCCGCAGCACCGCCCGCGCCGCCACCATGCGGATGCGCCGCGAAAGCGGCCCCAGCAGCCGGGAAAGATCGGCCGCGTTCATGCAAACCGCGCCTTGCGCTTCGGCACCGCGCCCAGCGCTGAAGGGTCCGCGCTCGGCGGCGCCGGCGTATAGGCCTCGGGCCGCCTCAGCCCGATCTCGCTGCGCTTGCCCTGTTCGTCGACCATGAAGCGCAGCTCGGTCACCATCATCGTGTCCGCAATCCACGCGCTCGGCGCCTCGGCCGCCACTGCGTCGATCAGCGCCCACAGACCGGCATCGGGCGCGCGCCATGCCGGCAAGGTCAGGTTGAGCGATTGCGAGCGCGCCGCCCGCACCATCGCTTCCCAGCTCGCGCGCGCCTGGAGCGAGGCCGGGCTCGCCTGGTCCTCGGCCATGACCACCAGCGGCCGGTGCCGGCTCACCGCCGGATCGCTCGCCTCGCCTTTGGGCCCGGCCACCGCCGCGCCGTTGTGCTGGTCGTTGCCCGATGCCTGGCCGATCGCGGTGTAGCTGCTGAAGCGGTCGCCCACGTCATGCCGGCCATGCAGCTTCATCGGCGCCACGCCTTCGCGGATCGTCGCACGCACTGGCCCCGGCTTGGGGCTCACCACGTGCACGCTGCCATCGGCATGGCTCACCGCCACCAGCGCCCGTTGCTTGAGCATGCGGGAAATCGCGTCCCAGCAGCTCTCGCCCGGCTCGATCGCAAAGCGCGCAAATGCCGGTCCGGTGTCTACGTCGGCCACGATGGTCACGCCGATCGGCGCGGCGATCGCGCTGGCAATGTCCTCCAGCTTGCGGTTCACCCAGCTGCTCGGGGTCAGCGCCGGTGAGCAGTCGATTAGGTCGGCGGCGAGCGATCGCCCTTCCACGCCGATGGTATGCGTCTCGCCCTCGAGCGTCGCGTCGAGCTGGTCGATATAGCCGGTGATCACCACCTCGCTGCCGATCGCCACCGAGGCCTTGGCGCCGGCGCGCGGCATCTGCCGCTGCGGCTGCCCAGGCCAGCGTTCGGTCAGCGCCAGGCGAAACGAACTCGCCACGTGCTCGATGCCGAGCGAGATCTCGATCGACGTCCACCCGGCATAGACCGTGCTGTCGATCGTCAGCGTCACCGCGTCGCGATCAGCCCCCTTGCTAACCATTGCTGCCTCCCGGCACCGGGTCGGCGCTCGGCAGTTGCAGCGCGGATGCCGGCACGAACAGCGGGTGCATCACTCGGTTGCGCGATGCCAGCTCCAGCGCGGCCTGCTCGGTCTGCGCAGCATCGCCATAGACGCTCCAGGCAATCGCCAGCGCCGGCCGCACCGCTGGCGGAGTGAAGGCGAACAGGCGTGCCAGCGAGCCGCCGCGCGCGGTCACATCGGCCGCCAGCGCCCGCCGCAGCGTCGTCAGGCTTTCCGCCAGGTCCCGGTTGCCGCGCCCGTTCGCCGCCAGCGCTGCATCGTCGAACTGGCTGGTCAGTCGATCGCGCACCGCGATCGCATCGTCATAGGAAGCAAACGCCACACCCGCGATCACGTCGACCGCCGATGCCGCGCATCCCGCCACCACAAGGTCGATCGAAGCCTGCCGGTTCGCGGCAAGCCGCGCGTTCGCCGGCGTGCTGCTGTCGCCGATCGGCGCCGCCGATGCCGAGTTGATCACACTTTGCAGCGCCGCCACTTGCATCTGCGGCTGCCCGCCCAATTGCGAGAGCGCATCGATCATCCCGAGCATCGCGTCGGCAAGCCGCGCCGGCTGCCCCAGCAGCGATGCCGCGCCCTGCAGCGTCGCCAGCCCCGAATGAAATGCGCGGAGCACCGTGCCCGCCCCGCCAAGCAGGCCGCCAGCCTGCGCGATCTGGGCGGAGAGCGTGCCCAGGAACTGTGCCGAGCCCAGCTGCACGAACCCGGCTTGCCCGGCGGCCAGGAAGCTGGCCAGGAAGCCCGCTTTCGCGTTGGCCTTCGCCACAGCGCTGGTCGCCTTGCTCGCGCCCGCGGTGTCGGTGCGCACCTCGGCGGTCACCATCACGCCCGGCTCGACGAACGACAGGTCGAACCGCGCCATCCCGCCCTCGGCGGTGCTCTCGCTCAGCCGGCAGCCGGCCACTTGCGCGGCGAAGGTGCCCAGGAACGGGTGCACGAGCGTGCCCGCGCCCGGCGCCTCGAGCGCCGCCAGCAGCGCATCGCGCGCGGTGCGGTAGTCGGGGCCGATCACGAAGGCGCTGATCGTCCAGGCGCGGCCCTTGCGGCCCAGGTCCTCGAACCACGGCTCGTCGCGGAACGGGAAGGCATGGCTCTCGCCGCGCCGGCCCAGCTCGTGCTCGTGGCTTTGCGTCAGGAACGCGGCGTTGCGAAAGCTGCCCGGGCGGTACGCGTCGCGCCAGGTGGTCGGAGCCTTCGCCATCAGTGCGAGCCCCCGACGGCGCCGCGCCGCAAGAGCTGGCCCTGGCTGCCGTAGATCGAAACCTGGTCAGGCTTGGCGCTGCCCTTGAACTCGAAGACGAAGCGGTTTGGCTGATCACTCGCAGCGGCGCCCACAGCAGCCTTTTTGGCCGTCTGCCGCGCCGGTGCCGGCGCATCAAGTTGCGGCAGCGGCACACCCAGCGCCACGCTGCCGATCGTCATTCCCATGCCCGCCAGCGCGCTGATCACCTTCTGGAAAGGGCTGCCCTCGTAGCCGGCAGCGATGCGCTTCCAGAACCCCTGGAAGAAGTCGACCAAGCCATTCCACTTCTCTTTGATCGCGTCTGCGAGGCCGCCGAACCACCCCTTGAGCGGCTCCCAGTTCTTCCAAATCAGATATCCTAGGAAAGCCAAGACACCCAGGATGCCGATCACGACTGCGATCGGAGCAGCGGCAATGTCGAGCCCAAACAGCATCGTCGCCACCGCCGCGATCGCCGGGGCCAGCCCGATCAGCGCGTAAGTCAGCCCTGCGATCTTCCCAGCCACATAAATGTTGACCAGGCCGTCGAGGCCGCCGCCGCCAAGCCCGGCAAGAACGCCGAGTGCTCCGGCAATCAAACCAAGCCCTGCGCCCGCTGCCTTCAGGTCGGAGCCAACCTTGGTCCAATCCGTCTCCTTGAAAAACTTGATCAGCCGGTCGCCGGTGCCGGTGATGAAGTCGGAAATCTGCTTTGCCCACCGCTTCAGCGAGCCATCGGCCGAGGCCTTCTTGATGAACGCGAAGAACTCGTTGAGCCGCTTGAGTGCCCAGTCCATCACGCCCGAGCTTGCCACCTGCATCTGGAACGAGAACAGCAGGTTTTTGAGCTGCGCCATCGCCCCCGGCAGCGTCTTGGCCTGCTGCATGGCAATCCCGCCAAACTTGCTCGCGAAGATCGACATCACTTTGTTGAATGTCGCCTCGGGCGACTTCTCGCCCAGGTCCTTGTGCCATTTCCCGGCCAGGTCGGTGTACAGGTACGTGTTCGGGCTGTCCCCTTTGCCCTGCTTCATCTTGATGCCCAGGTTCGCCAGCGGCCGCGTGCTGGTCCCCTCCATCGCGTCCTTCACCGCGATCATCACCTGGCCCAGCGAAACCCGGTACATCCCCGCCACGTCGGCAAACGTGCCCAGGCTGCCCCCTTGCGGGTTCATCCCGAACTCCTTGGCGAGCTGGTAGGACTTCATGATGTCCTCCATCTTGAAGCCCGCGCCCGATCCCATCGAGAAATTGAGCAGCCACGCCATAGCCGACTTGGCCTTGTCTGCGCCGCCTTCCAACCGCGTCAGGCTCACCATCATCTGGTCGACCTGGCCGCCGGCCTTGAACACCCCGCGCACGAACTCCTCGCCCAGCCCGATCACCGCCGCCCCGGTCGCGTACTTGAGGAAGCTGAATGCGCTGGTCAGCCCCGAGACCTGGCGGTGCAGATAGGCCATCGAGCGCTGCGCGCGGGCGATGCCTTCCTCGCCTGCCAGCTTGCGGAAATGCATCGCGGCATCTTTGGTGTAGTCGCGCATCGTCATGATGCGCTCGCCGGCCACGCGCACCGAGGCGCTCAGCCGCTCGATCGATCGCCGCGCCGCGTCCACCGGACCGGTCCAGCGATTGATGGCTTCGAGGATCAGCGCGATCTTCATGGCATCATCCGTTCCGCAACGCGTGCTGCCTGGTCAGCCCAGAATTCCAGCTCGTCGGCGTCGAGCGCGTAGAGCGCGCTCGGCGGCCAGTGAAACGCCGCGGCTAGCTCGCCGAGGGCGTCTCGCCAGTCGGCTGGCCAGGCCCGGTAAAACCCTCGATCACCTTCGACAGCTCGGTGAAGTCGGCGATGTCGATCTTGTCGATCACCGCCATCTCCAGCCCCGAAAGCCGCGCCAGCAGCGCCAAGCCTTTGGCGGCATCGCCGCTCACCTGGTCCAGCGTGCGCAAGTCGCCCGCCACCGGCCGGCGCAGCGTGATTTCGCTCACCGTCTCCTCGCGGGTCGATCCGCTCGAAGGATCGCGGAAGGTGCGGGTCACCGGCTCCTGGAGCTGGTACACATAGCTGCGCGCCGCCATCACACTTCCTCCTCGGCCGGCGGACCCTGGAAGGTCACTTTGGCCTTGCCCTCGCTGAGCGAGACCTTGTCGGCCACATAGGCATTGCGCACGATCAGCGTCTGGCCGGTGTCCGCCTCCACCACGATCGTGGCGTTGTCGATCGCCTGCAGGCTCACCAGGCTCACGCCGGCGGTCAGCAGCACCGTGCATTCCACTTTCGATTCCTTCACCTGCTCCATGTAGAAGCCGGCCTTGAAATCGCCTTCCACGGCGGTGCGCACTGGGCCGCCCGGCTCGATCGAGCCCTTGCCCTCGGTGTTGAGCAGCGCGCCATCCACAGTGATGCGCGTCTGCCCCCAGATCTTGTTCGGGTTGGCCATAACAACTCCTTTAATTGGCTCTCAGCGCCCGCTCAGGTGGGGTCGACCGGCGTGATGTCGAAGTAATAGGCCTTGCCGATCACGAGCTGCTCGGCAGCCTTCGGATTGTCGATCTGGAACTCGGCCATTCCGCTCGGGGTCGCCTTTTGGAACGAGCTGTCTTCCTCGATCAGCTTGGGATCGTACTGGCAGTGGAAGATCGCCTTGGCGCCGCTGTGGGCCTGCGCGTACACCCCGGTGAGGATCATCTTGCAACGAATAGCCATGAATTTGCCTTTCTCTCGCCGGCTCAGAGCCGGAACTGGACGCTCGCAGCGAACACGCGGAACTGGTTGACGATGTTGGGCGGGATCAGCGCGTTGAGGCGGTTGCGGTCGGTCGCATCGCGCTCCACCACCAGGTCGGCCTTGAACTGGTCGAAGTCCTCCACCAGCCCCGCGTTTTCCATCTCGCGAAACAGCGCGATCAGCTCGGCGCGGATGATCTTCGGCGTCACCACCGCCTGGCCTACGCCGAACTGGGTGCTGTCATCGGCCAGCTTGTAGCGCGGGAACTTGGTGGCGATGCGCTGGCGCACATACGTGCGGATCGCGGCCAGCGTCAGCGGCGTGTTCACGTCCAGCCAGGCCACGTCGGGCAGCCCGAAGCCGCTGGTCTGGTAGGTGGTGATCGGCCGCTCGATCGTGCAGGTGCCGTCGCTCTCCACCTTGAACGTGCTCATCCCGTCGTGCAGCAGCAGCTCGCGCTCCTGGCGGGTGAAGCGATCGGCATCGAGCGGCGCCAGCATGCCGGGGATCGGCAGGGTCTGGAACGGCCGCGCCGGGTCGATCGCGCCATAGTAGCCGATCACCCCGCCATAGCTCGCCGCCACCTTCCACGGCGAAGTCGGCCCCTTGCGCACCGGCAGCACCGAAAGATAGGGGCTGTTGAGGCTGGCACCCAGCGTCGCCGCGCTCGACATGCTCGCCGAAACCGCCGCATAGGCCATGCCCTCGCGCTGCACGAGCGGGCCCCAGCGCCGCACCAGTTCGGTGTTGATCGCCGCCAGGTTGCTGGCGTCGGTCCACGGCGTGATCACCGTGTTGAACTGCTTGTCGCCCAGGTTCGGCCACACGGTGGTGATGTCGGGATTGCCGGTGCCGGCCACACCTGCGGCGATTGCCACCGTCACCCCGGCCGGGATCGCCTCGCCCTGGTAATAGGCAACCCGCACGTCGATCGCGTTGCCGCACTCGCCCTTGTGCTGCGCGGTCAGCGTCACCACCCCGGCCGCGCTCGTCGCCACCACTTCCAGGTCGGGCTGCGCGGCGATCGCGGCGGCGGTCGCGGTCGCGATCGCGGTCGCGCTATCGCCCGCATTCACCCCCACCGGCACTTTAGCCCCGCCCACCAGCAGCGGCAGCGTGCCCGCCGCCGTCGCCGGCCCGGTCAGCGTGATCGTCTGGGTGGCCTTCACCCCGGCGTTGAGGTCGGCCACGCCAACCGCCCACAGTTCGGTCTGGTCGTTGGCGCCGACGAACGCCGCCACCATTTGCGCCAGCATCGATCCGCGGCCGAAGGCCTGCACCGCCTGCCCGGCCGAGAAGATCTGCACCGGCGTCAGCGCGGTCGCGGTGCCACTGCCCAGCATCTGGCCGAGGATCAGCGCCCGCTGCGGCACCGCCGGCAAGCCGGAAAGCGCCTTGCTCGAGTCGAACTCGACATAGCTGCCGGGCACCCGCACTTGCGGGGTGTTGAGGCTGATGGTCACTTGCCGGTCTCCTTCCTGGTGGCGGGCTCGTCATCGAGCACCACCACGTCGCCATGCGCCACGCGCCGGTCCCAATAGGCATCGCGCGCCACGCTCTCGCCGGCATCGGCCAGCACGCTCTTGTCGGGCTTGCGCACCCGCGCGCCGGGCGCCGGGGCAATCTTGATCATCTCGGGCATCAGCTTCCGGTCTCCAGTTGAACGGTGTCGGTGGCATCGGCATGCGCATCGTCGGGCAGTTGCACGCCCGGCGCCGAAGGATCGGCGTCGATGGCATCAGAGCCTTGGGCGAACGGCGGAATGTCCCAGTCGACATGAAAGGTGGCGAAGTCGCCAAGCGTCGGTCCGCCGCCGAACGGCGCGTCCATGCTCGCCTGGAACTGCACCGGCATGGCAAGCTCGATCGCCAGCATCGAGATCTTGCGCTCGCTGGCGATCTCCATCATGCGCACCTGGTGCAGCGCGCGAACCTTCAGCGACGAGGCGCCATCCACGTCCGGGCACCAGCCGTGCAGCAGCGCAATCGCGTCCTCGGCCAGTTGGTAGCTGCCGGGCTCGGCCGCTACCGGTCCGCCATGGCGTTGCGCGGTCTCGTTGCGGCTGTTCTCGGCCAGCACCACCAGCCCGAATTGCGCCTCGGCCATCAGCGAGCCGATCGCCAGCGCCTCGCCGCCGCGCAAGCCTGCAAACACCACCCAGGCGCCCGGCGCGCGGATCACCTTGTCGCGCAGATAGATATCCCAGTTGGCGGGATAGGTCTCGAGCGTGCGGAACGTGTAGCCCAGCGCGCCGGCATCGCTCGCCGCTTTCAGCCGCGCCAGCATCGCCAGTTCGATTCCGGCGATCATGCGCCCGCTCCGCCCGGCTCGGCGCCGGTATAGACGGCCACGGCGTGGCCTATTCTGGCCTCGTCGGTTTCGGACACGCCCAGGTAAGGCCGCGCCGGGATCACCACCTGGCTGACCGTGCGCATGCCCAGACCACCGGGCAGCTCGAAATGCAGCGCATCGGCATTCACCGGGCGGATCGTCGCGCCCAGCTGGTGCACGGCCGCATAGATCAGGTTCGAGCCCACCATGACGCTGTTGGGGCTCGCCTCGGCATGCACGCTGTCGCGCAGCCGCTCGCTCTTCACCAGCGTCTGCCCGCCCTCGAGCTCCACGCGCAGCGAGGGCTTCCAGCGCGTCCCGTCAGGGCCTTCGCCATGGTCGAAGCGCTCGCGAGTGCCCATCACCAGCACGCGGCCCAGCACTTCCATCAGCGGGGTCAGATTGCCGGTGCGGATGTAAAGCCAGGAGAGCTGCTCCTCCACCGGCCTCAACCCATCGACGCGGATTTCGTATTCAGCGCTGGCCATGGTCAGAAGCCCGCCAGATCGTCGCGTGTCATGGCCCGTTGGCCGGGCTGCAGCAGCACTTTGCCACCACGCGGCGCAATCGCCTCCACGCCCTGGTCCAGCTTGATCGTGCCGGAGCGGATCGACTGCAGCCGCTGGATCGCCTGGTTGTTGCGCGTCGCCACATCCTCGGGCGCGGTGGTGCGGTAGAGCCGGAAACGTGCGATGTCGCAAGCCGCGTCGATCAGCAGCAGCGCCGGCGGCGCGCCCGGGTCCAGCACATACGTCGCGGCCACATAGCCCTCGACGATCGCATTGGCCGAAGCCAGCGCCTGGCCCAGCCGGTCGGCGTCGATCGCGCCGGTGCCGGCATCGTCGGTCAGCTCGATCAGCTCGCGCGCCTCGAACCTGGCGGCCATGTCATCGGCAGTGGCGAAGGTTGCGGGCACGGCACGGCTTTCCGGTCAATCGGGGCGGGGCTCGAAATCGGGCGAGGCGGAAGCCGGGCCGGCCGATTGCGACAGCCGGCCGGCTCCCCCTCATTCACTTCTTCTTGGAAGCACTCGGGCCGATCATCTCGGCGATCGTCGGCACGAATGCACCCCAGCTTTCGCCGCCATCATCGCTCTGTTCGAGCGTGATCGCGGGGTCAGCGTCCAGCAGCGCCAGCTGCGGCCCGTCGATCGCCTCGCGCGCCACCGTCACCGCCGGCGCCGCCGCCGAGAAGGCCAGGCCCCCCCGACGAAACGGCAGGATCGCACTGGTGGCGCGGATCAGGTCCAGCGCCGGTGCTTCGTTCTGTTCACCACCCATCGTTCGGCGCTCCTATCAAGCCGCGGCCAGCCAGGGGCTGACCAGCATCTCGGCCGAGCCCATCCACACGTTGGTGGCGCCCGCCGCGTTGCGTTCGGCGCGCAGCAGCGTGCGCGCCGCTTCCTCGTTGTTGGGGCCAACCACCAGCAGCTTGCCCTGCAGCCCCAGCGGGCGGCCGTAGTCACCGGTCATGTTGGCCAGGGCGGCACGCGCCGTCTTGTAATGCGCGTCGTCGAGCGTCTGCTTGCTGCCCCAGGCGAACTGCCAGAAGCCGAATCCCACGTTCATGCGCGCGTCGGCGCCGTACTGGAATTCCTTCTTCTGGAACACGTTCTCGTCGGTCGGCCGGTCCTTGGCGATGAACTCGAACTTCTTGCGCCACTGCAGCAGCAGCGGCTTCAGCGCCCGGCTGTCGTCGATCAGGAACCAGGGCTCGCCGCCGCCGCCATCGGTATTGACCACGCTCTGCGGCGTGCCGGTGGCATCGAGCACCGGATGGTCGGTGTCGAAGAAGTACTGCCCGTCGTAACAGGTGGTGGCGAAGCCGGCCTTGAGCAGCTTGTAGACCAGCTCGCAGGGGTGCGCGCCGGTCGAGCGACCCATCTCGGAGAACATCGGGCCATAGATGCCGACGTTGTCGTCCTCGATGTCATTGCGCCGCACGCCGATCGTAAGCTCGTAGTCCTTGTTCTTGATCGTGTAGCTGTGTGCCTGCAGGTTCTGCACCACGCGGTCGCCCAGCCATTCGCGCACGTTGGGGATCTGGCCGAGCCAGCCATATTCGTTCTGCCCGGTGCTCGAAGGCACCTCGCTGGCCACCCGCAGGTGGTCGGTCGGCGCCTGTTCAAGGCCGCCCTGGTAGCTCGCGTTGAACGCGGTCCCCAGCGTGCGCAGGTTCTCGGAATTGATGAGCATGTGAAGTCCTTCCCGCGAAGTGGATCAGAGGTGAAGCGTGCCGACCGCGACCCACACGCCGGTGGCGTCCACGTCGATGATCTTGCCCGCCGCCGATCGCGTGCCGCCGCCATCGGTCTTGGCCACGGTCTGGTCGTCGACGATGTAGGCGGTGTTGCCCACGTCGGCCTGGGCGATCGTGTCGGTGCTGGCGCTGTTGGCGTAGTAGTAGTTGCCCGCGCGCACCGGCACGTTCACCGCGCCGTCAGCGCCGGCGCTGTTGTCGACGAAGGCCTCGGCCCGGCCGTCGGCCTTGAGCGAAAGCGCGGTCACGCCAGGCTTGGCATAACCGGCGGCATCGAGCACCACGAGCGCGCCGATGAAGATCTTCACGCCGCCCTTTACCGGGCGCAGGTAAGTGCCGCCCTCGCGGCGCGGCGTGTTGCGGTCTGCGGAAAGTGCGGTCACTTGCCGGTCTCCTTCTTGCGAATGTCGAGGAACTTCTCCTCGGGGATTTTGAGCATGCTGCAGATCGCCCGCTGCTCATCGGTCAGCTTGCCCTCTTCCTGGGCAGCGGCGGTGCGGGCCTCTTCGCCTGCCTTCACGATCACCGGCGCCGCGCCGATGAACTGGGCAAAGCCGTCGGCATCTTTGCGGGCATAGCCCAGCGCCCAGTCGCGCGAGGCCGGGGCGATCTTGCCAGCGGCGATCGCGCTGTCGACCGAAGCGGTCACCCGCTCCTCGAGGATGCCGCCCAGCTGGCTCGAAAGCTTGTCGAACTCGGCGCGCGGCACGAAGCCGGTGGGGTCAACGCGCAAGGCAGCCGCAGTGCGCAGCTCGTCCAGGCTCGCACCCTCGGCGAGGCCCAGCGCGCTGCACATCGCCGCGCGCTCGGTGCGTGCGGCCGTGGCCCCGCCCGCCAGCGCGGCGATCGCCTGCATGATCTGCTCTTGCGTGGCGCCGGCGGTCAGCCCCAGCGCCTCTGCGATTTCATCCATGAATGTGTCTCCGTCAGGATTGTCTTGTGACATCGAGGCCACTGCCTTGAGCTCCAGCTCGGGGCGGTTGGTCAGGGCGGCATTGAAAATGCGGGTCACGCGGCCGCCGGCGTCGTGTCCGAAGTAAGGGGAAAGGTAGCGATATTCGCGGTCCGCCAGCGCTTGCGTGGCGGCCGTGGTCCAGTCGACATCGCCGACGATCCCGCCATCCTCGATGCGCAGCGTCGCCGGCTTGATCCAGCCCGAAGCCTTCGCCTGGCCGCCCACGCCGTCCTTGGCGCCGAACACCGCCTGGTGGTCGTAATCGATCATGAAGTCGGTGTTGCCCAGCAGCTGCTGCGTTGCCGCGATCACCTGCTCGGCATGCGCGGCACCATCGATGCGGTACTTGCGCCGGCCGTCCCGCGCCGGCATCTCGCCGATCCGCAGCAGCTGCACCGTGCGCGGCGGCGCACCATCGTCGCCCACCACCAGGCCGGCACTGGCGCACGTCGCGCGCAGCTCACCCAATGTCGAGGCCCGGCGCTTGGCCATCAGTTCGGCGTGGTGCCGTTGCCGGTGGGCGCGGCCGGGGCAGCCGGAGCGGCCTTGGGCTCGGCGGCCGCGTCGGCGGCGGCTTTGGCGCCGAAGGCATCGGCAACTTCCGCGTCCACCTTGGTGCCAAGGTTCCAGCCAAACAGCGCCCTGGCCGCCAGGTCGGCCAAGACGAACATGATCGCGCCGATCGCCAGCAGCACCACCAGGCTCACGATGAGATGGAAAAACCCTGCCACGGCGCACGCTCCCGATCGAAAACAGCTCGATGTCGGGTGCCGGCTTAATCGGCGTGCGCACCGCCGATTAGCTGAACTATTTCAGGGGAGGTTGCAGGCGCGCCCGGTTGCGATTATATCCGCCTCAGCCGCCGACGTTTCGGACGTGGGCCTGGGGCTTGGATATCAGGCAGGCGGTCGTTTTCTCCACATCGTGATCACCGTTAACCCGTGCTTCCTGGGCTCGATGATCAGCGTGTACGCCACGTCCTCATACGTCGAGCGCGCTAGCAGCCGCAACTGGCCATTGCCCGAGCGATCGGCGGTGCGCTCCACGCTGTCGATCGCGTTGATGATCCCCGCCAGCTTGCCCAGGTCATATATGGTCACCGCAATCTGGCCGCGCGCTTCCTCGTAGCGCTCAATGCCGTGGCCCTGCAGGATGTGGCGCGCCCGCGCCGCCTCAAGCGTCACGATCCGCGCCGGCCGCTTCACTCCGAATGCCTCGAGCCGTGCCGCCAACCGCGCGGGATACGTGCCGATCGCCAGCGCCGGCACGTCCAGTGCACCCGCCATGGCGGCCGAAGCATAGGCCTCGGCCTTGATCTCGCCCGCCACGCCCTGGAACGTTGCGCCCTCTTCCAGCGCCGCGCTCTTGCCGCCCTTGAGCAACCGCGTCAGGTCAAACCCGGCATCACGCTCGCTGGCATAGCGCCACCCCGCCTTGCCCACGTCGACCGCGATCGCCAGGCCGTCGACCCGCGCCAGGTAGCGGCGAAACAGCATCGGCTTGCCATCCAGGCCTTTAACCCAGCGCCACACGATGTTGGCGGGCTCGCGCAGCGCCCGCCCCACCAGCCCCA